>Ga0307380_10002645_pt1 | contig 25207 bp, 6 predicted proteins | sample UN3MG_FD_202239 | JGI IMG/M metagenome (GOLD analysis project Ga0307380, IMG submission 202239) | Soil microbial communities from Risofladan, Vaasa, Finland - UN-3 | ecosystem: Environmental > Terrestrial > Soil > Coastal area > Acid sulfate soil | place: Finland: Risofladan, Vaasa | collected... | reverse complement strand
TCATAACTTTAATAATAATGAGGGGATTATCGTTAAGTATCCTTTGTTCTTCTTTCATAATGATTACACTTTCAGAAAAACTTTCACTTCATATTATATCATTTGCATAAAATCTAACGGCTATTGTTCATTTGAACTAAATTTTAATTCTATTACCTCAAAATTTCTTCATATAAGTTTATTATAAACCCATCAAAATTATCTTTTTCAAATTTTACATTTAATAATTGCAGTAATAACACGGGAATATCATCTTCGTCATCATAGACGGGAATAATCTTCAATGCCCCTTTTTTTCTCAATTGAAATGCTGCTTGCCATTCATCCTTGACGGCATTAGATTTAACTGAATTTTTAGAGCAAAAAAGTACAAAAATATCTGTATTTTTAAGCGTATTTTCCATGAATTCTACTATGTTTTCTTTACTATCTGCTTGCCAATACAAAGCCTTTTTTATTTCAGGATATACTTCTAGACTTTTGACAATATCAGCTATTTTAAAATATTTAACATCGAGTGTAGAATAGCTAAGAAAAACTCTCAAATTTTTTACCTCCTTCTTCTTCTTCTTCTTCTTCGATACAGGTACTGCTTCTTTATCTTGTTTTTCCTGTTGAAAAAATGCAATTGATTTTGAATTAGAAAAATATTCCGCGTTAATCTCTTGATTTTTAATCATTTCAAGAATAGTTTTCTCAATTAGAATTTCATCTTGAATATCAATCTTTTCACTTATATCAAGTAATTCCAATCGTGTTATTTTGGTTGAATAATTTAAAATAGTTTTTTGAATTTTACTGATAATATTAAGCTGTAAATCTTTACAATTTTCAATTTTTTCATCTATTGTTTCTATTAACTCTCCAAAATCTCTTTCTTTTGCTATTTCTCTGAGTTCTACTAAATTCTCTAACGCATCTTGTAGTTTATTTTTTTCAATAAATCCATCAATCTTAGACAGATTAGTCTGAAGTTCCTCTTTAATTCTCTGTAGTTCTTCCTCTTTTTTCTTTTTTTTCTCAAGTTCTTTACATTGATTCAATTTTTCCTTCGCGAGGGCTACTTGATCTTTAAATTTATATCTTACTGCCATTTCTAGTACTTCTTCCAAAGCTTCAATAGCTTGGTCAATTCTATTTTCTTTGATTATTTTTTCAATTTCATTTAATTTCTCTTTAAGAACTTCCATGAGAATTGGCAACTCTTCCGCTTTTTCTTCTGAAACTTTCTTGAAAATAATTAAGAAATCTCTTACATTTGCATCAATTTCTTTCTTAGAGATCATGTCCTTCACAACTGATCGGAGGTCTTTTTCGCTTATTCCTGTTTTTGAAGTAATTTTGAAAAATGGTAGTTCCTCTCGTTTTAATTGTTTTTCCTTGATATACGCGATAGTTTTTATTATTATCCCTTCTCTATTACGCCAATATGTTCTTGAATCTTCTTCTTCTTCTTCTTTCTTTAATTTGACTGGTTTTGATTTAATTCCTCGTTTAATCTTCGGTAGTTTAATCTTCGGTAGTTTAATCTTCGGTAGTTTAATCTTCGGTAGTTTAATCTTCGTTGATTTAACTCGTCTAAATGTTACTTCCCCTTCTAGACTTATAAAGGCATATCCATTTACAACACACAAACCAATCCAAAAGATAAAGCCAATATAAAAACCTGGTTGGATTGTAATCGATTGAAAGAAAGTTCTAATTACTAAATTAATCCCAATTAAAGCACACCCTAAACTTCCCACCATAAATGCTTTCTTTTTCCGCTCAGGGCTTAATAAAACAACAGATACAACAATAAGTATTAATCCTATCCATCCCCCATAAATAAATTCTGTATAGCCCCAATAGTATATGGTATCTGTATATAAAGGAACCGCAGGTGGAAGAGGATACACATAAGTTTTGGAATAATAGATAAAAGTTAAAGAGAGAAGTGAAATTAAGATTAAGACAGCAAAAATTAATCTTATTAAAGTAGTTTTCTGCAAATTAATTGTTCTCATATGACACCATCCTTTAGACTATATATTTCTTTTTAATAATAAATTTTATAATTTTTCTTAAGATTTTACTATATTTTTTTTATCTTTTTCCTAATTTGCCATGCAATACTCAATATACCCATGATTAACATTAGAGATAAAAGTAGGTTGTCGTATCCATAGATTATTTGTGGTCCGCTCTTATTTATAATAACTCGAGAAAATCCTTCATTTCCGACTACATCACTAGCATAAAACGTTATGATATAAGAACCAGGTGGTAAAGCATTCCATAATTGTTGACTAAGTTGTCCTGATGTATTACTAGGAATGCTAAATGGAGAATCATCAATTGTATATCTAATTGTACCTGAATCCAAATTCCCTTCAAAAATTGTAAACTCAAAGAAGGGCGCACTTTCTCCAAAGCTACCGCCTTCTTCTGGATTAATTATAGTTATTACTGGGGCAAGTACATCCTTTCTAATAGTAATTTCTTCAAAACCGATTTTTCCAAAAGTATCATTAGCATAAAACTTAATCGTAACCGTTCCGTTTGAATAACTCTCCCAAACAGTTTGATCGATTGTTGCCGTAGGTAACGGGGATATTGTATTTGTTATACCACCATCTAACGTATACCAGATTGAATCTAGATTTCCCTCAAGAATGGACAAATCAAAATTTGGGGCTATTTCTGGAAATATACCATTCACAGAGGGAGTATTAATTGTAATTTCTGGTGCCAATGTATCTTTTCTTACATTTACTTCAGCAAATCCTATATTGCCAGCCTCATCGTTTGCATAAAACCTAATAATGGTTGTCCCATCGGGGACATTAATCCATATTGTTTGATCTATCATTCCACTTTGCCCTGAAATTGTAGTATTTGTAAGACCTCCATCTAATGTATGCCACATAGATTTCAAATTCGGTTCTATAATTGTTAGATTAAAGAAAGGCGTAGAACTCCCGAAAAGGTCATTAAAACTCGGTGAGTTGATTATTATAACAGGATTAGTAATATCGATTGTGATTGTAATGCTAACTGCGAAGTATCTTATATTAGATAAATAATTAAATCCTAAAGAATCGTTGGCAAATACTTGAATTGAATAGTTTCCATCTCCTGGCATCGGAATAGTAGTATTCCCTAAAATTGTTTTAATTGGTTGACCATCCAATGAATAACCTTGCCAATCAAGATTGGTATTTTTTCCATAGCTAAGGAACAAACCTTCATTTAAATTATCATTAACATTGTAATTAGATTCCCAAGAATATCCTATAGCATCAAAATACCTTCTTACGGGGGAATAAAAGCCATCAAATCTTAATTCTTCTACTCCTGCACTGTAATCATATGTCGAAGAATACGCAAAATCCTTTTCACTTCTTATAAGGACATTATTAATCCACACACTATATGTTTCCGAAGAACAATTGAATAAGATTGATATATGATACCATGTATCTGTAGAATAAAAATACCAACCTGGACTAGGAGACCAGGTACCATCTTCCAGACTCCTAATTTCACCATTATAAAATTGCAAAGTAAGGGCATCTTTGGCAGAATCTCTTACAGAGATCCATAACTGATCCCCGAGCATAGAATCTAATGTCTCTGTTCTAAACCAGAAATCAATATATCCTATTGTTTGTGAAGAAAAGTTATTATAAAAATAATTGTCATCTTGATAATCTAGATAATCCTTGTGACCATCCAATTCTTCAGAAACATTAACTATATTTGATCCTGATTCAATTCCATCAACAAAACTAATTGAAGTATCAGTTTTCCCTTTATCATCTTCAAATCCAAAAGTTGCCGGATAATAACCACTCATAGGTTCTGTGTACGTCTTATTTTCAGGAGTAGAAATGCTCAGATCAGAGAAAAAGTTAACTGAAAAATATCTTACATCAGATTCATAACTTGTCCCCATTGAATTATTCCCGTAAACTTGAATTGTGTATAGTCCATTAAAAGGCATTGTAAAAGTGGTATTTCCCAAAATTGGATTGATGGATTGATCGTTTAATGAAAATCCTGTCCAATTTAATGAAGTATAATTTTCAAAACTAAGTAATAATCCTTCCTTCAAGTTGTCCCCAATATTGTAATTTGGGTCCCAATCGAATCCAACAGCGTCCCAATAAGTAATATGTCCAGAAGGAGCCGCACCAGATTCTAAATTAACAGAGATCATATTATCGTCATAACTTAAATTGTAATTACCATATTCTACTTCGTCTATAAAAACCTTCCATTCTCCCTCGCCTAAAGCCTCATATGATGGTGCTCCAGTATTTCTCCATCTAATCGAAAAATGATACCAAGTGTTAGCAGTGATTCCAGAAGGAATTATATCGTACCAAGGTCCACCATCCCAAAATTTTATACCTGAATTATCCATTATGAGCCATATTTCTTGTCCTGAAGCACTATTTAGATCGAGCCACATTCTAGTCCCTGGCGTAATTAAAGAAACCCTAGCGTAAAATTCAACAGTTCCGTGATCTTGGGCTGATGTGAACGTGCGGTTTACTACAGCCCCATAACCAGGACTATTATCAGTCTGTCGTAGAACTTTTTTATGACCTCCTAATTCGCTAATTATTTCTGAAGTACAACCACTCCAATCTTGGTTTATCCATCCTTCTGGAGATGTCCCATCAGCATCATTTTCAAATCCATATGTTCCAGGATAATAGCCACTCATTGGTTCGGTATATGTTGTGTTTTCTGGTGTTATGATAGAAATTGGGCTTCTAATAGTAAAATATCTTATATCCGAATAGTAGTTCAGTCCTAATGAGTCATTCGCGAAAATTTGAATCGTATGCTGTCCTATATCCGGTAATGGAATCGTCGTATTCCCCATAATTGTATTATTAGGAAGTCCATCTAATGAATACCCTTGCCAATCAAGAGCGGTACTATTTTCGTAGCTGAGTAATAAACCTTCATTCAGATTATCTCCAATTTCATAATTGAGATCCCAGGAATACCCGATAGCATCAACATAAGTTGTTTGCATTGAACCAATCCCTATACTAAATGCACTCTGGTTAATTGAATTCATATTGTTTACAAAAGGAAATTCCCCGTATTTTGCTCCGTCAATATATACAAAATACCGATTCTCACTTAATCCTTCATAAGCCGGGGCTTCATTGCATCTAAAATCGATTCGAATATGATACCACCTATTGATTTGAGGAATTGGGGCTCCAGAAATGGTATGGTATATACTACTATCACGATATTTGAAATATCCATCTCTAATAGAAAATACAACACCCCAATCGGGATCAACTAACAACATAGAAAATTGGTCGTTAATATCTCCAACTGCCCACCAAAACTCGACTTTTCCAGTTAATTGGGATTGAAAATTATTTCTAGTAGTTAACTCAATGGATGCTGTATTGTCCCACATTTTTAATACATGTCGATGGTCGTCATATATTTCTTCTACCGTTGTTTTTCTATCTGCTTCAGATATTTTATTCCAATCTTGCGGAGATGCCCCTATGATATCATTTTCAAACCCATACGTTGCCGGATAATACCCACTCATCGGCTCATAATATGTTTTATTTTCAGGAGTCGTTATATTTATATGATAAACCGAAAATTGACGGATATCTGATTCATAATTGGTTCCAAATGTATCATTTCCAAATAGTTGGATTGTATGATCTCCATCGCTAGGCATTTGAAGAGTTGTATTTCCTCGAATTACCTTTTTAGGTTGATTGTCCAATGAATAACCAATCCAATCAAGGGCAGTTTCATTAGTAAAGCTTAATAATAATCCTTCTTTCAGATTATCTCCAAGGTTGTAGCCAGGTTCCCATGAAAAACCAAAAGCATCATAATATGCTGAACAATTTGAAAGTGTGTCAGATCCAATACGTAAATATTGTAGATAATCTAGATCATCAATAAAACCCATATTAGAAGCAATTATAGTCCCATCTACCGTTAAATTATATTTGTCTATAAAGCAATCAAAATCCAATTTAAAATGATGCCAAGTATCTAAGTCATATGTTCCTACGCCATGGAACAATTGTAGAGAGGCATCATTATACATAACGCTCCCGTCACCCTTCAAACCAACTATAGCTGCGCGAAACCCGCTCCCGGGCTTTAGATAATCACCAACAAATAAATGTGCATCATGATTTAGTCCATTATCTTCGTAATACATCCACCACTCTAATGTACCAACCGAAACTTGCTGAGTAAAGGTAGGTGAGTCTAATTGTGTGCCTGTTCCAGTAGTACCTCCATGCTTATACTTGATAACTTTTTTATGTCCATCAACTTCATTGAGTACAAATGATTCTGCATCACCAGATGGATCGCTAGTCCAAAACCACCAACCTTCAGGAATACTCTCATTTTTAGTGTTTTCAAATCCAAATGTTGCGGGATAATACCCGCTCATCGGTGCTTCATATGTTTTATCTTCAGGAGTGATTATGTCTATTGGTAAATCAACTGAAAAATATCTAATTGCAGAATTATGAGGAACTTCTAAAGTATCATTCCCATGTACTTGAATAGTATGAATGCCTTCTTCCGGTATTGGAATCGTAATATTTCCAAAAATCGTTTTATCCGGTTGACCATCCAATGAATACCCTATCCAATCGAGCGTCGTTGAATTTGTAAAACTTAGCAATAGTCCTTCGTGGAAATTATTCGATATATCATAATTTGGATCCCAAGAAAAACCTACTGCATCAACATAATATAGAACTGCGTTTCCTGCATTATAACTATCAAACCTCATTTGGTTAATACCAGTTTCGTCTTTTGAATTAATGAAATCAATATTTTCAAGATATAATACTTGATCAATCCAAAGACTATAAGTATCGGAAGAGCAATCAAAATCTATACGGATATGCATCCATTTATCATCTGTATAATAAGAATATCCCGTATCCAAATAACCACCGCCAGATTGATACTCAACTTTATTCTGGCTAGGAGCTTCCCAGTGATCAACCCTAATTGAGATACACATGCCCGGAGTTTCTCCCCAGAAATCCACAATCGCAGCGGATGTATAACTTGAAGATTTGTACCACCAAAATTCAACTGAACCTTGCTCTTGAGGATCAAAAAATATAATCGAATCGACCCGTGAATCGTCTGAAGAATTACTATAGCATTCTAGAACTTTATTATGTCCCCCAATTCCATTTACAACTTTCGCATATCCATTTGCACCTGAATTTTCATACCATCCTTTTGGGAACTTATTATTCTCATCACACTCAAATCCGTATGTAGCAGGATAATACCCATCCATCGATTTAGTATATGTTTTATTTTCAGGAGTAGTAATATTTATATTTTGATTATTAAGCTTAAGAAAAGGATTTTCAATGGAAAAATTCTCAATTAGACTATTAGGAGTATTTAAATCGACAAATTGGATAAAACTACTTGAACAAAGTACAAGTAGAGCAATTAACACAATGAATTTTTTTTTAAATTTTTTCAAACGGATTTCACCTTAATTAAATAATTACATAAATGTTATAATTTACAAAGAATTAAAAAACATATTTAAGAATTTTGCTCTTCAATGTAGAATCCAAGATTTTAAAGGAAAGAAGGAAATTGGTTGGATAAAATAGGTTTTGATACTGCTAAATAAACTTAGTAATTTCCAACTTGTTTTAAATGGAATCAATAAAACTATCTAAAGAAAAAATGTAGATATAGATTTAAAAATGATGACAACATTGTCATAGCTTAGATCCAAAATTTTTATTTAATAAATTCATACTAATTAAATTATAATTGTAGGGTAAATCCAACATGCTGAAAACTACAAGAAAAATAAAACTGATAATCTTATTCGGAATTATCGTCGCTATGTCAATTCATATGTATAAAAATGACTCAATAGTAAATACCGAACAGTTTAAATATAACATCGTTAGAAGACATATAACCTTATCTGATTTCACATGGAATGATTCTGTTTTTATCAATAATGGTACAGACGAAGGTAGAGATCTCGTTTTAGATTCATTTGGAAATGTTTTTGTTACAGGTAAGATAATGGATTCTTCAAAAAATGCATATGACACGATTCTTATAAAATATAATAGTGGTGGTGATATTGAATGGAATAAAACATGGGGCGGTTCTTCTGATGATGCTGGCTTATCTATTGATGTTGATGCCTCAAATAATATTTATGTAGCGGGATGGACGAAGAGTTTTGGAGTTAATGATAGTTATGATGTTAGTCTATTAAAATTTGATAATAATGGGTTACTGCTTTGGGCACAAACTTGGGGTGGCGATAAAAAAGACACAGGACATGGAATTGTAGTGGATTCGAGTAATATTTATGTTGTTGGATTTACGAAGGAAAATTTGGACTATGGAGATGCTGTTGTTTTAAAATTTGATGACTCCGGTGCCTTATTGTGGAATAAAACGTGGGGCCAAGGAGGAACTAAAAGTGATGGAGCGTATGATGTAGATGTTGATGGTTCAGGAAATATTTATGTAACGGGATATTGTGAAAGTTATGGAGCAGTGCATCGTGATTTATTTTTAGCTAAATTTGATAGTAATGGGAACTTATTAGATAATAAAACATGGGGGGATGATAATTGGAGTGATACATCTTCATTAATTGTTGGATCAGACAGTATATACGTCGTTGGAAATAAGGATCCTACAGGTTCAGCAGGAAACAATATAATCTTAAGAAAATTTAATCTTGCTGGATTTAACTTTCAATGGAACACAACATGGGGGGGAAATGAGAACAATTTTGGGTATGATATAGCTCTTGATTCGGAAGAAAATATATATATAATAGGATCAATTGAAGATGTTGACAAGACTCGTGCTTGTATGGTTAAATTCGATAATTCTGGTGTATATCAATGGCATAAAAAATTTAGTAATGGTATTCAAGATGTAGGACTTGCAATAATTATTGATTCCTCAAATAGTCAGTATTTTACGGGGAAAACTACCATGTTAGATAGCGATAATGACATTTTCCTACTCAAAGTATTCTCCTCCCCAACCGATTTTGATTTAACTACTGATGCTTCTCGATTTGATACAGATGGGGCCTTCAACTTGTTTTGGACAGAATCTTTGGGAGCAGATAATTATACTCTGTATCAATCTGACGAAAAAATAACTATTAACAGTAGTCTTGTTGAAATTGTTTCAGGAAATACGAATCGTACTTATTCAATTAAAAATCTAGTAAGAGGTATTTATTACTATAAAGTTATATCCTTCAATAAGTATGGAAACGCGAGTTCTAATTCAATTCGAGTTGTTGTACAATTTCCCCCAGATCTTTTTGCTCTAAACCAACCTTTACCTGTTATAGATACAGATGGGACAATTATCTTATCATGGTCGAGTTCATCTGGGGCACTGAATTATTCCGTTTATGTTAATAACACTTTTATAAATAATATAAATAATAAAGGTAATCTGATTCAAGAAGGGCTGATCAATAACTCCTGTCTAGCAGGTGAAGAGTTAATTGACGGAGTTTATTATTTTGTAGTTGTTGCTTCTAATGAAGTAGGGCAAACAATGTCAAATTGTGTTAGTGTTAATGTTCAAAAACAACCTTCTCAATTTACTTTATCAAAAGAAATAGACACTGAAACTGTTGATGATGATGGTCTCTTTTTCTTGAGCTGGACACAATCGAAATTTGCAGGTTATTATGTAATATATAATTCATCAACTCCAATGAATGAATCAGATAGTGATATCAAAGTTCTAGACACTTTTGCGCCGGACTTCGTTTGGCCTGAGTATAGGTATCAAATAAATGTAAGTGAAAATGGTAAGTATTATTATAGAGTCGATGCCGTTAATAGCTATGGAAATTTTAGCTCTAACTATGTTGAAGTTGAAGTAGCAATAACTTCACATGCCGAACCACCATGGCCACCGGATTTGTTATTAATATTACTAATAATTTTAATAATTTCCGGAGTGGTTGCTGGAGTTGCGGTATCACTATATTATTTTAGAAGAAAAAGAAGGAGGGATTTAGATGAAAAAGATATCTTTTAGTAAGAGTGGGATAAAACGATATATTTCAGCGTTATCGCTTGCATTTATTATCCTAACTTCATATTTTATAAATTTCCCAACCGTATGGGCTGCTCCTAATATTACTACATTTCAATCGGATCTTAATCCCGTGGATGTAAGTGAAACCGTAGAATTCAGTTGGAGCATCTCAGGGGTATTTCAAGAAAGTTATATTAATTTTGGTGATGGGTTTACCGAAATTGTCACTGTTGTAGATCACATTTCTCATGAATATGCAACAGAAGGATCATATCAAGTGATGCTCACTGTTTTTGAATCTTCAACTGAGATTGTTAATAAAACGCTTAACCTTATTGTTGAAAATATTGCTCCTGAATTCAATATATCATTTAGTAGCATTAATAACATAGCGGGAGAGGACGAAATCGTGAATATCTCTATTACTGATTTAGTTGACTCTGAAGTGGATATGGTGCCTGGAGTGCTAACTTATGTTTATAATTTTGCAGATGGTGCTGAAAATCAAGTCACCACTAATGAGAGTTCGATAACCCATTCTTGGAGGAATGCGGGAGTTTATCCAGTAACTGTTACGGTTATTGATGATCAAGGGGCTCTTAATCAAATGGTCAAAAGTATTACTATAGTAAATAGTCCTCCTCAAGCTAGAATCGGTTTTGGGTTGGACAATGATTATGGGCTAACAATGACAGAATATATAGCTACTTATGACTGGCGAGATGCGATTATTGATTCTACTCCTAATGGGTGGGATGTTACTTATATTGATCCCTATCAATGGTTTGAACCAACCTCCACGAGGTTAGAAGTGGTCGAAGAAGGTGGGATTCACCAGAAAGTTGTGAAACTTCAAGATGGTTTTGATAAAAATGCAATCTCAATGGAAGATTTCTTTGCAGATCAAGAATTTGGTTCAGTTGAATTTTGGGTCAAAACTAATAATAGTTATTCAAAGTCATGGTCAATATCGTTATGGGACGATTCTGATATTGCTTTTCAATTTTTAATGGACAAAAGCGATTGGAAGTATACTACGTCTAATAATTATCACACCATTCAACCTTTTTATTCTAATTTTGAAATTGATAGCCCAAACAATAACACATGGTTTCATGTTAGAATAGATTTCTGTATTGACAATTCCAGTGGAGATTATTACAATCTCAGAAGTCAACAATTTAGAATAACTATAAATGACATTCAATCGAAAGTGTATGAAATTGATAATCAAGGCGTTTTAGGAATAAATAAAATTCTAATACAATCGAGCATAAGTGCTGTAGGTGTTAGCTTTATAGACGCAATTGGGTATTCATGGGATCCTTATTATTATGTTGGAGACAACAGATGGCCAACAACGAATTACCCTGATAAATCTGTCTTCCTTTTAAATGCGGTGAATAGTACAGATACTGAAAGTGATAAAGATTCTTTAAGATATTATTGGCAATTTGGGGATGGAACGAGTGCATATGGTAAATATGTGTATCATCAATATTCAGAATCGGGCCTTTATCGAGTAACCTTAACAGTTAAAGATAACAATGGTGAAATGGGTTCAACTACACGATTTGTTTCAATAAATAACCGAGCTCCTGATGTAAATTTTTCTAATCCTACTGGTCTTATTACAATATACGAAGGAGAAACAGTAGGATTTAATATAGATACATTAGATGATTCAAATGATATGCCAAGTCTTGAATACTGGTGGAATTATGAGTTTAATGGAACTATAGTAGATCCTGAAAATTTAGACGGATTTGAGGCAGGTGGATGGAAATCAACTAATATTTATAAAGATGACTATAATGGTAATGTTTGCATAGTAGCTAAAGATCAAGAAGGTTTAAGCGCATATGACACCAGAAGTATTAATGTATTAAATTCTGATCCTACTTTAAGCATTTGGGATGTTGGAATTGTAGCAAATACTTCACTAATAATAACGAGATCTGAAGTAGAAGTTAACTTAAATTTTAGTATAAATTTGATTGCTAACGGTACTCCCGAAAAAGAATATCTTCTTAAGTATGCAAATACGGAAGGTAATTTTATATACACAGCTAAAGAATTGATTTCGTTGTCTCTTTTAAAAGATTGGATACTTGTTGTAAATTCTTCAGTACCAATTCCTGATTTAACCTGGATTAAATATGACTTAATTTTAGAATTTTCAAATGGAGAGGAACTTGTTTTATCATCTGGGAAATTTTATGGAGGATCTAATGGTGCGTGGGAAATTGCTCTTAATCAGTATTTTTATGATAATAGTAATTATAATTTTAAGTATCCTGTTACCCTATTTACTCATGTATGGGACCCATCTATGGATGATATTAGCCTAAATATATTATACAAAACTAATTCGCTTTTATTGTTAAACGTTTCTGCCACTAATTCTTCATATATTTATAATTTAAATAATATAAATTACTCTATTGATGTTTTTGATCTAGGAGGGAAAACTTATGCAAATATTTCGTTTAATGAAACAATTGCATCTGAATTTTATGATGATTCCATATTCCCTGTAAATTTGGATCTAAATTTTTCTATAGACCCAAAATATGATCTAGATACTCTTTTAAATTTGCTAGAGGGTGATTTAGGACTTGGAGATCTTTCAATATTAGACTGTTTAGAAGTACTTCACCATGTATATACAAATGTTACCGATGATGACGGTGGTAATGCGCAATTAAAAATAACTTTTAACACCAGCAGAGGCTTTGAATTTTACAATCTTTCACCTCACATAATACCGATAATTCCTACAATTTCCTCAGAAGTGTATAATATCACGATATTTAGCCTTGTTTCCGATTATCATCAATTAATTACCATTTCAAATAGGATGAATTACTCAAGGATTATCACATTAAACCCTACAACTCCAGAAGATGATTATCAAATTAAAATTCAATTTAATACGACTAATTTTGATTACTCAAAAATGAAACCTGATGGAAGTGACATTAGATTTTACGCAATTAATGGAAAAAAGTTGAATTATTGGATAGAAAACTGGAATGCAACAGGAACATCTACTATATGGGTAAAAATTCCTATAGCTGATACTTCGATTATTAATATGGAATATGGAAATCCACTCGTAAATTCAGAAAGTAATGGATCAAAGGTTTTTGCGCTTTTTGATGATTTTAGCAACACTATTCTAGATCCTAGTAAATGGATTTATGATGACGATATATATAGTAATGTTACCGTTTCAGGCGGTATTTTGAGATTATATAGTGATCCCACCAATCCGTTGGCTACTCATACCCTTCTAGGATTTCATTCTGCTTGGATAGATCATGGAATGACAGATGGTTATAATAATACTGAACCAGGGGCTACCTTTAGCCCATCAGAAGGCATTTGGGTAACTGGAGATTTTAGTTGGGTAAACACATCATTCGCGGAATATCTTCAGAATGATGTTTTATATTCAATTGATTCAAATATTACAGAACTTGTGAACCCAGTAAGATTGTTAACTCATGCTACACAGAGTGGTTCTGAATACCACTATGGTTCTATGGTTTCCTCGGTTGATACTTCGATTGGTACTCTAAATAGAGCTCTCAGGCTTAAAGTATGGACTAACCTCTCTGGAGTAAGCGAGGTTCAAGTTGATTGGCTTGCTGTCCGTAAGTGCTCTGCTTCTGAACCACTAGCGACTATTGGAAATGAAACGAGGTTAGAAGATTTAAAATATTTTTCAGGAAATTTTACGATAGTTTATAATAATGGTACCAATGATGAGATAAAAATACAGGACTTAACTTTAGATATCGACATATTAAGCCAATTTGGCCCCATTTTTGAAGGTAATTTAAATTTCGGTAATGAGGGTGAATACTTGATTCAAGTGATAGCTGATGATGGAGAACTTCAAACTATAACAGGTGATTTAATAACGGTTGATTATCTTTCACCATTCGCAGTAACCGGCGATTTACCTAATATAATTAATGAAGACCAACCAGTTCAATTGATTTCAAATATTATGATTTTTGGAAATGAAGAATTAGATGAGAGTGATTACCGATTTGAATGGTCATTTGGGGATGGTACATATTCACGAATTCAAAATCCCATTCATTCTTGGAGTACATCAGGGACCTACAATTTGACGCTGTTTGTTGTTGATTGCTATGGAAACACATACATAGACAATACCACTGTATTAATTGAAGAGCAAGCGCCTGAAATCCGTGGGCCGTTTACATTCCAGGGAATTGAAGGGCATGCAATAGTCTTAGATTTAGAAATCTATGATAGTTTTATTGACGAGCAATACTTAACCTACACATGGTACGATAGCTATGGTTTAGAACTTTCTAATCTAAGAAACAATAAGAAACCAGTTGTAATTTTAGAGGATGGAATATATGTATATAAGCTAAAAGTTGAAGATCAAGATAGTAATTTTGATCTCGTCAATATAACAGTAATTGTAGAAGATCTACCGCCTATGGTATTAACATCTAATTATTTTTATAGTGGTCCCTCTGGGGGTCTTATTACCCTAAATGCTTATGTGTTTGATAATTTGAATGATGTCAATAACATGATGTTTAAGTGGACTCTTACATATGGTAACAACACTGTTGTTGTCAATAGCGGAAGCACTGGAATTCGTAATATCTATTTATTTAACAATTTTATTGATACGATGACATGCATTGGCCAAGTCACTGTTACAGACTTATTTAGTGGAAAAAGTAATGTTGCTACATTCACCATTAGAAATATTCTTGATAATAATGCAAATGGCGTCCCAGATGATTATGAATGGATGGTAGAAGCTACTGGAATTGAATTTGTTTTTGGAGTAAATTATTTGGATTCAGATGGTGATGGTTTAATTGATGACTATGAAACTTTTATTGGAACCCTTCCTGATGATGTTGATTCAGATGGAGATGGACTCTGGGATGGTTACAACATTTATGGTATTGGTGAAAGGTCTTCGGGAACTGATCCAAATGATAGAGATACTGACGATGACTTATTGTTCGATTCAACCGAAGTTTTTGGTTGGAATATCTCTTCCGAACTTTTTGGTATTATTCATGTGACATCGGATCCTCTTGATAATGATACTGATAACGACGGTCTTTTAGATGGTGGTGAATATAGTTCTGGCACAAATCCGCACAATCCAGATACGGATTCGGATGGACTAACGGATAATCTCGATCCATATCCCACAAAAATAGATGCTGATGATGATGGTTTATCAGACTTTCGAGAATTTAATCTCGGAACTGCATTAGACACAGCCGATACCGATGAGGATGGATTGACGGATGGTGAAGAACTATTTGGATGGGGATTTTATACTAACCCGTTAGATTTCGATTCTGATCATGATTTCCTATCAGATTCTAGTGAATTGCAATCTTCGAAATATGAAATCGATGAAAGAAAAGATTTATCTGAACCAATTTCTATAAGGTTTGATGAATATTGTTCAAGAGCAGCTAATGCTCAAATAGTTTTCTTGTTAGCATTCGGTGAGGAAACTACTAATAGTGAATATGGTATCACTGATGTGCCTGACTTGAATGTTATGATTACTAAAGTTGATGATAAATTTCTGTTATTCAATGAAACTACGAATAAAGAAAGGTATTTCTCAAAAGCTCTTGATATTAGGGAATTAATAGAAAATAATTCTTTAGATTATAGAGGCGAGTATGAAATTAGGATCAATGATACCTCTGCGGGATGCTTGCTTGAAGAATTTAATATAGAAGTTCTAAAATATTTAGATCCAAATAATGATGATTACGATAAAGATGGTATAATGGATGGAGTGGAAATGGGTTTATTGGTTAAAGGAAAGGATGTAATTAATGTCAATAACACTATGGATTCACTTCGAGGTATTTATTCAGGTTCTCATAATTTTGATTCTATAATGGAAAATGGAATATATTATGGAACTTATGATTTCAACGATGAAGAAATAGGGACGAATGGGACAAATCTAAATTATGTTGAAATTGATAATAGTGATAGTAATTGTTTAGTTCAAATAATTTCATCAGTAGGGGGGCACAAAAATGTTTTAGAATTGAGTGATGAAAGTGCTGAGGGGAGAGTTGATATTTATAACAATTTTACAACGGCTCAAAACTATGGGAATATTGAATTTTGGGTAAGAACTACCAATTCAACTCTTCCAACTATATGGTCCGTAGCCGATGGGGGGACAAATTTACTACGCTTATCAATAGAAAATAGCGTTTTACGCTATTACGACGGTAGTTGGCATGATTGTATAGGCTCTATTATAAATAGCAATACTTGGTATCATATTAGTATCCAATTTAGATGTACTGGAGCTCCAGCTTATAAGGGATTAGCAGAAAATAATTATTATGTCTATTTAGACGGAGTAGAATATGGAAATTATCAATTTGAAAACTTTCAGAGTTCAGCTGATAGAATTATTTTTTCTACAGAGATTGAACCATCGACTTATTATTCCTATTTAGATGCAGTTGGGTACAGTTGGGATAATTCTAGTCATGACGGTCTAGGTTATCAAGATATATATGACTATGGGAGAGGCAATATTAATCCTTATGATATAACCCCCTTATTAGCTGGGAATTGGGATGTTTTTCTTAGCAGTCCAGACATCTATGTGAATCAATCAATAATAAATGATGGGCATAGGGGAGTGTTAGAAATAGGGGATAATTCTAATATTGATACACCTAGATTGATTCAATATTTCGATGACACACATTCTTATGGTACTATTGAATGGTGGTGGAAAACTACCAATTCGGCATATGGTTCTGTATTTAGGTTACAAAATTATATTGGACAATCTAGCAGCATCATATTAAACATATCGGCGAGTAACCTTCAATATTATGATAATGGGTATTACACCATATGTCCGATAGCTGATAATACATGGTATCATATGAAAGTGGATTTTGAGTCCACTACAGGTGGATATTTTGGATTAGCACACAATTCATGGAAGATTTCTGTAAATGGTATAGAATATGGGGACTACAATTTCAATGTTAATATTACTGAAGTAGGTAATGTTTATTTTATGATGGATACAACTCAATATGGTTACCTTAATTATATAGACGCATTAGGATATTCTTGGGATCCTAATTACAATGTTGGTGATAATATTCACGATTATATAGGAGAATATGATGAATATTCTCTAGAGATTCCTTATTTGGGTCGAGTATACGATGCTAATCTCCAATTAAAACTAGTGTCTGATGGCATCCCTAAGGGAAATGGAAATGTTACAGTTGAACTATTAAAGGAGGACATGAATAGTACGATTCCTGACGTGTTGTTATTTAGTAATTTTGAAAATTTTTTCAATTATGAAGTGTTTTTATATGAGCAAACCATTGATCTCTCTTATCTTATTCCTTTCATGACTAATGGTTATTATGGTACTTATCGGTTAAGGTTAAAAATTGAAAGTACATACCACGATGAGATCATCAATGTAAACGAATTTATTATAGAAACGGACACATTCATACAAGCTGGATATGAAGACACAGAAGCTTGGATTACAAATCCCGCAAAATGGGACACTGATGGGGATGGATGGTCTGACAAGTATGAGATTTACGACAGGGGTGAACCTACCAATCCCTTAAGTAAGGATACTGATGGAGACGGTGTATGGGATAGATTTGATAGAGATCCATTACGCGACATAATAATCGAGATTAATCCTATCTACGGTCATCATCGAAACTTATGGTTTTTTCAAGGAAGTCCTAATTTAGAAATAACTGTTGGATTGACATCTGGGGGATCAAATTACCTCTTCTGCACTCCAACAAAACAGGCTTCTGCTGATAGAGTCGTTCGGTTCTCATGGTGGTGGTTTGGAATGCATAGAAGATATCATAATCGGAAGTCATATTTCAATGCCTATTATTATTACGCAAATATTGATGATGATAAACGTACTCAGGGTAATACAATTCAATTGAAACTCGGTCTCTGGCAAATGGGTGGAGCTTGGGATAATAATCTCATTTCAGCTTATTCAACCTATACTATTGGTAATGTTGGACATGAAGAATATCTATCTGCTTCACAAAGAGGTTTCTTTGGGCATAATAATTATATGCAAGTTAAAGTCAGAACACTAGGCCTTGATAAAGTAAATACCATTGCCATATATGATAATGGGACGACCTTTAATGGACATTACCAGAGACAAGAACGGATGAATATTTTTCAACTATACGTTAAAGATTCAGGAGCTGGAACGCCTTTCAAAGAAGGTCCAAATGTAATTCTAATTCCAACCTCACTATTTACTGAAACTATTCTAAATAAACATGTTCAAGACAAAACATTAAACCAGACCGTCTTATACGAAGAGGAAAAATCAGAATTCATTTCTGTTGAAAGAAATGGTGAAACGGAAGCTGCTTGTGATGATATTGATTTTGTGTTCGTAAGATTCGAAATCTCCTCTAAAGATGCTATGAAAGTATTAAACATGCTGCTCACTTGTCTCATAAATGAAACAACAAATGAGACAGGAATCGTCTATAGTTATGCTTCAACCAAAGAAAATGGTATAACGGCAGTAATGTTGAATTTACCCAGTGCTGCATTAGTATTCGTTCCTTGGCTGTTTAATTACAAGAATTCTGCTCAAGGAAGGCAGCCTCGCACATTCTTGCAATGGCTAGTGCAGGTTATAGTTGCTATTGTAGAGTTCGTTGTAAGCATATTTGTTGCAATTGGAGAGGCAATAGCGGCAATTTGGGAACAAATAGTTGAAGTTGTAGGGGCGGTCTTAATGGCTGTACTTGAATTTCTCGGTGACTTGCTATGGCTCATAATAAGAGCAATAATACTAATTTTCGCGTGGATGATGTTTGGAATAACATTACTATTTTTAACATTAGCCATTGGTGCAATCGCTTTAATATTCTTAGGAATCACAGCCCTAATTCCGGGATCTTCTATGATTTATACAGTTAATACAGTCAAAGTGAATTTCGGAACTGTTTCATTTGAGACGGGTTATACAAGATCGATGGGATATTATGAATTTTTTGATCTTGAATTACCAAATATAAATGCCTGGTTTACTCTTGCAGAGGTTAGAATAATTGAGATAATGATTACATTTATGCCGCCTAAATTTGATTTTCATGTTGGTGAGGATTCTGATTCTATTCAAGAATTAGGAAGGAATCCGATTTCGGAAGGATTTAACTCAATAATTGATGATTTCATAGTTGAACAACCAAACAGGAAATTTGATGAAGAAATTATACACCTAACTGATTCTGAAGAAAATATAAGAGCTTGGGATCTCGAAAAGTTTATACTTGGATTTCCCGAAATATTTTCAGGAGCCGCTACATCGGCAGATTATTGGATGTTAGCAGTTGGTATAGGGGTTGCCTCAATAGGATTGCCCTCCTCATTTTTTGTAATTGCAATTATTAAATATGCAGGTCTTGTAGTGGCTTTTACATCTTATCTCGTAAGGTTTTTTATGTCCGATACAATTCGTTCGACTTCTAAGAACGATTATGATCGTGCCTGGTATTTTCTAGGGGCAGGTATAATGTCTCTTGTAACAGGAATTCAATTTCTAAAGAGGGGAAAACCTGGGGCACTCTCCGACGAACAGTTGGCGGAAACAATGAAAAAATTATTAGAGGAAGAAGAAGAACTAACAAAAAAACAAAAAATAATTAAATTCTTAGTAGATATGCTTAAGAAATTACCAGTGGCTCTAATTAATATTATTATAATGTTAGATATATTAACTGAAGAGGAAGAAGAGATATTATCAAAGCTGGCTCAATTTTATGAGACTCTCTATAAAAATATGGAAGAACTCAATGAAAAGCTTGATGAATGGGATAAAATTTTTCTCCCACTTGAGCTTGTAGCAGGTATAGCGGGATATCTCCCAAATTATGATAGGGATCATAAGATATTTTCTTATATCACAATTGGTATTGGAATCCTCCAAATAATACTAGCTGGCCTTTATCTGATAGAAGCAATTAACGAGTAATAGACAACCAAATTTCTTATATTTTTATCTCTGTTTTTTAGAAACTAATGTAAAGTTACTTTTAAATGCTCACGCTCGATTTTTCTTATGGTATATTTATTGAATAAGGGATGATTGTTATTTCGATAAAGAATGACCTCGAAAAATTATTATTTCTCAAAGGAATAGCATATCTATTTGTATTGGGTTAATATTTTCTTCTTTTTCAACATGCATATGGCAATAATTCCAATTAATATATTTAAGAATAATAGGGGAATTTCTAAAAATGAAATATATGATTCATTTCCATTTGTAGGGGGGAATCCATTTGCTTGGCTTAGAGTTAGGTTGTAACACAAATTAAATTCGTTCGGGAAAACGAGAATATAATAAGTAGCGTTATGTAACGACTGAAAAATAATTAGCTCTTGGTTCGAGTATGAGTTGTTTACATTAATAATATGCGCTTCGTCTGTAGTCAAATCATAATTTATTAGATACAAGTCTAAATCACCTTCAGCAAAATCAAATTCCAAGGATATGGAAATATTCTCACCTTCCTCAATGTTAAAAGAATAAGCATCCCAATCTATAGCACTTAAATTTTGGTATGACATTCCTATTTCAATTTCTGATGCGACATCAAACCACTCGTTATCTTCAAATTCATCGTCCCAAACTATTATTGTTTCATTAACACTAAGCAGATAATCTAAGTTTATTTCGTAGTCATCAACATAGATATAATAATTTCCACCCCTCTCGACTTTATAATATATAAACTCATTATCTGTATAGGAAGTGCTGAAAGCAACATACTTGTAGTCAAAAGGAGACCAACTGTCAACATAAATCAAATATAAATCGAGGTCCCCATGATCGTTCTCAAAAAATATCGTTATATTTACCCAAATGTCAGCAACTAAAGAAATGTTGTAAAAATCCTCATTAATACACGTTAAATTGTCAAATACTCCATATCCAATTGTAGTGGCGCGATTGATACGATTATTGAAATACCCCTCATATTGTTCTAATTCATCATCGATGTAGGAAACATTAACACTTAACGAGTAATCCAAATTATCTTCGTAATTATTTACTTCAATAACATACCATCCGCTATAATCCGAATATTTCAAAATATTTTCTGAATCTGTTGCGGTTGAGCTTCCATCGATTATTTCTGGGGCTGTCAAATCATTCCATAAATATAATTCCAAGTCTCCTTTAAAGTAATTGAAGTTAATTGTGATGTTAATGAAATATCCCTCGTTAATATATAATTTATAGAAATCAGAGTCCTTGCATATTAAACCAGTATAAAGGGTGTTATTATTAATTTCCCATGCCGTATTCCACTCGTCATTATCTTCAAAGTAATCGTCGCTCCCATCGTCAATCATCAAATCATATGATTGGTAAAGGGGATAAGATGGCCCAGAATGGTATATAGCGATTGTATAAGGCTCATCAACGGTCGAAGTATAGCTGACATTTTCATTATTATTTTCCGTTCTGCTAAAATTGACTAAGCTTCCAGTAATATTATAGAGGTTCAGATCTAAATTTCCTTCATTAGAATCAAATGAAATCGCAATTTCAACTTTATTTCCTAAAATACTTGAGATATTGAAAAAGTCAGCATCAGTTCCGTTACACATTAAATTCTTGTAAGTCCCATGCGTTACTATTGCAGCTTCAGATTTCTCGTCGTTTTCTTCGAATTGATCATCATATTCTAAAGAGGTACTATTTGTTAGATACTTCTTTAGAAAATCATCCCAAAAAAGATCTTGAGCGAATTTCGTATTTTCGTAGTTGGGTGAGTATTTTGTCAAACTACTAGGAAAATAAATACTTAATCCGCTTGCTCCTGCTTGTGATGCGGAATGCAGTTCTTTAAAAACAATTTCAGTTATAGATCCCATTAAATTATTAGCCATATCCTGAATTGGGCCGTAACAATGATTTTTTAACTCTTTGGCAAAATCATATAAGTCGATGTACGATTTGTAGTTAAATTCTAACGCAATCTCTCTTGCTTGCTTGATAGAATCGTATTGAGAATCTAGTGCGAGATATAAATCATCTATAAATGTAGTTAAATTACTTGTAAATTGAGGAGTAAAAGCGTTGACAGCTGCTTGAGTAACGCTGTAATATGGATTTGAGTAGTAGTTTTGATATTTCACTACAATTTGTTCACCTAATTGATTTGGGGTACAAGTTGGGTTAAGTCTGAGATATTTTAGAATGTCATTGTATGGATATCCATCTCCAGGTTCAATGTCTTCAGACGCGACTATTATATCAACATAATCTTTTAATTGGTAATGAATTTCAGTCGCACCCATCAAACAAGCATCAAAACCAAGTAAATTTACAGGATTAGTTGATAGTACAGATTCAATTTCATTAATAGTTAGGTAATCGTGATTACTGCTATCATCCACGCACACACCTCCAGGGAAAAAACCTCTCATTATTCCTGTACCATGATCCCACAATATTAAAGCATAGTTTTCTGCGGGATAGTTAGATTTTGTCCATACTATGAAATCTTGAAGGGTACTACCAGCACCCATATTAACTTCACCAATATCTTGTATAACAGGGGAGCTTATAGTACTGATTAGATAATCTTTAGTAATATAGTATCTTCTTGCACCCGACCAGTTTCCATTAGAAGAATCGTAATTTGGAATACGATCTATTTGAACGATTATGTTTACATTCGAATCTGACCCTTCTTTTTCCATTTCATTAATATCATCTATAGCAGCAGTTTCCAAGTTACAATCTGCATCTAAGTATACCATGAATGTCCATTTTTTAGTAGGATTCTGAGATATTCTTGGAGTCGGTAGAGAATGGTTTTCATTTATTTCATTTTCTTGTTCACTTGGTATGATATAATAAATAATAATAAAGGAATTGAACAAAAGGCATGTTATGTAAAGTATTAAAAAGATTCGATTAGATTTTTTCATTTAGATTACACCCATTTTAAATTTAAATTCAAATTTATGCCACAAATATGCGAATTACAAATATGTAAAATTAATATTTAAAAGTATGGTTGTAATTTCCTTGATTCCATTAAAATAATTTTAGTTAATTAAACATTTAAGAGCAGGATTGATTATATGTTTATGAATTCTTTTGTTTTTCATACATAGACCTAAAATACAAGAAATACTCGACGTTATTGATACTCATTTACAGAAATAATTAGTAAAATAAAAATTGAATGATTAAAGCGTATAAAATATGGACACTTGAGGACTACCCTGCCCGGGTTCATCTTCTTTTGGCTAATATACTTAGAATTAAAAAATATCTATCTTAATTTAACCTTTTTAAAGGATAATCTCATTGATATGATTATGATTAAAGAAAAAGATTTAAATAATTCAGAACAAAAAAAGGGGGAGTCTTATTTAACCAAACCTCCTAAATGGCATCTTTATGTTGGAATTTTGCAGATATTATTTTCGGTTTTGATAGGTATGGTTGCGGTGCTTTTACTCCTTTTATTTGGAGGTGAATTTTTAATTGTAGATGTGGTAAATTGGGTGTTGCCCGTATTTGGAATTTTGCTTATTGGAGGGTCAATATGGAGTTTTGTCATGACCGTTCTTAGCAGAAAATCAGGAAGAATGCGGGGATTATTACTAGAACAAATATCAAGTAAAAAACTCAGATTAGTTTTACTGTTATTTTGGTCAATCTGGAATATATTTGTTGGAATTCTACTGATTTTCATTTTTCGGTTCCTATACTTCGGAACAGCTGGTTCTCTACCAGAAGTTTTAATAATTATACTTGCCATCCCGTTTTTTGGATATGCCGGGTTATTTATTGTAAGTAGTGTTAAATTTTTCTTGGAAAAATTCTGGTACAAAAGGGATGTAAGATTAATACGTGGTGTAACTGCTGCTGGTATTGCGTTTCTAATCGTTTTTGGTGTTTTTGGTGTAACATTAGCTTTTTGGAATCCACAATGGACTGATGGCGTACAAAGACAACAATTATTTGTTACTGGAGAACAACCCGGTCGAGGATATCGAATTCCTGCATTAATCAATTTGCCTGGTGATGTTATGCTTGCTTTTTGTGAATCTCGTTTTGAAGCAATGTCTGATTTAGGAGATATAGATATTGTAATGAAACGAAGCACAGATGGAGGAGTAACTTGGGGTGCAATTCAAGTTCTACAAGATAGAGGAGAACATACAGTTCATAATCCTTGTCCTTTATTCGACAACGATACGCAAACCTTATGGTTGCCATTCTGTGTTGATTACAATACTGTATTTATCATGAACAGTACTGATTTGGGTGCTACTTGGTCAGAACCTAGAGAATTAACCGAAGAAATAGCCGCAGGAGGATTATATTGCGCAACAGGACCAGGTAATGGGATTCAGATGTCGAACGGTCGATTAATTATTCCTAGCAAAATAGGAGAAGCTTGTGTTATTTATAGTGACGACAATGGTTTTACTTGGATTAAAGGCGGATATGTCGGAAATGGTGAGGAACCACAAGTGTTTGAAAGCTCGAATGGTTCATTAGTCATAAATTGTCGAGCTGAGAGAGGAGGAAAAAGAATAATGGCATGGAGTAATAACGGGGGTGATACGTGGGATTCTTGGTATGATGAAGAAGATCTTCCAGCTGCTGGTACCCAAGCTTCAATACACCGTTTTACAAATACATCTACTCACACACGATCTCGCGTTTTATTTTCTAATCCCAACTACTTTTCCCGCGGACACTTAACTATCCGGATGAGCTATGATGAGGGGTTGACATGGAATGTTTCAAAGCAAGTATATGAAGGTCCCTCAGCATATTCCTCAATTACAATATTATCAGATCATACCATCGTTATATTATTTGAAACGGGTAAGTATGACTATCGAGAATCGCTTACTCTAATAAAAATTGATCTAGATTGGCTTACAAATGGACAGGATGCACTCGTTCCGGTATAAATAGAGAAATCAATTAACTATAGGGAGTAAGGCACTCTCTATGAAT
>Ga0307380_10002644_pt1 | contig 25207 bp, 24 predicted proteins | sample UN3MG_FD_202239 | JGI IMG/M metagenome (GOLD analysis project Ga0307380, IMG submission 202239) | Soil microbial communities from Risofladan, Vaasa, Finland - UN-3 | ecosystem: Environmental > Terrestrial > Soil > Coastal area > Acid sulfate soil | place: Finland: Risofladan, Vaasa | collected... | reverse complement strand
CTCGCGAAAGAACTGATTGGCGGTGAAACGCGGGCGCCGGTATCACGCGCGCAAGAGCCACGCGTGCGACAACGCCAGCGCCGCCAGCCGACCCAGCCGCCAAGATACGAACCCGCCGCCCAGCAGTGCGGGTCTTCCATTCCGTCATCGAAGCTGCGCCCAGCGTCGCCGCCGCCATCTCCCGCCCCTGTACCGCCGGAGCCTGCCGTAGCGGTCGTCCCGCCCGCGCGGAAACTGCCCGTCGTGATTCCGGAGCCTGTGCCTGCCAAGACCGCGCAGGCTAAGCCTGAGCCCAAGCCGGAGCCCAGGCAGGCGCCACAACTGCCCACGCCTTCAGAGCCACAAGTCGCAACCGCACCGGCGTCGACGCAAGAGGAACCACCGAGCACGCCACCATCCTGGCAAGCCGAAAAGCCGGCCAAGCGGCCGAGCTGGCTTCAGGTCAAAACACCGCGCCGACCACAGACCGCCCCTGAAACCGAGATATCGACCTGGTCGGCGGCGACGGCCGCCAAACAGCTTCAGCCGGACCCGGCCGCGGAAGACACCGCGGCGGAACCAGAACCAGAGCTCGAACTGGTGCAGACGGCGGCCGCCGCAGGACTGCTGAACCGGCTACTAAAGGAGTTTTCCGGCGGTCCGAGCGAGCCGACATCACGCCCGCCAGAGAAGGCGCCCCGCCAAAAGGTCGGCTTCTTGGACCGCTTTCGCCGCCTCAGCACCGAGCCGAACGCGTCCGATGTGGCGTTTAAGCCACCAATGAAAGGTGTCGAGATGGCCTCGCTGAGCCCCAACGATCTTCGCCACTACCTAACCCAACGGATTGCGACCTCCGAACTGGACGAGGCGGGCGGCAAGATCTCCAAGTCCAAAACTTTCGCATCGAAGATTTCCAAAGCCGGCAAAGGCGCAAGCGTCCCCGTTCTCAAGTCTCTCGACGCGGTCCTGGATAAAGTCCTCGCCGCCGCCACGGGTGGCGTGCCGCGGGCGCTCCTGGTGACCGGAACCTCACCCAAGGCAGACGCAACGCATGTGGCGATCAATCTCGCTCGTGCGCTCGTCGATCAAAACGAGCAGGTCGTGCTCGTCGATCTGGCAAAAGGCGCCTCCGCCGTCTCTGGTCCGCTCGGTATGCCGCGCGTGCCGGGATTCGCCGATCTCGCCGCGGGGCACGCCAGCTTCTCCGATGTTATCCGGGTCGACGACGAGTCGTCCATGCAGGTCATCCCCGCCGGCAATCCGACTACGCGCGGGACAGAGCCCGAGCCAGATTGCTTCATGCGGGTGTTCGAAGCGTTGACCCAAGCCTATGGCTGCGTCGTCCTTCATGCCGACCGCGACGCCATCGAAGCCCTGATGCCCGCTTTGAAATTTGAGTTCCCGGTGATGGTCGCCGTGCTGCCGTCACGTGCCAGCGTCGACAGCCAGGACGAGGCCTTGTCGACCTTCCAGGTTCTGGGATGTCCGGTCATCGTCTACGAGGGAAGCGGCAAGCAGCGCCGCAGCGGATTGTTCGGCCGCATCGCCGCCGTCTGAGCAGCTCTGCTATCCGTCGCGGCTGAACAGGCGTTTCCGCACGGCTTGCGCAAGGCTCCAAAGATAGGGATTCGACTTGACGACCGTTTGAGGCGAGCGGCACCCGCGAGCGGAAGCGACGACAGAAGCCCGTGAGGTTTGAAGGCAATGATGCTGTCGAACAGCTCATAGACAGTGTTGCACCAGTCATCCTTGTGGCGCGCCTGGCCCACACCGAGATCGTAATAGGTAAGCCTCGCGTCGGAGGCCTCCCGGATCTGATGCCGCAAGAGAAGCGCCCCTGGCGATTGCCGCTGTGTATGGCCCTCCGCGAGAGAGGACAGCGCCACACTCAAACGGTCGTGACAGATGAATCCGCTGAAGGTCGCGAGGATGGCGCCATCGAGCTTCACATAGGCCAACCGCAATCGGCTTGGATTGTCGCCGTCGAGAAGCGCAAGCGCGCGATACAACGCGCTGGTGTCGGCATCGAAGACATTCGTAATGCCCATTGCGGCGAACTGCTTCGCCTTCTGCTCGAAGAAGGCCTCGAGCACGGCCAGCTTCTCTTCGCGCGTCTCGGCCCAGCCATATTCGAGCCGTCCCATTTCGGCGAGCCGGTGTTCCTTTCGCTGCAGCGTAGGTCGATGCGGCCTGACCGGAGTCATTGATTTGGATCAGTCCGGCCGTTGCATCCAGCGGATGAGAAGGCCCGCTGGAATCACCCAGAGCAGCCCCGCCACCAGGAAATAGGCGAGTTGCACGTGGCCATGGGCTTCCGTGATGCGGCCCGAGCCGATCGCCGCCGCCAGCCACGCATAGAGAACGAGGAACACAAGCAGCACCACCGTGCCCACCAGCTTGCGGGTGCGGACGCTCATGCCGCCCGCCGCTGCGGCATCGGGGCAGGGGGTCGGCGATTGAGTTGCGGGCCCGCGCCCGCTATCACCGCTACCATGACCTCGGCCGTTGCCCAAAGCCTCGAGAAACCGGCCCAAGACCCTGCCATGCCGGCCCGGCACGTGCGGGCTCTGCGCATTTGGCTCGGTATCGTTGCGTTTCTCATCTTCGCCATGATCCTGGTTGGCGGGGCCACGCGGCTCACCGATTCCGGTCTGTCTATCACGGAGTGGCAGCCGATTATCGGCGCCATCCCGCCTTTATCGGACGCTCATTGGCAAGAGGCGTTCGACGCCTACAAGACAATCCCCGAATACTCGCAAGTCAACCAAGGCATGAGCCTCGATGGGTTCAAAACCATCTATTGGTGGGAATGGGCGCATCGCTTTCTCGGCCGCTTTATCGGCGTCGTCTTCCTTCTGCCCTTCATCGGCTTCTGGATCGCGGGCTACATCCCGCGCACGTTGATGCCGCGCCTCCTCGGTCTGTTTGTCCTCGGTGGCCTCCAGGGCGCGCTTGGCTGGTACATGGTCAAAAGCGGTCTCGTCGACCGGGTGGATGTCAGCCAGTACCGGCTCACCGCGCATTTCGGCGTGGCCGTACTGATCTTCGGCTACACAGTATGGCTGATGCTTGGACTTGGCGCGGACAGGCGGCACCGCTTCGGCGCGCCTGCCGTCATCGCGGCCTTGGTGCTTCTCCTCGTCTTCGTGCAACTCCTGGCCGGCGCGCTGGTGGCGGGCATCGACGGCGGGCTCGGCTTCAACACCTGGCCGCTCATGAACGGGGCCTTTATCCCGAACGGGCTCGGCCAAGCCTCGCCTTGGTATCTCAACCTGTTCGAGAACCCGCTCACCGTGCAGTTCGACCACCGTATGCTGGGCTATGCCGTCGTCGTCGCAACGATCCTGCAAGCGGTGTGGCTGGCTCTGAAAGACGCCGGCCAACAATATGTGGGGAGCGCGCTGACCCTGGCCGTGCTCGCACTGCTGCAAGCTACGCTCGGCGTGTGGACGCTGCTCCTGGCTGTGCCGATCCAACTCGGCCTGGCCCATCAGGCAGGCGCCATCCTCGTCTTCGCCGTGGCGCTCTATCATCTATGGCGCACCACGCACGAGGGTCGGCCCGCGGAGGTTCAGACAGCCGCAAGCGCCTGATCGAGGTCGGCGATGATGTCATCGACATTCTCCAGCCCGATCGACAGCCGCACCACGTCGGCGCCGGCGCCCGCACGCTCACGATGCTCATCGGACAGCTGCCGGTGGGTCGTCGAGGCCGGATGGATGATGAGGCTGCACGTATCGCCGATATTGGCGAGATGGCTGAACAGCTCAACTTTACTGACAAGCGCAATGCCGGCGTCATAGCCGCCTTTCAGCCCGAAGGTGAACACCGCGCCGGCGCCGTTCGCGCAATAGTGCTTGGCGAGCCGGTGAAACGCATTTGTGGGGATTCCCGCATAGTTCACCCAAGCCACCTTGTCATGACCGGACAGCCACTCGGCGACTTGCAGCGCGTTCTCGCAATGGCGCTGCATGCGAAGGGGAAGCGTTTCGATCCCCGTGAGAATAAGGAACGCATTCATCGGCGCGATTGCCGGTCCCAAATCGCGCAAGGCGAGCACGCGGCAAGCAATTGCGAAGGCGAAATCGCCGAACGTCTCGGCCAACGTGATGCCGTGATAGCTCGGGGTAGGGGCGGTGAGCGAGGGATAGCGTCCGCTGCCCATCCAATCGAACGTGCCGCAATCCACGATCACGCCGCCGATCGAGTTACCGTGGCCGCCGAGGAACTTCGTCAGCGAATGCACGATGATGTCGGCGCCATACTCTTTAGGCTTCGTGAGGTAGGGCGTAGCCAGCGTGTTGTCGACGATCAGCGGCACGCCGGCTTCCTTGGCCACGGCTGAGATCGCTTCGAGATCGGTGACGATGCCGCCGGGATTGGCGATCGACTCTACGAAGATTGCGCGCGTCTTCGGCGTGACCTGAGCCCGGAACGACTCCGCGTCCGTGGTGTCGGCCCACTTCACGTGCCAGTCGAATTTCTTGAACGCCTCGCCGAATTGGTTGATCGAGCCGCCATAGAGCTGCCGCGCGGCGATGAATTCATCCCCCGGCTCGAGCAGCGTATGGAACACGATCGCCTGCGCCGCATGGCCTGAGGCCACGGCAAGCGCTGCCGTGCCGCCTTCAAGCGCGGCCATGCGCTCTTCGAGAACCGCCTGTGTGGGGTTCATGATGCGGCTATAGATGTTGCCGAAGATCTCGAGATTGAACAGCGCCGCCGCATGATCCGCGTCGTCGAAGACGAAGGAGGTTGTCTGGTAAATCGGCGTGACCCGCGCCCCTGTGGAAGGATCCGGCTGGGCGCCGGCGTGGATGGCAAGCGTGTTGAAACCGGGCGTACGCTCTTCGGACATCGATAACCTCCCTGAGCCTCTAAAAGTCGCGGTGGAGACTATAGCAGAGCACGCGGCACGGGAATGACGCCGCTAGTCTTCGCGCAAGGCTCTCTGCTGACCGCCTTTTGAACCGAGCACCGCTCGCCTGCTGGACAGCACCCGCGAGTTGACCCCGGCCCAGCCGATCTCGCCCGAGAGCCGTCCATATTCGATTTTCGGGCAACGGTTCATCACCACTTTGAGGCCGGCATCTTCCGCAAGACTTGCCGCCGCGTCGTTGCGCACGCCGAGCTGCATCCACACCACCTTGGCGCCGATGCGAATAGCCTCTTTGGCGATCGGCAGCACGGCCTCCGAGTTACGAAAAACGTCGACGATCTCGACGGGCCGGTCGATATCGCCCAACGAGCCGAACACGCTCTGGCCGAGGATGGTCTTGCCTGCGTGCCCCGGATTGACGGGGATTACCTCAAAGCCTTTGGTCAGCAGATACTTCATCACGAAAAAGCTCGGCCGCTGTTCCTTCGGGCTTGCGCCGACCGTGGCGATCACGCGGTGGCGCACGAGAATGTCGCGGATATAGGCGTCCGTGTAGCTGTCGTGATCCATGGCTTGCGGGTGGAGAAGGGCGCTTCGCTGCACGTCAGAGCGGCCAGTTGGGCTCGCGCTTGTCGAGAAAGGCGCCGATGCCTTCTTCGGCTTCCGAGTCGAGCATGTTCTCGACCATGACGTCCGCCGTATAGCGATAGGCCTCCTCGAGCGGCATTTCGAGCTGCTTGTAGAAGGCGTCCTTGCCGATCTTCAGCGTGCGGGTTGGCTTCGCGGCGATCTTCCGCCCGAACTCCATGGCCTCGTTGACGACGCGATCGGCCTCGACCACGCGATTGACGAGGCCCATGGCGTGCGCGTCTTGCGCGCTCACCATCTCTCCGAGCAGCAGCATCTCCATCGCGCCTTTGCGCGACACGTTGCGGCTGAGCGCGACCATTGGCGTCGAACAGAACAGCCCGATATTGACGCCGGGCGTCGCGAGACGCGCATCCACCGCCGCCACCGCCAAATCGCAGCTCGCCACCAGCTGGCAGCCGGCCGCCGTGGCGATGCCGTTCACCGCGGCGATGACCGGCTTCGGCGAGCGCACGATGGCGAGCATCATGTCGGCGCAGATGCGCATGGTCTTCTCATAGAACGCGCGGCCCTTGTCCGGATCGTTGCGGTGCGCCGTGAGCTCTTTGAGGTCATGACCCGAGGAGAAGGCGGGCCCGGCGCCGGTCAGCACCACGGCGCGCACGGATTGGGTCTCGCCGGCCTCGCGAACCGCACCGTGCAGTGCGGTCATCAGGTCCATGGATAGGCAATTGCGCGCGTTCGGCCGATTGAGGGTAAGGAGCCTCACGGCGTCGCGGTCCTCACCAAGCAGGCTGTCGTGTCCGTCCATTTTTGCTCGATCCGTGGGCTTTCTTCGCTTCCGCCAACCGCTTACAGGAAACTCCGCAAAACGCACGGGAATTCAGTCGGCTTCGGTCGGGTAGGATAGTACCACATAACTAAGTCACTGATTTAGAGTAAGAACAGCAATTCGCTTGACCTCACCAAACCGAGCCGTTAGAAGCGCCGATCTTTACAAGACCGAAGTGATGCGAGCCATGAAAACCTTTTCCGCCACGCCTAAGGACATCGAGAAGTCCTGGGTCCTTATCGATGCCAGCGGCCTTGTGGTCGGCCGGCTTGCGGCGCTGATCGCGACGCGGCTGCGCGGCAAGCACAAGCCCGGCTTCACGCCGCATATGGACGACGGCGACAACATCATCGTCGTCAATGCAGGCAATGTGGTCTTCTCGGGCAATAAGCGCGCGGACAAGCAGTATTACTGGCACACCGGCTATCCGGGCGGCATCAAGAGCCGTACCGCCGAGAAGATCCTCGACGGCAAGCACCCCGAGCGGGTGCTGCAGAAGGCTGTCGAGCGCATGCTGCCCAAGGGGCCGCTGGCCCGTCAGCAGATGAAGAACCTCAAAGTCTATGCAGGGCCCGAGCATCCGCACGCGGCGCAGAACCCCGAGCCGCTCGATGTCGCCGCCCTCAACCCGAAGAACGCAAGGAGCGCTTAGGAGCCATGAGCGAGACGACAACGCTGGAAGATCTGGCTCAATTGAAAGGCGAGGGCGAAGCGCCTGTGCCTGAGCGCGTCTACGAGAAAAAGATCGATCCCCAAGGCCGCGCCTATGCCACCGGCAAGCGCAAGGATGCCGTCGCCCGCGTTTGGGTGAAGCAGGGCCCCGGCAAGATCATCGTCAATGGCAAGGACCACTCGGCTTATTTTGCGCGCCCAGTGCTCCAGATGATCCTGAAGCAGCCTCTCGTCACGGCTGCCCGCGAGGGCCAGTTCGACGTGATCTGCACCGTGTCCGGCGGCGGGCTTTCGGGCCAGGCCGGCGCCGTGCGCCATGGCATCTCCAAGGCGCTCACGCGCTACGAGCCGGAGCTGCGCGGCGTGCTGAAGAAGGCAGGCTTCCTGACCCGCGACGCCCGAACCGTCGAGCGCAAGAAGTACGGCAAGGCCAAGGCGCGGAAGAGTTTCCAGTTCTCCAAGCGCTAGGGCATTTTTCCAACAGCTCTTGTCATGCCCGCGCTTGACGCGGGCATCCATGCCGTTGCACCTCCCTTTGGGGCAGCGCCAATGGAATGGATTGCCGGGTCAAGCCCGGCAATGACGGAAAGCATGTGACGCACATGGCAAACAGCAAATCCATCCGGGCCGCCGTGCTCGGCGCTTCCGGTTACACCGGCGCCGATCTCATCCGGCTTGCCGCACGCCATCCATCCATCGACATCACCGCGCTGATCGCCAAGGGCCATGCCGGCCAGCCGCTCGCGCAAGTGTTCCCCCATCTTGCGAGTCTGGACCTGCCGCAGCTCGTCACCTCCGATGAGGCCGACTGGGACAGCGTCGACGTCGCCTTTTGCGGACTGCCGCACGGGACCGCCCATGCCGAAATCGCTAAGCTCCCTGCGCGCATCAAGGTCATCGACATGTCCGCGGACTTTCGTCTGCGCGATCTCGACACCTATGCCGAATGGTATGGCGGCGCCCATAAAGCCCCGGAGCTTCTAGAAGGGGCCGTCTACGGCCTCACAGAGCTTTATCGCGACGACATCAAGAGCGCGCGCCTCGTGGCCTGTCCCGGCTGCTACCCGACCGCCGTCCTGCTCGCGCTCCAGCCGCTCGTCAAAGGCAAGCTCATCGCGGCCGAAGACATCATCATCGATGCCAAGTCGGGCGTGTCCGGCGCCGGCCGTGCGCTCAAGCAGAACATTCTCTTCTCCGAGGCGGGCGAGGGGCTTTCCCCTTATGGCATTGGCAGCCACCGCCATGTGCCGGAAATCGAGCAAGAGCTCGGCCTGGCGTCAGGCACCGATCTGAAGGTCAATTTCACGCCCCATCTGGCGCCCATGACCCGCGGAGAGTTGTGCACGTCCTATGTGCGGCTTGCCGGCAAGACCGCGGCCGCCGATCTAAGGACGGCGCTCATCGAAGCCCATGCCGCGAGCCCCTTCGTGCGCGTGATGGAGGAGGGGGTCATCCCCGCGACCCAACACGTGCGGGGCTCGAACTACTGCAATATCGGCGTGTTCGCCGACCGGATTCCCGGACGTGCCATCGTGGTCTCGGCCATCGACAATCTGGTCAAGGGCTCCGCCGGCCAGGCGCTTCAGAACTTCAATCTGATGCATGGGCTCGAGGAGACGCTGGCGCTCGAGCAGCTTCCGCTGTTTCCTTAGGCTTTGGTGCTGCTCTTCACGAAGGAACCCGGCGCATCCTCGATGGGCTTGAGCGGGCCTGCGGCTGGATCGCGGGCCGGCACCTTCTCGCCGGAACGCTCGGCAAGCCAATTGGCCCAGTCCGGCCACCACGAGCCTGCGGTCTCGGTGGCCTGTTCGATCCAGGCTTCGAGCGTGTCGGCCGGTGCGCCGCTCCAATACTGATATTTCTTCTTGGCCGGTGGGTTCACCACACCTGCGATATGGCCGGAGCCCGCCATCACGTGGCGCACGGGACCGCTGAACAGCTTGCTGCCGCGAAAGACGGAAAGCGCCGGTGCGATGTGGTCCTCGCGGGTGAACAGCTCGTAGATCGGGATGTTCACCTTGGACACGTCCAGCTTCACGCCGCCGAGTTCCATCTCACCCTTGCTTAAACGGTTCTCGTAATAGAACTCGCGAAGATAGAAGGCATGGTTGGCCGCTGGCAGACGCGTTGAGTCCGCGTTCCAGAACAGCAGATCGAACGGGAACGGCTTCTTCCCGAGCAGATAGTTGTTGACCACGTAAGGCCAGATCAAATCGCGCGGGCGGAGCATGTTGAATACGGCCGACATGCGCGAACCGTCGAGATAGCCTTGCTCGGCCATCATCTCTTCCAGCGATTTGAGCTGCGTATCGTCGATGAAGATCAGCAGATCGCCCGCCTCGCTGAAATCGACCTGCGCCGTGAGGAAGCTCGACGACGCGATACGGTCATCCCCTTTTGCGGCGTTATAAGCGAGGGTGGAGGCGAGTAGCGTGCCGCCGACGCAATAGCCGAGCATATTGACGTGGTGCAGACCGAGCTGCCGGTTCACCGCCTCGACGGCCGCGAGAATGCCCTCGTGCATGTAGTCTTCGAAGGTCTTCTGCGCGAGCGTTTCATCCGGGTTGACCCAGGAAATCATAAAGACGGTGAAGCCCTGGTCGACCGCGTATTTGACGAACGACTTCTCCGGCTTGAGATCGAGGATGTAGAACTTGTTGATCCATGGCGGCGCGATAATCAGAGGCCGCTCATAGACTTGCTCCGTCGTCGGAGAATACTGGATGAGCTGGATCAGGTCGTTCTGGAAGATGACCTTGCCGGGCGTGATGGCTAGATCGCGGCCCACCTCAAACGCCGACAGATCCGTCTGGCTGACGCGCAGGAGATCCTTCGAGTGCTCAAGGTCATGCGCGAAATGCTCCATGCCTTGCACGAGGTTCTCCGCATTGGTCTCAAGCGTCGCCCGCACGACCTCCGGGTTGGTGAAGGGATAGTTGGAAGGCGAAAGTGCCGCTAGCATCTGCTCCAGATAAAATAGCGCCTTCTTGCGCGTCTTCTCGTCGACGCCATCGGTATTCTTGGTGACGTCTTCGGCCCAACGCGACGTAATCAGATAGGCCTGTTTCCAAAAGTCGAAATACTGGCTGTCGGACCACTCCGGATCCTTGAAGCGATTGTCACCGGGCTCAGGCTCGGCCACGGGTTCGACATCCTCGCCAAAGAAGCGGCGAAAGGAGCGGCCCCAGAGATCCGCGTAGCTCTGAAACAGCTCACCTTGCGCTGCCGCAAGCTTGCCGGGATCCGAGACCCAGACGCTGGCCACCTGACCAAGCGTCTTGGCGGCTTCGCCGACCTCCGCAGCCATGCTGTAGGGGCCGTTTCCATTGGAACTGGTTTGTTCGGCCAGGGTCGAGAACACCTTGGTCCCCTGATCGAACAGGCGCACCATGTTCCGGGCGAATTCGTCCAATTGGGTGGTTTGGCAGCTGTCCGCGGCGGTTTCTCCGGCGTCTGTATTTCGCTCCTGCATCGAAATGTCCTTGTTTGACCCCCAACTCACCATGCTCGTGCCTGCTTGGGCGGGGAATACCCGCCGTGCGGCTTCCGCAACAGTGGTCATTGTGCTATGCAATATAGACGTGAGGCGATGGTAATCGCCAGGGGAAAGTCCACAAGAGCCAACATCTTACCGATGTTTTCGCGATCAGCTTATTGCCTCGTGGCGGTCCTGCCTGTGCTTTTTCTGGGCGGATGCGCCGATAGCATGCCCGATGGCACGCGCCTCAAGCGATTTACGGAGGTGATCCGCGGCTATGACAGCACCCTGACGAAATCCGAGAGAGAAGCCGCAATCTCGGAGCTCCAGGAGGAGAAGGAGCGCCAACAGAAACAGGCCAGCCAAGCGCAGGGCGCACCAAAAGCTAACTAAATCAACGCTGACCGGCCAGGCTCAACGCGTGAGCCGCTTGCCGGGCAGCCCCTTTTCGTGTTTCAACAGCGGACTCCCGTCTAGAGTCCGATCGGGTGGGGATAACCGTCCGTGTATAACGACTTTCATAGAATTAAGCGGCTGCCGCCCTATGTCTTCGAGCAGGTCAACAAGCTCAAGGCCGAGGCGCGCGCGCGCGGCGACGACATCATAGACTTCGGCATGGGCAATCCCGACATGCCGACGCCGCCGCATATCGTCGATAAGCTCGTTGAGACCGTGCGCAACCCGCGCACCAACCGCTACTCGGCCTCGAAAGGCATCGGCGGTCTGCGCCGCGCACAGGCTGCCTATTACGACCGGCGCTTCGGGGTAAAGCTCAATCCCGAGACCCAGGTCGTGGCGACGCTCGGCTCCAAGGAGGGCTTCGCCAACGTCGCTCAGGCCATCACCGCGCCCGGGGATGTGATCCTGGTGCCCAACCCGACCTATCCGATCCACGAGTTCGGCTTCATCATGTCGGGCGGCGTGATCCGGCACCTGCCGGCCAGCACCGACTCTCAGTTCATGGTGTCGCTGGACAAGGCCGTGCGCCATTCGGTGCCCAAGCCCTCGGCGCTCGTCCTGAACTATCCGGCCAACCCGACCGCCGTGGTGGCCAATCGGGACTTTTATCGGGAGATCGTCGCCTTCGCCAAAAAGAACGACCTGATCGTGCTCTCCGATCTGGCCTACGCGGAGATCTATTTCGAGGGCGAGCCGCCGCCCTCCATATTGGAAATTCCCGGTGCGATGGATATCGCCGTGGAGTTCACCTCGCTCTCCAAGACCTATTCCATGCCCGGATGGCGCATGGGTTTCGCCGTCGGCAACGAGCGGCTGATCCAGGCCCTGACGCGGGTGAAATCCTATCTCGACTATGGCGCCTTCACTCCAATCCAGGTCGCCGCGACTGCAGCACTCAACGGACCGCAAGGCTGCATCGATGAGATCCGCGGCGTCTATCGGCGCCGCCGCGATTGCCTCGTCGATTCCCTCTCGCGCGCCGGATGGCCGATCCCGTCGCCGCCTGCGACCATGTTCGCCTGGGCACCGATCCCGGACATGTTTGCGCATGTCGGTTCGCTCGAGTTCTCCAAGCTGCTCTTGGAGAAAGCCGAGGTCGCGGTGTCGCCCGGCGTCGGCTTCGGCGAATACGGCGAAGGCTATGTGCGCATCGCGCTGGTCGAGAACGAACAGCGCATTCGTCAGGGCGCGCGCAATATCCGGAAATTCCTCACCGAGTCAGCGAATTCGCTGCAAAACGTCATTCCCATTGCCTCAAAGGCGAATCGGACGTTCTGATCTCTTCCGATGGCTGATGTATTCAAGCTAGGACTGGCCGGTATCGGCACTGTCGGCGGCGGCCTGCTGCGGCTCATCGAGTCACGGCGGGGCGTGCTGCCTACGCGCGCGGGCCGGCCGATCGAGGTGGTCGCCGTTTCCGCGCGCAACAAGCGCAAGAAGCGCGGCGTCGACCTGTCCGGCGTCCGGTTCGTGGCAGACTCGGTCGCCCTTGCCACGGATCCGGAGATCGACGTCTTCGTCGAACTGATCGGCGGGGAGGAGGGTGTCGCCAAGGAGGCGGTCGAGGCGGCGTTGCGCGCCGGTAAACATGTGGTCACCGCCAATAAGGCCCTGCTCGCCCGTCACGGCGCAAGTCTTGCCGCGCTCGCCGAAAAACACGGTGCCGCGCTCAACTTCGAGGGCGCCGTCGCCGGCGGCATTCCCGTGGTCAAGGTGATCCGCGAGGGCCTCCAAGGCAACGACATCGCCCGCGTCTACGGCATCCTAAACGGCACCTGCAATTACATCCTCACTTTGATGGAGCGCGAAGGGCGGAGCTTCGCCGACGTGCTGAAAGAAGCGCAGGCGCAAGGCTACGCCGAAGCCGATCCCACCTTCGACATTGGCGGCTTCGACACCGCGCATAAACTTGCATTGCTGACGAGCCTCGCATTCGGCACGCGCCCGAAATTCGACGCCATCTATGTCGAGGGCATTGAGACCATCACGCCCGCCGACATCGAGGCGGCTTGCGATCTCGGCTACCGCATCAAGCTGCTTGGCGTGGCGCTCCGCACCGACAGCGGCATCGAGCAACGCGTGCACCCGACCATGGTGCCCAAGGACACGGCCATCGCCAATGTGGACGGTGTGTCGAACTGCGTGGCCATCGACGGGGACTTCGTCGGCGATGTCATGTTGATCGGTCCGGGCGCCGGCGCCGGCCCGACGGCATCCGCGGTAATGAGCGACATCGTGGATATTGCCCGCGGCTCTGTGTTGCACCCCTTCGGCATCAAGACCAAGGACTTGAAGCCCTACAAGAAAGCGCAGATGCAAGCACATGAGGGCGGCTACTACATCCGGCTGTCCGTCCACGACCGCACCGGCGCTTTCGCCGCCATCGCCCAGCGCATGGCCGCGCAAGGGATCTCCCTCGAAAGCATCGTCCAGCGGCGCCCCCACACCGAACTGGCGGGGCACGGCAGCCGCCCGAGCGGGCCGGCCGCTGTCGTCATGGTGACACACCAAACGACGGAAGCTGCCGTCCGCAAGGCGCTCGCAGCCATCGAGCGGGACGGTCATGTGGATGCCAAACCGCAGATGATCCGCATCGAAAAACTGTGATAGGGAGTCTCTATTAAGACGCGTGAGCACACGCGCGGGCGTTAGGGAGGATCCGAGGTGCCAGAGGCTGCGGCGAAGACCGAGCTCGACCGTGCGCTTGCGCTCGACATCGTGCGCGTGACCGAGGCGACCGCCGTGGCTGCTGCGCGCTGGCGCGGCCGGGGCGATGAGGCCGCTGCCGACGAAGCCGCCATGGACGCCATGTATCGCGAACTGGCGCGGCTGCCCGTGGAGGGCGTGGTCGTCGTGGGTGAGGGCGACCAGAACGAAAGCCCGCTGCTTTACATGGGTGAGACAATCGGCGCAGGCGGCATCCAGGTGGATATCGCGGTCGATCCCGTTGACGGGGTCAATCTCTGCGCCAAGGCGCTGCCCAACGCGCTCACAGCCCTTGCCATCGCCAAACGCGGCAGCCTCGTGCGTATGCCGGCGGTCTATATGGACAAGATCGCGGTTGGACCGGGCTATGTGGACGGCCTCGTCGATCTGGATGCGCCCGCCGCCGTGAACATCAAGGCCCTCGCCGACGCCAAGGGCGTGTCCGTCGACGAAATTACCGTCTGCATCCTCGATCGCCCGCGCCACGCCAAGCTTGTCGACGACGTGCGCGCGTCCGGCGCCGCCTTGCGCCTGATTGGCGACGGCGACATCGCCGGCGTGATCCACGTCACCAAGTCGCTCGAGACCGGCATCGACCTGTACATGGGCATTGGCGGTGCGCCCGAGGGCGTGCTCGGGGCGGCCGCGTTGGCGTGTATCGGCGGCCAGATCCAAGGCCGGCTGATCACCCAAAATGACGAGCATCGGGCGCGGGCACGCGCCGCGGGCATCCAGGATCTCAACCGCAAATACACCCTGAGCGACCTGGTGACGGGGGACCTCAGTTTCGCCGCCACCGGCATTACCAACGGGTCGCTGCTGGAGGGCGTACAGTTCGCCAAAGGCATTGTGTGCACCCATAGCGTGGTCATGCGGGGCTCCACCCGTACGGTGCGGTGGATCCGCACGGAGCATCCCGCGATAGGCAAGTTCGACTAGGCAAACTCCTACTGACACGGACAAGTCCGCCGACGGGAAGCGGCAGCGAATCGGCTACACTCTGGACCCCTCAACAAGGATCGTTCGAGTGAGACGCGCGTGACGGCAGCCCTGAAATTGAACACCAATGACATAGCGCCGGCCTTCCTCGGCGTGGAACGCTCCGTCCGTGGACGCCGCTGGATCGAGCGGCTGGATCCTGGCCGGAGCCATACCGCCGCGGCGATTGCCCAAAGCCATGGCCTCCCGGAACTGCTCGGCCGCGTGCTAGCGGCGCGCGGCGCGGAGATCCAGACCGCCGAGCGATTTCTCGACCCGTCTCTCAAGACCTTGCTGCCCGATCCCTTACGTCTCCAGGATATGGAGCGCTCGGCGGCACGGCTCGCGCAAGCCATCCAAGCCGGCGAGCCAATTGCCGTGTTCGGCGATTACGACGTGGATGGAGCCTGCTCTGTTGCACTCCTGGAGCGCTTTCTGCAGGCCCATGGGCGCACCTGCACCACCTACATTCCCGATCGCCTTACCGAGGGCTATGGACCTTCGCCCGAGGCGCTCAGCGGTCTGGTCGAGGAGGGCGCGCGCCTCATCCTCACGGTCGATTGTGGGACAACCTCCGAACGCGCCATCGCCGCTGCGAACGCATCCAGCGCCGAAGTCATCGTCATAGACCACCATCAGGCGGACGAAGCGCTGCCGCCGGCCTTTGCCGTGGTCAATCCTAACCGCCAGGACGATCTCTCGGGCCAGGGCCATCTCGCGGCCGCCGGCGTCGTCTTTCTGTTTTTGGTGGCGACACTCGGCAAACTGCGCGCCGAGGGCTTCTATCGAGACCGCCCCGAGCCCGACCTTCTCGGACTGTTGGATCTCGTCGCACTGGCAACGGTGTGCGATGTGGTGCCCCTCAAGGATGTCAATCGCGCCTTCGTGGCAAAGGGCCTGCAGGTCCTGCGGTTGCGAAACAATGTGGGTTTGCGCGCGCTGGCCGACGCGGCCCGGCTCGACGAGGCACCCTCCACCTATAGCCTTGGCTTCATCCTCGGCCCGCGGATCAATGCCGGTGGACGCATCGGCGCAGCGGGGCTCGGCGCACGGCTTCTCGCCACCGACGACGAAGTGGAGGCACGCGCCATCGCCGCCAAGCTCGATGCACTCAACGCCGAGCGCAAGACGATAGAGGCCATGACGCTGGAGGATGCCGTCGCGCGCGCCGAAGCCGCGATCGCCGAGATGCCCGACCGGCCGCTCATATTCCTCAGCGACGAGGGCTGGCACAAAGGTCTGGTCGGACTTGTCGCCGGACGACTCGCCGATCAGTTTCACCGGCCGGCCTTCGTCACAGCGATCGAGAAGGACGGCACCGCGACCGGCTCGGCCCGCTCGCTACCCTCTGTCGATCTCGGCGTCGTGGTGCGCGCGGCCGTGGAAGAGGGGCTCTTTATCAAAGGCGGCGGCCACGCCATGGCGGCGGGCTTCACGCTGGAGCTCACCAAGCAGGAGGCCGTACGCGCTTTCCTCGAAAGCCGCCTGGCGGATCCCGTGGCCCACGCGGTGGCCACCCGCCAACTCGCACTCGATGGCGCGCTGTCGGCCCGTGGCGCCACGCTTCCAATGATCGATCTTCTGGATCGTGCCGGACCTTACGGACCGGGTCACCCGAAGCCCCGCTTCGTGTTTCCCGCCCATCGCGTGACCCGGTTGCGCATCATGGGAGAGATTCACTTGCGCTGCACGCTGCTCGCCTCGGACGGCGGGCGTATCGAGGCCTGCGCCTTCAGGGTCGTCGGCACGCCCCTTGGCGATCTCTTCGCCAAGGCCGAGGGCGCAGCCCTGCACGTGGCGGGACATTTGCGCCGCTCGGTGTGGCAGGGCCGTGAAACCGTAGAGCTGATCATCGAGGACGCCGCCCCCTGCGGCGAGGGGCCGTAAGCGCCGTTCTTGCGAGTGCTCGAAAAGCTTTCTATATGACTGGGCTCAAGCGGTACGCTCCCTTCGTCTAATGGTTAGGACGCCAGGTTTTCAACCTGGAAACAGGGGTTCAATTCCCCTAGGGAGTACCACCTCCGGCCGCTCAGGGCTTTGAGGCCCCTACCAGCTCCCCGTGTTTTCCATGGACGCCCAAGGCTCTTGCTTCGGCTTTGGGCCGCCCTTCTGCAACAGCTCGATCGAGATGTTGTCGGGAGACCGGATAAAGGCCATGTAGCCGTCCCGCGGGGGCCGGTTGATGGTGACGCCGTTCTTCATCAGGTGATCGCAAGTGGCATAGATGTCGTCGACCTCGTAGGCAAGGTGGCCGAAGTTGCGACCCTCGCCATAGGCTTCCGGGTCCCAGTTATGGGTGAGCTCGACTTGGGCGTCTTCGTCGCCCGGGGCAGCCAGATAGATCAGGGTAAAGCGCCCTTGCTCGCTCTCCATGCGCTTGACCTCTTTGAGGCCTAGCTTGTTGCAGTAGAAGTCAAGCGACTTATCGACATCGGAAACGCGCACCATGGTGTGCAGATACTTCATTGGGTCGCCTCCTCTTTGTGGTGTTTCGGCTCTCGGCCGAACCTAAAGCCGCGCGCGCGGGCCTGGCAAGTAGGGCGCCTCGCTTTGCGCCGCCTTCAGGCATGTCGATTTGCCTTCGATTGTTGCACGGTGTCCACAGCACCGCGCGCGCGTCGGAACAAACCAGAATTTGCTCGTTGCCAGAAACGCTTGCCTCGGCGTCATCGAGATTTTGCGCCCCTTGCCCTGAGGCCGGCGCACGCGAGCGAATTGCAACGGATTCTCTTGCCGATCAGATGCTTGCACGCACCTTTGCGTACGCGTCACGAACTTCTCGGCGCATTGTGGAGAAGGGATTGCGCTTCGGAAATTCCTCTGGTCACGTTAGGCCGCGATGCTATGTTGGAAAGAGAGTATTCCAGCCGATTCGTTAGTGAGGCGCGTCGGATCGGCTGATGAAAGTTAAGCGGGGGAATGCGGCATGGGGGCGAAAGAACCGCCACTTCTAGAGGAACAACACACCCAACGCGACGAAGACGCCACAGTCGATGTGTTCGAAGTTTCAGGGTCGATCAAGTGGTTCGATGCGTCAAAGGGTTATGGATTTATCGTCCCAGACGAAGACCTTCCCGACGTACTTCTGCATGTGACGGTTCTCAGGCGCGACGGGCACCAGACCGCCTACGAAGGCGCGCGGATTGTCTGCGAAGTTCTGCGGCGCCCGAAAGGGTTGCAAGCCTTTCGCATCCTCGAGATGGACGATTCTACCGCGATCCATCCCTCGGAATTGCCGCAGCGCACCCATGTCGTGGTGATCCCGGAAAGCGATTGGGAACGCGCCATGGTGAAATGGTTCAATCGTCTGCGCGGTTTCGGATTTCTGACGCGCGGCCCAGCCTCTCCCGACATCTTCGTCCACATGGAGACCTTACGGCGTTGCGGCTTCACCGAGCTCAGGCCCGGGCAATCTTTGCTCGTGCGTTTTGGCCGTGGTCCCAAAGGTCTCATGGCGGCAGAGCTCAAGCCGGACGGCGCGAACGGTCCGGCCTCTCACTGACAAACACGTCTTTGCTCCAACGCATCCTCATCGCGGGCTTCGTTGCGCTCGCGGTTCCGATATTGCTTGGCTCGGCCATCGCTGCGGGCACCGGCACGCTCATCCTCAAGACGAAGAGCGGGGAGCATCGTTATACCGTGGAGATTGCCACCACCAACGGTGAGCGCGCCAAGGGCCTGATGTTCCGGCGCTCGCTCCCCGAGGACAGTGGCATGCTTTTTATCTACGACCCACCCCAGCCCGTGGGTATGTGGATGCGGAATACGTATATCCCGCTCGACATGGTCTTCATCAATGACGAGGGCACGGTCCGGCGCGTCGAGGCCAACACGGAGCCGTTCTCCACCGACCTCATCAACTCAGGCGGCGATGTGGCCGCCGTGCTCGAGCTGAACGCGGGCCAAGCCGCAAAAATCGGTGTGAGGCCGGGCGACCAAGTTATCTTTCCCGGGCTCGGAGGCGCGCCCTAGACATGATGACGCGGGCTTAACGCCTTGGGCACTAGTGTCTTGGCACTAGCCTGGCCCCGCCGGCACAATTATGTAGTAGGAGAAGAGGCTCCGGGCTCGACTGTCTTGCCCGGGTCATCGGCCAGAGATTTACTCGGGGCATAGCGCAGCCTGGTAGCGCACCTGCTTTGGGAGCAGGGGGTCGCAAGTTCGAATCTTGCTGCCCCGACCAAATCGCTCTTGGCGAAATGAGAGCTCGACGAAACGAGAGGACGACAATGGCGGCCCGGATCTTCAAGCCCGCCCAGAATGTGATGCAGCAAGGCAAGGGCGCATCCCAGGACTGGGTCTTGGAATACCTGCCAGACCAGCCGCGCGTCATCGAGCCGCTGATGGGCTGGACCAGCTCCGGCGACACAAGACGCCAAGTCCGCATGACCTTCGCCACCAAGGACGAGGCCGTCGCCTTCGCCACGCGGAACGGCATCGCCTTCCGCATCGAAGAGCCGCCGGCGACCAAGCTCCGGCCGAAGTCATATGCGGAGAACTTCAAGTATGGCCGGCCCGATCGCTGGACGCACTGAGCAAACCATTTCGCGGTATACTCAAGTTTGCGTGGTCCCGTAGCTCAATGGATAGAGCACCTGCCTTCTAAGCAGGGGGTTGCAGGTTCGAGTCCTGCCGGGATCACCACCTACCTTTATCTTCTCATCTCTGCTCTGAGCGGTCAGCGCCATCGCCTTGGCGGAGGCAACCCTTTACGATGAGCAGAGTTCAAATTGAGAGTCCCTACCCGGGACGCAATTTGTTGTTAGGCACCAAGCGTCTGCTTAGTGAGGAAACATGCGCTCTATTCTTGCCCTTCTCCTGACCGCCGTTCTAGCGAGCGCCACCGCCGCGGCCGAGCCGAAGCTCCTCTGGGAGGCCAAGGGTTTGGCGGGGCCGGAATCCGTGGTCTACGATCCGGTCACCGATGTCCTCTATGTCAGCAACATCAACGGCGCCGTTATGCAGAAGGACGGCAACGGCTTCATTGCCAGACTGAAACCCGATGGGACACTGCTCGAGCGGCAATGGGTCGAGGGGCTGAACTCCCCCACAGGGCTCGCCCTCAGCGGCCGTACGCTCTATGTCGCCGACGTCGACCAGCTGGTCGAAATCAATGCCGCCTCGGGCGAGGTTATCAAGCGCCACAACACCAAAGGCGCGATCTTCTTGAACGACGTCGCCATGGCCGAAGACGGCACCGTCTATGTCTCCGACACGCCCATGAACACGATCTGGCGTCTCAAGGACGGTGTCTTCGAACCTTGGCTTGCCCATGACGATCTGAACGGCCCCAACGGTCTCCTCGTGCAAGGCGACAAGCTGATCGTGGCCTCCTTCGGCAGGATGCCGGGCGAGGGCCAGAAGCAGGACTTGGCCGGCCTGCTCGCGGTGAACCTGGAGGATCAATCCATCGCGCCGCTGGGGAAGGGGGAGCCGGTCGGCAATCTCGATGGGCTCGAGCCGCGCAACTCCGGCGACTATCTCGTCACCGACTGGGCCAACGGCGCGCTCTACACGATCGACACCAAGGGCAAGGTCAATCAATTGATCGATCTCAATCAGGGCAGCGCAGACCTGACCTACTTTGCCGACACCGATACGGTGCTGATCCCGATGATGCTGGACAATACGCTTGCCGCCTATCGCCTGAGTGTGCCTGCGCCCAAAGCCGCGGAAAAGAAAAAGTAGCCTCCGAAGCGCCGGCTGCGGTGTCTTACCCACTTGGCTGACCGCGACGTTCCACCCTATAAGCCCAGGCACTCGACCAACTCCCGCCTCGCAACGGTCCGCTAAGCGGTTTCCCACCAAGTCCCTCCATCAAGAACAGGAATGCCGGTTTGATCGCGGCCCTCTCGCAACTTCCCATCCCCGTCACCCTCGCGCTCTTCCTGGGCGCCGCTACCGGCGTCTGGTTCGCCGGCAGCCGGCTTGCCATCTATGCCGACGCCATCGCCGACCGGAAGCGCATCGGCCAGGCCTTCATGGGGTTGGTGTTCGTCGCGGCCGCGACCTCGCTGCCTGAAATGGTGACGACGCTCTATGGCGCGCTCGCCGGCGAGGCCGCGCTCGTGCTCGGCAACATGTTTGGCGGCATCACCATGCAGACGGCGATCCTCGCCATCGCCGATGTTTCCTTCGCCGCCGTCGCGCTCACCTCCTATCCCCGGGGACCGAATTCAGCGTTGGAAGCCACCCTGCTCATTGCGCTGCTCGCCATGCTGCTTGGCCTCCATGCGGTGGGAGAATTCGCCCTCCCCTTCGGCGTGGGGTTAGGCACGCTGTTTCTTGGTCTCGCCTATGTGGGCATTGTGCTGATGTTGCGCGAATTCGGGAAGAATGAGTCTTGGGTGCCGGTCACGGTGCCAGAGACCGATGAGCCTCTCATCGGCGACGTCATACCGAAGGAGCTCGACCGCGCCCCATACCCATCCCTTGTTTGGGGCTTTGCGCTCCTGGCCCTGGTCATTCTCGTCTGCGGCCTCGTGCTCACCTCGAGTGCCGCGGCCATCGCCGAGCAGACCGGGCTGAACTCGAGCTTCATCGGCGTGACCCTGCTGGCGAGCGCCACCTCGTTGCCGGAGGTGAGCACAACGCTGGCGGCCGTACGCATCGGCGCCCACAGCATGGCCATCTCGAATGTCTTCGGCAGCAATCTCCTGATGGTCGCGCTCGTGCTGCCCGCGGATATCGCCTATAGCGGCGCGCCCGTGCTGGGCGCCATCGATCAGGCCACGGCCTTCGCGCTCGTTTCCGGCGTGCTGGTGACGGCGATCTACCTTGCGGGTCTTCTCATCCGCTCGCGCCGTACGATCCTCGGCATGGGAATCGACTCCGCGCTCGTGCTCGTCGTCTACGCCATGACGCTCGTGGTCTTTTACCACTTCAGCTAAACAATACTCCGCACCACGCCGCCATCGACGCGCAGTGAAGCGCCGGTGATGGCCGAGGAGCCTTCGCCGCAGAGAAACACGACGAGGTTGGCAACTTCCTCAGTCTCCGCAAACCGGCCGATGAGGGAGGAGGGGCGCATCGTCTTGACGAAGTCCTCCTTGAAGCTCCCTTTGTCCACGCCCTGATCGTCCGCCAACCTATCGACGAACTTTTCGACGCCTTCCGAACGCGTAGGCCCCGGCAGCACGGCATTGGACGTCACCCCGGTTCCCGCCACGCTCTCCGCGATGCCGCGCGACAGTGCGAGCTGCGCGGTCTTGGTGACACCATAGTGGACCATCTCCTGTGGCGTCTGCACACCCGACTCGCTGGAGATGAAAATAATGCGGCCCCATTTGCGCGCGACCATGCCCGGCACGAGCGCACGGCTGAGCCGCACGCCGCTCATGACGTTGACATCAAGGATTTCCTGCCATTCCGCGTCGGTGATCTCGGTGAAGGGAACAGGTGCGAAGATGCCGACATTGTTGACGAGGATGTCGACATCGCCGGCTTCCTTTAGAAGACGCGATGCACCGTCCGCCGTGCCGAGATCGGCCGCAATGCCGATCGCCTCGCCACCGCCATCGACGATCTTCCGGGCGGCTTCCGCCGCGCGCTCCGCACTGCGCCCGTTGACGATCACCTTCGCGCCTTCGCGCGCAAGCCCCTCGGCGATGGCAAAGCCGATACCCGCAGTCGATCCGGTGACAAGCGCGCGCTTGCCGTCCAGCCTCAAATCCATGTCGTGCCTCGAATGTGTTGGAGAACGGCTTAAGCCGCCGCGAGCCTCGCAAAACCGGCATCGAGGTCCGCCTTCAGATCCTCAACGTCCTCCAAGCCGATATGGAGACGCAAGGCCGGGCCTTCCACCTGCCAGGTCGTCGCACTCCGGTAAGTCCTTGGGTCGAAGGGCAAAATCAGGCTCTCATAGCCGCCCCAAGAATATCCCATGCCGAACAGCTCGAGATGATCGAGCATGGCCGCGAGCGCATCGTGGGAGGCGGGCTTGAGCACGATCGCGAACAGCCCCGAGGCGCCGGTAAAGTCGCGCTGCCAGAGAGCGTGACCGGCATCGCCCGGCAGGGCAGGGTGGATCACACGCTCAACCTCGGGGCGCGCGGCGAGCCATTCGGCGACCGCCAAGCCCGACTCTTGATGCCGCGCGAGCCGCACGCTCAAGGAGCGCAACCCGCGCAAGCCGAGATAGACGTCTTCCGGGCCGGGACACAGGCCAAGCTCATCGTGCGTGCGGGCAACAAGCGACGTCGTCTTCTTGTTCGTGGTGATGGCGCCCAGCATGGCGTCCGCGTGCCCGACGATATATTTGGTCGCGGCCTGGATGGACACGTCGGCGCCGTGCGCAAACGGCTTTAAGTAGAGCGGCGTGGCCCAGGTATTATCCAATACGACAACGGCACCCCGCGCATGCGCCGCCTCCGCGATGGCTGGAATATCCTGCACCTCGAAGGTCTGCGAGCCAGGCGACTCGGTGAACACGAGCTTCGTCTTGTCGGTGATGAGCTCGGCAATGCGGCCGCCGATCAACGGATCGTAATAGGTCGTGGTGACGCCGAGGCGCTTCAGCACGTTGTCGCAAAACCGGCGCGTGGGCCGATAGACGCTGTCGGAGACGAGGATGTGGTCGCCGCTCGAAACAAAACTCAGCAGCGTGGCCGAAATCGCCGCGAGGCCCGACGGAGTCAGCAGCGTGGCATATCCCCCCTCGAGTTCGGCGATCGCAGTCTGAAGCGCGTCGACCGTCGGCGTGCCGAGCCGCCCATAGCTGTAGTCCTGGGCGTTGTCTTCGATGCATTGAAGCGTCGGATAGAGCACCGTCGAGCCGCGATAGATCGGCGTGTTGACGAAGCCGTCGAACCGCGCGGGATCCCGGCCGGCATGGGCGAGCCGTGTATCCTGCTTCTTCGGATCTTTGGATTTGGTCATGGGGGCCTCTGCGCGAGGCTAAGCCTTAGCTCGTCTCGATGGGAAGGGATTCGTCGGCGCCCCATTCCGCCCACGAGCCGTCATAGACCGACGTGCGGCGATGGCCCGTCTCCGCAAGCGCGAGCGCGAGCACGCAGGCCGTGATTCCGGAGCCGCAACTCGTCACCACCGGCTTGTGCGGATCGACGCCGGCCGCCTCGAACACTTGGTTGAGGGCATCGGTCGACTTCAGCGTGCCATCGGCGTTGAGCAGCTGGCCATAAGGGACGTTCTGCGACCCGGGAATGTGGCCCGCGCGCAAGCCCTCTCGAGGCTCGGGCGCCTGACCGGCAAATCGCTCCGGCGAGCGCGCATCGACAATGGCCGCCGATTTGTCGTGGATGAGCGCCTTCATGTCGTCCCGGTCGCGCACCAGGTCGAGATTGCGGCGTGCCGTGAAATGCCTTGAGGTCCGAGGCGTAGGCTCGCCCATCACCAACGGACGTCCCTCGCGCTTCCATTTCGGCAAACCGCCGTTCAGGACGCTGACGTCTTCCACCCCCATAACCCGGAACATCCACCACACGCGCGGCGCGCTGAACATCCCCTCACGGTCGTAGACCACAATGCGCTGACCGTCTCCGATACCCATCTTGCGCATCCGCGAGGAGAACTTCTCCGGCGCCGGCAGCATATGGGGCGGGGCGGCACCGGTGTCGGCAATCTCGTCGATGTCGAAGAAGATCGCGCCGGGGATATGCTCGGACAAATACTCCGCCTTGGCGTCCTTGCCTTGGTCCGGCATGTACCAGGTGGCGTCGATAATCACGAAATCAGGGGCATCGAGCTCGCGTTCGAGCTCGTCGGTCTCAATCAGCCATGTCTTCGGCGTCGACAAATTCACTTCTCCAATTTTTCGCTCAAACGAACACACTTGGCGCGGCGGGCTGGCTCTGGTCCAGCCATCCGGGTGCCGGCAGACCTTTTTCGCGCAAGAAGTCCGGGTTGAACAGCCTGCTTTGATAGCGCGTGCCGTAATCGCAGAGCACCGTGACGATGGTGTGGCCTGGCCCCAGCTTCCGGGCAAGCCGGATCGCGCCCGCGACATTGATGCCGCTCGATCCGCCAAGGCACAGCCCTTCCTCGCTGAGGAGGTCGAACACGACCGGCAGGGCCTCCGCGTCGGGAATCTGGAAGGCCTCGTCGATCTTGGCCCCTTCGAGATTGGCAGTGATGCGCCCCTGGCCGATGCCCTCGGTGATCGAGCTGCCCTCGGACTTGAGCGCGCCGTGCTTGTAGTAGTTGTAGAGCGCAGCCCCCATGGGATCGGCGAGCCCAATCACCACATCCGGGTTGTGCTCCTTGAGCCCCATGGAGACGCCGGCGAGCGTGCCGCCGGTACCGACGGCGCAGATGAAGCCATCGACCTTGCCGTCGAGATCGCGCCAAATCTCCTGGGCCGTCGTTTCGATATGGCCTTGGCGGTTCGCCACGTTGTCGAACTGGTTGGCCCAGATCGCGCCGTTCGCCTCGGACTTGGCAAGTTCCTCGGCCAGCCGGCCGGAATATTTCACGTAGTTGTTGTCGTTCTTGTAGGGAACTGCGGGAACCTCGATCAGCTCCGCGCCCGCAAGGCGCAGCATGTCCTTCTTCTCGTCCGACTGGGTCTCGGGGATGACGATGACGGTCTTGAGACCCAAGGCGTTGCCCACAAGCGCGAGCCCGATTCCGGTATTCCCGGCCGTCCCTTCGACAACCGTGCCGCCGGGATTGAGCCGGC
>Ga0307380_10002643_pt1 | contig 25227 bp, 22 predicted proteins | sample UN3MG_FD_202239 | JGI IMG/M metagenome (GOLD analysis project Ga0307380, IMG submission 202239) | Soil microbial communities from Risofladan, Vaasa, Finland - UN-3 | ecosystem: Environmental > Terrestrial > Soil > Coastal area > Acid sulfate soil | place: Finland: Risofladan, Vaasa | collected... | reverse complement strand
CGGGCATTTGCGAATAGACCGGTAACGGCAAGAAAAAATCCCCTCTTGAGAGGGGTGCCCGCGAAGCGGGCGGGGTGTGTAAATCTCCTAATCATAGGGATGAAATATAACTTTATCATTTATAAGGCATTGCGAATTATTGAAAATAATTCGGCTTAGAAATATTACAACAACTTAGCGCTTATGCGGGTGCACCCCTACGAAAAACGGGAACGGAAAATTATTTTTGAATTTTGCGGGCTGGAAAGCGTCAATTTCGAGACATTTAATCCGGATTTTTACCTGGAGCTGATATGAGAATGCTGGTTTTGGTAATGCTGGCCTCTGTTTATTCCTTTGCCGGGGCTCAGACATTGGAAAAAAGGTTTGTTGTCGATGATATCGCGGCAGTGGTGGGCGATGAGATAATCCTTTCCAGCGAGATAAAGTGGATGGTGTTGCAGACTGCGCAGGAGACCGGCCTGTCGACATCGGACACAACAGGCTTGCGCAAATTGAGCGACGAGGTGCTGGATGTCGAGATCGGGAAGAAAATTCTGCTGCACCATGCCAAGCAAGCCAAGATAGAAGTGACTGATGAGGAAGTGGCCAGGATGGTGGAGAATAATATCAATGAATTGCGCCGCCGCTATCCGAGCGAGGATGCTTTTCTGCGCGACGTGGCCGCAGCCGGACAGACCCTGTCCGGGCTGAGAGATAGCTACCGAGAACAGGCCAGGGAGGAGCTCATGCGGCAGGGTTATCTTCGGGAACACAGTCATGAGTTCCCCAGGGTCAAAGTGACAGAAGAGGAGGCCAGAGAATTTTTCGAGACACAGTCTATAGGTAACAGCCCGGAACAGATAAAGTACCAGTACCTGGTGATCTCTCCCAGGCCCGGTAAGGACGTGCTGGATCAGGCGGAGACGCGGATTGATTCCATTCTGAAGATGTATAATAACGGGGCTGATTTCGGTTACCTGGCTGAAAAATACTCGGATGGGCCTACGGCTCCCAAAGGGGGCGATCTGGGCTTTTTTTCCAAGGGGGATATGGTCAAGGAATTCGAGGACGCGGCATTCGACATGAAAGTCGGCGAGGTGCGCAAGGTGAAGACCAAGTACGGCTGGCACCTGATCAGAGTGGAATCCCGCCGTCAGAAAGAAGTGCGGGCCCGGAACATTCTGGCGGCCACTGAAATCAAAGACGCGGACTGGGAGCGGGCTTATCAGTTGACCGACTCGCTCCGCCAGCGGGTTCTGACAGGCGATAAATTTTTCAAGCTGGCCAAAGAGTTCAGCGAGGAGACAGATAATCTCTCGGAATCTCCCGCTTTCACGATCCTGGAAAGCCTTCCGCAGAATGTGCGGCAAGCTCTGAGAGGCAAGCTGACCCCCGTGCCCGGAAAACCCTCCAGGATCTCCGAGATTGTCGAGCTGAAGCCTACAGGCTATCTTCTGGTACTGGAGCTGGAGCGCAAAGAGGCGGCTCCTTTCAAGTTCGGCGATGTGAGCGCGCAGATTATGGAGCGCCTGGCCCAAAAAAAATCAATCGAGGCTTTTGTGGACAAGCTTCGTAAAAAAACATACATCGACATCCGCTTCAAAGGCTGGTCGCCGCTGGCCGGCGGACTGGAGTGAGAGCTTGGCCGGAACCATGAGCCAGGGAAGTGGGGAAGCGGGCGCTCCGCCGCGCCTGGCACTCACCATGGGAGACGCCCGGGGGATCGGTCCCGAGGTGCTGCTTAAGGCGCTTGTCGATCCCCGAGCTGCCGGCAGGTTCGAGCCGGTAATTATCGGGGTGGCGGAGGTGCTCAAGGCTGTGGCCGCAAGCCTGTGGCCTGAAGCCGCTGAGGTTCCTGAGCCTGTGAACAAGGCCCTTTGTTCGGTGGTCGAGGTTCTCGGTCCGGGAGATAATTTCCCGCAAAAGATTTCTCGCGATGAGCTCAGGCGGTTCCTGCTCGAAAATCCCCGGCTTTGCGGCCTGTGGGCCGGCAGATCGATCGGGAAAGCGGTCGAGTTCGTAAGCTCAGGCCGGGCTGATGCCGTAGTTACTGCGCCGATCGATAAAAGTGCGCTTAACCTGGCCGGGTACCGCTACCCGGGCCACACCGAGATGCTCAGCGCTCTGGCAGGCAATGTGGAAGTCGCCATGATGCTGGTGGGAGACAGGCTGCGGGTGGTCCCAGCCACCACCCATGTGGCCCTGGCCAGGGTGACTGAGCTGGTCACAGCGGACCTTCTGCTCGGCAAAATAAGGATCACGCACCGCGCTCTTGGTGAGCTGTTCGGGATCGGCTCCCCGCGTATTACGCTCTGCGGGATCAATCCGCATCTGGGGGACGGCGGCCTGTTCGGGGATGAAGACCAGAGAATTACCGCGGTCGCTGTCCGTGCTGCGCAAGACGAGGGGCTTGGTGCGAGTGGACCGTATCCGGCAGATACCGTTTTTGTCCGGGCGGCCAGAGGCGAGTTCGATGCAGTGATCGCCGCCTATCACGACCAGGCAATGATAGCGATAAAAATGCACGCTTTCGGCCGCGGAGTGAATATAACGCTCGGCCTCCCCTTTATCCGCACCTCGCCGGACCACGGCACCGCGCTTGATATTGCGGGCCAGCTTTGCGCGGATGCCTCCAGCATGGTCGAGGCGGTGAGTCTCGCTGCCAGTTTGAGTCTGAACAAGCGCATTCGGGGAACAGAATGATCATTTTCAAGGAAGTTGCGACCGGTTACGCGCGCAGAGGGCGTGTTCTCGAAGGGCTGAGCTTTCATATCGACAAGGGCGAATTTGTCTTTCTGACCGGGGCCAGCGGAAGCGGTAAGAGCACTCTGTTGAAGCTGATCTACCATGAGCTGGAGCCGCTCTCCGGCGAGGTGGTTATCGCCAATCTCAGTTCCCTGAAGGTTAAAAAACGGCGGATTCCGTACCTGCGCCGAAAGCTGGGGATAGTGTTCCAGGATTTCAGCCTGCTGGAAAACCGCACGGCGGGTGAAAACGTGGCTTTTGCCCTCGAGGTGACCGGGGCTCCCCGCTCGTTTATCCGCAGCCAGGTTTCCAAGTTCCTGAACCACCTCGGTTTGAGCAACAAGGCCCACTGTTTCCCCCACGAGCTTTCCGGCGGGGAGCAGCAGCGGGTGGCTATCGCCCGCGCCCTGGTAAGCGAGCCTTTCATCTTGATCGCCGATGAGCCTACAGGCAACCTCGATCCCTCGATCAGTGAGGAAATAGTCCGTTTGATGATCCGGATAAACACAATGGGCACTGCGGTGATGGTGGCAACCCATGATTACAGCCTGCTTAAGGGAAGGGATAATTTCCGCAGGCTCCATCTGGCTAACGGCAGGCTGATCTATGATGGGCCGAGCGGCAATTTCAATCCGCAGATTTGAAAAGGGAGAAAGCCCAATCAAGGCCAGGCCAATCTTTCTGAAAGGAATAACAGGAGACAATGCTGCGTTCTTTTAAAGAAGCCCTGCTGGGTTTTACCCGTTCCAAGACCATGACAGCCTTTGCAATAGTGGCGACCAGTTTCAGCCTCCTGGTGCTCGGTTTCTTTGCCCTGGCGCTCTTGAACCTGAACACCCTGATCAGGTATCTGGAAGACAAGGTGGAAATCGTGGTTTATCTGCGAGATAGTGCGGATGCCGCGCTGGTAGGTCTGGCAATCGAGGATTTGAGCCGGCTCGAGGGGGTAAACCAGGTGCGCTACATGAGTAAAGAAGAGGCACTGGAACGTTTCCGCGCCGACCTCGGCCCGAACAGCGACCTCCTGCAGGACCTGGAAACCAATCCTGTGCCCGCTTCGCTTAATATCACCATGAAAGTCGGTTACCGGGACACGCTGCATGTCAAAGATGTGGCGGAAGCGGCCGGGCAGCTTTCTTTTGTCGAGGAGGTGGATTACGGTCGGGAATGGCTGCGCCGGATGGAAATTCTAAAGCACGTGATCAGCGTGGTGGGTGCGGTCTCGGGAACGATACTGGCCCTGGTTGCGATCATTCTTATCTCCAGTGCCATAAAAATCGCCATTTTCAGCCGCCGGAAAGAAATTTTCATCATGAAAATAGTCGGAGCGACCAATGGCTCTATCAGGAGCTCCTTCCTGGTCGAGGGTTTTCTCAAAGGCTTGATCGGCGGGACTATCGCAGCCGGAGTGATCTACGGGGTCACCGAGATTTTTTCAAAGAAAGTGGCGCCGATAACAAGCTTCACGGATAAATACTATGCCTGCACCATGCTGGCCGGAGCAGTAATGGGTCTTGTAGGCAGTTGGATCTCCCTGGGCCGTTATCTAAGGCGGGTCTAGATTTCTGAAAAATCCGATGCGGGAGATTGTCTCCCGGAATGCTTAACGGTGAAAAAAAGGGCAGAGAGGCTAAGGCCCAAAGGCACCTGACAGCAGATCAGGGAAAGTGCAAAGGAGCCAAAGGACAATAAACAGTTTAACACTTTGTTCTTTTGTGGCTTTGCGCCCGGGCAGTAACATTTTCCGATTGATGCATCTGCCATAGGAAAGGCCTTAAAATTTCGAATATTTTTGGCCGAAGTTCAAATCAAGGCAGGTACCTGCTATGCGTCACAGCGTTATGGATTGTTTCACATGCAGGTTTATTACCTTTTGCCTGGCTTTAATGCTTCTTGGCTCCTGGCGGGATTCTCCGGCGCAGAAAGAGAAGATTCGCCAGGCAGAGGTGAAAATAAAAACATCCAAGAGCCAGCTGGAAAAAATAGAAGGTGAGATCGAGGCCAAAGATGCCCGGGCCAAGGTTCTCGAGAAAAAGGAGCAAAGTATCATCCGCCAGATATACGACTACGAGCGGAAGATCGACGAGTCAAAGAAGACGCTTAAGGGCTTGAACAGCGAGATCGGAGAGATCACAACCGAGATAAATTATATCGACCGTCAGCTGGAAAACTATGCCCGGAAGCTGGAGGAGAAAAAGAAGATTCTCTATCTCCGCCTGCGCGGGATCTACAAGCAGGGACAGCTTCACAACGTATCTGTGCTTCTGGGCAGCCATTCCTATACCGACCTGTTGAAGCGCTTTAAGTATCTCACTCTGATCGCGGCCCAGGACAAGCGGCTGGTGCACGAGGTGAGCGATCTTCAGCACACTTACAGCGAATACAAGCGCCTGTCGGAACGCAAGCTTGCCCTGCGCATCGAGCGAAAGGCCCAGCTTGAGACCGAGCAGCAGAAACTCGAAACCGCCGAGGCAGAGCGTCAGAAACTCCTCGAAACCGTAAAAGCCCAGCGGGCCGAGGTGCTCAAGGCCCTGGAGCAGAGAAAAGCAGATAAAGATCGGATCCTGAGCACTATCGCTGAGTGGGAGCGCCGTCGCCTGGAAGCTATCGAACAGGCAAAGCGCGAAGGCCGGGTCTTGCCCCCTGAAACCTCCTATCTCGAGGGGAAAAAGGGACAGCTTATCTGGCCCGTGCCCGGAGGTAAAATGATCCGCGGTTTCGGACCGTATCGGGATGAAATCACCAATACCAGGATAATCAATAACGGGATCGATATCAAAGCCGAATACGGCGAGAATGTGGTCTCAGTTGCCGAGGGCTCGGTGGTGCTGGTCGAGTGGTACCGCAGCTATGGCAAAACGGTATTTATATACCACGGGGCGGGAATGTACAGCTCCTATACCCATCTGGGTGATGTCTTCGTAGATGTGGGAGATTTTGTCAGCGGAGGCCAGAAAATAGCCAGTGTGGGCTCGACCGGTTCGCTCGAAGGCCCGATGCTCCATTTTGAGATCCGCGAGGGAGCAAAGACTGTAGACCCTATGCTCTGGCTGGCCAAAAAGCTCTAGCCGGCAGGAGAGCGGGTTTCATTTGTCGCTTTTAAAAGTCATACTCCAAAATGGGTGAGGAAAATCATAAAGAGAATCCGCTAGGTCTGACCGAGCTGCTGGATAAGGAATTGGAGTCCCGGATGCTCCAGGCAGCACTCGCCCGGGATCGCCTGGGCGGGACCCTGCTTTTTTTCGGCCCGGATGGAAGCGGGAAATCGAGCCTCGCTTTCTGGCTTGCCGCTGCTTTTAACTGCAGCTCCAGCGGAGGCAGAGGCGCGCCCTGCCTCAGTTGTCCGGCCTGCCGCAAAGTGGAGACCCTGAACCATCCGGATGTTTTCTGGATCTTTCCCCTTCCCGGCAGTTTCTACCGCGGGGAGCGGATCGATGAGCTGAAGCTGGCCGAGGTTTTCGGGCAAAAACGATCAGCGCCCTGGCTCGAGATCCAGTTTCCGGAAAAGAGTGAGCACCATCTGGCCATGGTGCGCCGCATCCGGACCGAGGCCTCCAGGAGCTGCTATGAAGGCCGGCGGAAGGTGTTTGTTGTCAGCGGCGCAGACCGCCTGAGGATTGAAGCGTCCAATGCTTTTCTCAAGCTTCTGGAGGAGCCGCGGCCTGATGTGACATTGATTCTGTGCACAGAGAGGCCCTCGAGCCTCATTCCCACAATCCTCAGCCGCTGCCAGAGGCTGCAGGTCACCCGGCCCAGGCTGTCAACCTGTCTGGGTGTTCTCTCAGAGCGTTTCGGGCTTCCCGAAGACCAGGCCAGGGAGCTCCTTGCTGCAGCGGACGGCAACTTGACCGCGGCTCTGAGAATGAAAGATCACGAATTATTTCAAATGCGGAAGGTCTGGGTTGAGAAGACCTTTCAGGCAGTGCTCGACCCCGGTACCCAGGGCTGCTATGATCTGGTGAATGAGAGAAATGGGCCGATGTGGAATCGGGGAGATTTCGAGCGCTACCTTGCCTTTCTCACCCAGGCTTTGCGCGATGTCATATTGTCGAGAATCGCAGGGGCGGATTCGGCTGAGCCCGCCAAGGGTGCAGCCGGGTCAAGTGGATTGGTCAGGGAATATTCCGCCCGCGTTGCTGATGTTTGGCCTTTACTTAATTTACTCGGCAGAATGGTCAATTTGCGAGACGCGCTCGACCGGAACGTGAACTTGCGTCTCCTGGGTTGGTCGATCCTGCATAAAATGAGAGAGGTGGCTGGTTATGGATGCTGAGATAGTCGAAGTCCAGTTTAAAAGAGAGCGTAAGGAGTATTATCTCAATAAAAACGATCTCGAGCTAAAGATCGGCGATTATGTAATTGTGGAGGTGGATCGCGGAGAAGATTTGGGCAAAGTCGTTCAGAAAGGAATGATGGCGCACAGAAAGGATCTGGTAAAGAGAACCGAGCTCCCTGCTATCAACAGATTGGCCAACAGGGAGGAAATAGAATATCTGGGGAAAATGAGCGCCAAAGAGGAAGAGGCTTTGAAAATTTGCCACCAGAAAATTGCAGAGCGCGCGCTGGGCATGAAACTAGTGGATGCGGAGTGGCAGTTCGACGGGAACAAGATCATTTTTTACTTTACCGCGGAAAAACGCGTGGATTTCCGTCAGCTGGTCAAAGACCTGGCGGCTATTTTTAAAACCAGGATCGAGCTGAAACAGATCGGTGTGCGCGATGAAGCAAGAAGGATCGGCGGATGCGGCCGCTGCGGCTACAAACTGTGTTGCACGACATTCCTGAACGATTTCGAGCCGGTCACCCTGCGTGCCGCCAAAGACCAGAAGCTCTCTCTCAACCCCTCCCAGATAAGCGGCATTTGCGGGAGACTGATGTGCTGTTTGATTTACGAGAGAGATTTCTACAAGGATCAGATCCGGAAATTTCCCAAAGAGGGCCGGGAGTTTATCACCGGGGAGGGAAAAACCGAGCGGGTATCCAACTTTGACCTGTTCAATGAGCTTGTGGAACTGGAAAACAAGGACGGTTTTCGCAGGAAGATCACTCTCGAAGAGTTCAATCAAGTCGCCAAAGAATGCCCGAATAGAAATTACAGGGAGACCAGGAACACAAGATAAAAATGGATTGCTATGGTCAAGGGCCCGACAAGACCGTGTTTCAGTCAAAGAAGGCGGATGGGCCCTTAGCCGGAGGTTTCCCAGGGGAAGGATCAGCATATCACGGCTGCTGCTGGCTAGAGGAGATAAAGCCTGGAGATTTGAAATTTCTGTGGAAAACTTTAGGCCAACCTTTTCTGTGCGAACACGGATATATAATCTTCCAAGGTTAGGATTAAAGCCAAAAAAGGATTTCGGGTGCAAAAAGATCGCCGGTTTTTTACCGGCGATTATTTTTTCTCCACACCTGTGTAAAAACAATTTGCTTTATGTCCCGCTCAAGGGTATTTTAGTGTAACAATAAAGATTTGAAGAAGTTATCGTCTTGGGGTAAATCTCGGCTAACTTTTTATTTTTCACAAATAAAAGCGATTCAGGAGGCCGAATGATCAAGCCTGGCGGGTTTGTTCTCTTAGCCGCTGCTCTTTACACTGCCCTTTTATCCTTGAGCGGCTGCAGGAAGGCGGGGCCGGTTTCTGAATGGATGCTCCAGACAGACAGCGGTCCTGCGGCCTGGGATACATCCGGCACTGTTTCTGTTTCAGGCGAGACTTATCTTGACAGGGGTGAGAGAAAAGACGCTCTGCTCGCAGATGCAGCTTCAGGAGCCGTGCTCAGGCTCGCCGGGCCTATGATCCAGGTGACTCCCGGAAAGACGGTCTCTTTCCGTTTTGCCTTGAGGAGCGAGAGGGGCATGGGTGCACTTTTTGAAGCTCGCCTCGAGCTGTTTGATGAAGCCGGCGCGCTTAAGGCCGATTCTTTGTTATACAATATCAACGCCTCGGTGGCTGAAGATGCTCTGGGAATGACCCGGCCCTGGAGATGTTACACCCGTGCGCTGAAAATTCCTTCAAACACCGCAGCCGCCAGGGCCGTTGTCTTGGTTCACCCTGCAAAAGGCAAAGTCTGGCTCGGTGAGACAGCCCTGGTGAATGGTGAAGACTGGATGGCTTACGCGGCCACCTTTTCCAGTCATCTGGGCCGCAAACCCGAGGACAAATATGTCTATACAGCCGGAAGGATAATCGAGTCCCAGCCGGCCCCACAGCCAGGGGAGAAGGAGATAGAGGCCGGTCTGCTCTTTTTTGAGCGCAAAGAGCTGGTGGGGGCTTGGCCTTATGCCAATCCCCGGGACATAGACCGGGTGAAAGCGCTTGATGAAAGAGTGCCGCGGGGAGCTGTCGCGCCATTCGCTTTCGGTGTCAAAGCCCTGGAAGAAATCTCAGGGGTCGAGGTTTCGGTTTCTGTCCCCCCTGCAGGGGAAAACGGCGAGTTGAAAACAAAACCCGCGCTCTATCAGGGGCGCTATGCGGCCACCCGCCTGGAAGGGAGCTGGAGCAAGGTTTTCGGTATCCGCACGCGCCTTCTCGAAGGCCCCTCTGTCAAGCCTCTCCCCAAAGGAGAAAACCTGTTTTTCTGGCTGGATGTGCCTGTTGACGCCAATGCGGCGCCCGGAACTTACGAGGGCCAGTTGACTATCCAAGCATCAGGGCGCACACCCCTTAAGGTGCCTTTCAGGATCGAGGTCTGCCCGGTCGATCTGCCTTCTGCGCCCGGAGATTACACATTGGGCGTTTATTACTATCCCCCGGATGATCCGGCCCTGATCGAGGTACATCTCAAAGATATGGCGGCGCATGGAATACATTCCGTGCCGCTTGCCGGATCTTTCGTGGAAAAAACGCCCGCCGGCAATGTTCGCCTGGACTACACGCGGATCAGGCAGCTTGACAGCTTGATGGCCCTGATGAGAAAGTACGGCTTTTACAGGCCGACCTCTTTTTACGTGGCGGATTTGATCCGCAAACTCGAGCTTCCCGCCCACGCCGATGACTGGACAGAACAGCATAAAAACCTGTACCAGAGCGCTGTCCGGCTCATGGATGACACCGCCAGGCAGTGGGGCTGGTGCAAGCTGATGTTTTTCCCGGTGGATGAGCCGGCCAATAATCCCGAACACATGAAACTCGCCCATCTCACTCTCGGGCTCCTGCGCTCGATGAAAGAGATAACACCTCTGTGCGATCTCAATACCCCGTCTTCCGTGGAAGCGCTCGCCCCCTACCTTGATCTAGTGGTCATGCAGATCAGCTCTGTCTCCCCCAATACCGTAAGCCTGACAAAGGGCAGGGGTATCAAGACTTTCTTCTATCTGCCGGCTTTCGGCTCATCGGATGTGGGCTCGGATGCAGCCTACCACCGGTCAATCCCCGCGTGGTTTCTGCCGCGCTCCGGCACGGATGGCATTTACTACTTCGCTTATCAGAGCGTTACCGGGGACCCTTATGACGAGCTGGATGGGGCCAACCGCGACTGGTGCGCGGCATATCCCGCGCCTGCGCCTGATTATATATGGCCCTCGCCGGAATGGCAAGGCATCCGGCGGGGGATCGAGGACTTGCGGCTTGTGGTCCTCGCCAGGGAGCTGATCTCACGCTGCAAGGCGCACGAAGAGGAAAGTGTCAGCCGGCTGGGCGCCGAGGCCGGGGGCAGGCTGGAAGCGATCCTGAACTCGGTGAAACCCTCGGGACCCGAGGTGATCTATCAACTGCACAACGAGCTTGAGACCCATATCAGCGAAAAATGGAGGCAGGAGCTGCTCGATGAAGTTATCAGGCTCAGGAAAGCTTTGAAAGAGATCTGAAACGGACCGGTGACTGGAGGCTCCCTGACCAATGGCAGGTGAGTTTTTCTGTTACTGCTCCAGGTAAGTTTTAAGCTGGAAGCCCTCGGCGGTCCATATAATGTAAGAAAAATGCGTAAGCCAGTCCCCGGAGTTGAGATAACGGCCGTGTTCGAACCGGCAGTCATCCGGCTGATGCGTGTGGGCGAGGATCACCGAATCGAGCTCGCGGTTGGCGGCCAGGAGCAGCCTGGCAGTCTCGGCTGAGGCAGCCACCCGGGAGGCCTGCATTCTGGAGGTGTACTTTCTACTCACCCGGCTGGTAAGCCGGGCTATCGCATAACCCCAGTCAGGGTGCACGAGGCGGAACAGGCGGATAAGCAGACGGTTGCGCAGTATCTTCTTCAGGATTTTATAGCCAGTATCACCCTCTCCCAGGCCGTCACCATGCGCAGCAAGCACGCGAACCTGCGGCTTAGTCTGGCGGACAAGTAACAGGGCGTCTTTAACCAGTGTCACTCCAAGCGTGCTCGAGAAAAGCTGGCCCAGCCAGAAATCGTGGTTTCCCGCTGCATAGTAACAGCTTACCCCGGAGCGCGAGAGGGCCTCGATCCCGGCCAGGACCCGCAGGTGGCGGGCCGGAAGAACTGTCTTGTATTCGAAGTAAAAGTCGAACAGGTCACCCAATATCACCAGCACATCGGCGCGGGAGTGCAAGTACTCCAGAAATCCCGCTACCCGCTCGACTCTCTCGGCTGTCTGAGCAGTATTTTCGCTTTCCAGATGGGCGTCCGAGAAAAAATACACCCGCGAATCAGGGGCTACGGTCGCTTGAATGTAAGGAGGCAATTCCATGCGCGTGTTTCTCCCGCAGCAGGGGGACTTGAGATTTTTAATATCATAAGAAGCCGGGCGTATTAAAATAGAGGCTCGAAAACTTTCAGGCAATGTTTTTCCTTTTTCCGGGTGATTATCTTGCGCTCCAAAGTTATTGACCGGGCGGTTTCAGGCTTTGAAAAAAGACCGGCTGAATTTTCAGTCCGGCTTCTGATGTGAGCTGTAGAGGCGTTCCACATGCCGTATCTCGAGGCTCCGGAAAATACCGGGCCGCACCCGGCGCTACAAAAGGAGTCCGATTATTTTATAAATAATAAAGATTGAATCCTTAGGTTTAAAAAAAGCGCGTTGAAAAAAGCGCGTCAATAATTATATTATTTATTGAATGGTTGTTTTGAGTTCAGGATCCGGAATATTTATTTTTATTGGGTGAGTTGGATAGTGCACGGATACAGGTGGTTTAACCTGGCTTTGCTTTCGGCCGGGCTGGCCTTTTATCTCACAGGCGATTTGCGGTCTGAAACTCTCGTTTCAATCACGGACACTGTAATTGTTCAGGGTGGAATTGTCAGGCTGGATATAGAAGCCCAACCGCCTCCGGACACTGTAACAGGCTCTTTCAGGGAAAGGGCTCTGCCTTTTATCCATTCGGGACAGGGAGGATTTTACACTCTTCTGGGTGTGGATATGGAAACCAGGCCAGGGGTTTATCAGCTTCAGATAAAGCTGCACAGGAAGGGGGGGAGGAAAGGAGAGACTGTCAGGCGAAAGCTGCGGGTTGTTGACGCCGGTTTTCCGGTGCAGGAACTCACCCTTCCTCCGGCCCAGGTGTTTCCTGACTCCGCGGCTCTCAGACGGATAAAGCGCGAGGACGAGCTGCGCAACAGCAAGTGGTCAAAATGGGTTCAGACGGCTTTTTGGAATAGGCCTTTTGTTGCCCCGATCCAAGGCGAAATGAGCAGGTTCGGCCATCGCCGGATCTTGAACGGTGTGCCCAGGAGCTCGCATTCCGGAGTGGATATCGACGCGCCGGAGGGTACACCAGTACTCTGCCCGGCAGCCGGAAAAGTGATCCTGACCGGCGACTTTTTCTTCAGCGGCAAGAGCATATATATCGATCATGGCCTGGGGCTGATCGGTATGTTTTTTCATCTCAGCCGGATCGATGTCCACGAGGGCCAACTGGTAGAGCAGGGTCAACTGCTCGGAGCTGTGGGAAGTACCGGCAGGGTCACCGGTCCGCACCTTCACTGGGGGGTGCGCTGGCGCGGTTCCCGAGTCAACCCGATGTCTCTGTTGAAATTAACACTGGACTGAAGCCTTAAGTATCTGAACTATGGCACTTTGCACTGAGTCGAACATAATTGTACGGTATGCCGAGACCGACAGGATGGGAGTGGTCTATCACGCTAATTATCTTGTCTGGATGGAGGTGGGCCGGACCGATTATCTGGCCCGGGTTGGCTTCCCTTACAGCAAGCTCGAACAAGATGGAGTGATGTTCCCGACCAGTGATGCCTCTTTGCGGATAATCCGACCGAGCTACTATGAGGACAAGCTCGTTGTGCTTACCCGTCTGGCCAGGCTGCAAAGCCGTAAGGTGGTTTTCAAATATGAGATTATGCATAATAGCGAGCTGATGGTCTCAGGCTTTACCGAACATATCTGCGTGGATTCGCAGATGAAAGTCCAGACCCTGCCTCAGCAGTTATTTGACATTCTGGCGGCCGCCATGAAAGAGGGGGATGAAAATCTGATTCAGGGAGGTTAGGGTTTGATTATTAAGCCGTGCAGGCTCTTTTCGTGCTTAGCGCGCTTTCTGCTGCTAAAAGAGAGGGACAATGTCCAGGAGCGAAAAGATAATCAGTTTGTGTCTGGTCGGAATATTTGCTCTGGCGTCTTTTTCCAGCTGTTCGCTGGTTAAAGGCAAGAAATCGAAGTCTTCTATCAAGGGAGCGACAAAAGTGGCTGACGGAGCCCGCATTGTGGGGGTGAAAACAGCGCGGGCCGGGGCGCTTGTCTCCAAGTTGATTGTCTCGGGAACTTATCATGGCGGGAAGCAGGTGGTTACCTGGACCGGCGCCCACACCAGAGAAGGGACCGCAATCACCCTGGACCTTTTAGGCCTTATCGAGCGTCCGGTGCCGCCTGATGTTCTCGAAAGGCTGCCGGATGATCTGCTTTTCTCCCTTACCGCGCTCGAATTCGTCAAGCCGCGGTATGAAACCGAGAAAATCGTTATCTCAAGCCCGGATTCACGCTGGGAGGGAGAGATCTTCTACTGTTTGAGGCAGGGAGGGACTCTCGAGGTGGTCCTGGAAGGGCCTGTCGAGCTCATCGTGGTGACTCTGGCATCCTTTGCCCCATTGGAAAAAGGGAGAAAACCCGAAAGCAGGACCTCCTTTTATTCGCTTTTTGTGAGAGAGGACGATTCAGCTCTGGGAGAGGTCGCTTTCGAAGCGGAACCTTTGGACCTGCTCAGCCTTTATGGTTACAGCCTCTGGCGGGTATCCGAACCCGGGGTTTTTGTGATCAAAGTCATTGAAGGGGTCCATCGCTACTCGCTGACTTGTAAGCGGGAGGACAGCGATGATTTTGTCCTTATCTCTTTTTACCTGCCCCGCTACGAATTCGAGGAAACACTTGACAATCTCAACTCCGGGAATAGAATTTTTGCAGCTTGTTTACCCTGAACTATTAAATTGGGAAAAGGAAGAAAATGATTGCCAGCATGACAGGTTTCGGCAGGGCTGAGGAAGTCTTTGAAGGCGGCTGTTTCACCGTGGAGATTCGGAGTGTCAACCATCGTTTCCTCGATTTTTCCATCCGGCTCCCCAAAGCGCTGGGCAATTTCGAAGTCCGGATCAAGGAACTGGTCAAAAAAAAGATCAATCGCGGCTATATCAATTTCCAGCTCAGTTGGGATAAAGACCAGGAAGGAATCGATTCGCTTATCCTGAATGAAGAAAAGATTAAACGCTATAAGGCCCTGTTCCTCAGGATGAACGAGGAGTTCGGGATCGAGGGCGGCCTTACTCTGGAGGTTTTCAGCCGGCTCACAGATGTGTTTAAGACAGAAGCCGAACCGGAGGATGAGGAAAAACTCTGGCCGGTGGTCGAGCGGGCCACAAACCAGGCTCTCGATGCCCTGATCCAAATGCGTCAGCGCGAGGGTGAAGCCCTGGCCGCAGACATATCCAGCCGCCTGGAAGAAATGGACTCTTACATGAGGAAAGCGAATCTGAAAGCTCCGGAGAGATTGGCCCGCCTTGAAATGCGTCTCCTCGAGAAGGTCCGCTCGATACTCGGCGAGGGTGCTGTGGATGAGAACCGCCTGCTCACTGAAATCACCTTCTATTCGGATAAATGGGATTTCAGCGAGGAAGATGTACGATTCAGAAGCCATCTTGAGGCCATGCGTGAGGCTATTAAAAATGGCGGCCCGGTGGGCAGAAAGCTGGGTTTCCTGACCCAGGAGCTCAACCGTGAGGTCAACACAGTAGCGGCTAAAGCTAATGACTCAAGCATAGCCCAGTTTATGGTAGCGGTCAAAGAGGAAATTGAAAAGGTAAGGGAGCAGGTGGAAAATATCGAATGATCACTAGCCACAGATATTTGAAATTTATTTTATCTAACCACTAAGTAACTATGTTACTTAGTGTCTTTGTGGTTAAAAATGTAAGAGATATTCTCTTAGAGTGAATTTGTAAGAATCTAACGAACTACCGCGTTTCCGGGCTGACAACTGACAGCAGGCGTCCTGAAAAGAGTGGAGTATGCCGAAAAAATCGTTCAGCACTCAAAATTTTGTAATTGTAATTACCGCGCCCAGCGGTGCAGGCAAGACCACGGTGATCCATGAACTGCTTAAAAACCATAAGAATTTGCGGTATTCGATCTCAGCCACTACGCGGCCCAAACGCACAGCGGAGGTGGACTGCCGCGATTATTTTTTTATTGATGAGCGGGAGTTCAAACAGAAAATCTCCGAGGGCCGGTTCGCCGAATGGGCCGAGGTGCACGGTTACCTGTACGGCACATTAGTCAGCGAGATTGAAAAGATCCTGGCCGATGGCAGCCACGTGCTGATGGATGTCGATGTCCAGGGGGCGAAAAAGATACGCGGACATTATCCGGATGGAGTCTTTATTTATCTTATGCCCCCTAGCATGGAAGAGCTCAAAACCCGGCTTGTCTCCCGCGGTACGGAGGATAACGCCTCATTGGAAAGGCGCCTGAAAGATTCAGTGGCGGAAATAGAGTCTATCCCGATTTTTGACTACCTGGTCGTGAACGACCGGCTCGAGCAGACGCTGGGGGAAATATCCAATATCATCAGGGCCGAGGAGCTGAAAGTGAAAAGACTCCCGGAATCCGATAAACTGGCGAAAGCATATCTTGCCCGCGCCCGGAAAGAGGGATGGCAGTGAATAAAATATTCGAAAACCGGCGGATCGTGGTGGGCCTCTCCGGAGGCATCGCCTGTTACAAGGCCTGCGAACTGGTCAGCCGACTGGTCCAGTCGGGGGCAAAGGTACGTGTGGTGATGACTGAAAACGCTTGCGAGTTTGTGGGTCCGATCACCCTGCAGGCATTGAGCCAGGCTCAGGTCAGTACTGACACTTTCATTCCGGTTGACCCGGGTGGCATAGATCACGTCCGGCTTGCCGAGTTTGCCCAAATTCTGGTGATCCTTCCGGCAACTGCGAATTTCCTGGCCAAAATGGCCCACGGCCTGGCCGATGACCTCTTATCCACGACTTACGTGGCCTGTGATTGCCCCGTGCTGGTGGTTCCAGCCATGAACACCAAAATGTACGATCATCCCGCGACCCGGGACAACATGGAAATTTTAGAGAGACGGGGGGTTCACTTCCTGCATCCGGAGTCAGGGTATCTCGCCTGCGGCACCGAGGGGGCGGGCAGGCTCCCCGGTCTCGACCGGATCGTGGAAAAGATAGCCCTGATTCTGGGGGCCAGCGACAAACTTTCAGGCAAGAGAGTGCTTGTCACTGCAGGTCCAACCCGAGAAGCCCTGGACCCTGTGCGCTATCTGACAAACCGGTCCAGCGGCAAGATGGGGTTCGCCTGCGCGCGCGCCGCTGTGCGCATGGGCGCGGAAGAGGTTTTTCTGGTGGCAGGACCCACTGAACTGGTAACCCCGCTGGGGGTCAGGAGGATCGATGTGGAGAGCGCAAGAGAGATGTTCGAGGCGGTGCGGCCCCTGCTCGGCGAAGTGGATCTGGTGGTAGCCGCAGCGGCGGTAAGCGACTTTACCCCGCTTGATAAATCTGCGCATAAAATAAAAAAATCTTTACCGGACCAGGAGATAACTTTGAAGCTCAAGGCGGCTCCTGACATCCTGGCCTACGCCTCGAAAAACCGCAAGACCGGCGCCGTGGTGCTGGGCTTTGCTGTCGAAACTGAGAACGAGGCCGAGCAGGCGCTCCGGAAACTGCGGAAAAAGGGGCTGGATTTTATCGTGGTCAACAATCCCACAGAGGAAGGGGCCGGCTTCGCTGTAGACACAAACCGGGTTTTCATCCTGGATGCAGGCGGAAAACGAACAGAGCTGCCGCTTCTGGATAAAGGCGAGCTGGCCGGGCGCCTGCTTGAGCTGGCTGCCGGGGCGTTCAAACAATAGCAAGATCTCGAATATGAGTACCGGAGAAGAACTAAGGCAGGAAGTAATCTCTTTTTTAAAACAACTGCACCAGTCTGGAGAAGAGTTCGTCTTTCTCGACAGACGCAGGGAATTCGCCAGGGTCGGAGAGCCGGCTGGAGCCGCAGAGAGCCGGGAAACTGAGTTCTCAAGCAGGGAATCCCTCGAGGATTTCAAGCGGAAAATCAGCGATTGCCGGCGCTGCAGACTGCATTTGAGCAGAACCAGGTTCGTTTTTGGCGCGGGCGATCCAGGCGCAGATCTCATGTTTGTCGGTGAAGGGCCAGGGGGGGAAGAAGACCGACAGGGGCTCCCTTTCGTTGGGGCAAGCGGACAGTTGCTCACTAAGATAATCGCCGCGATCGGTTTTAAGAGAAGTGAAATATTTATTGCCAATATGGTCAAATGCAGGCCCCCGGGCAACCGCGACCCACTGCCGGATGAGATTGAGACTTGCGAGGAATACCTTCTGACCCAGATAGAAATGATAAAGCCCAAAGTAATAGTGACTCTCGGACGGTACAGCGCGTACTATTTTCACGGCCGGGAGGCGGCGCTGAGGCATTTGCGGGGGATTGTCACGGATTTCAACGGGATCAAGGTGGTGAGTACTTACCACCCTGCGGCCCTGCTCAGAAACCCCGGCTTGAAAAAGGATACGTGGGAGGATATGCTCCTTGTTCGCAAGGTTTATGACCAGCAGGGCGGCCGGCCCTCGAGCGGCAAGGTTTACCAGCCTGGCGGCAAGAGATAAAATCAATTCTGTGTCAGCTCAATCAACCTGAACTTTAAAAAATGCGGAGCACGGTTTAAGTGCCTATGGAAAAGGCGGCAAAAATCGGTGTCCAAGGAGACTCGGAGGATTTCGAGCGCAAGCCCCCCTCTTCCCAGGAGGCGGAAGCCTGTGTGCTGGGAGCGATGTTGATGGACCGGGAGGCGATCGGTATCGCCATCGAGATGCTTGAGGAGGGCTGTTTCTACATTGATCAGCACAAGAAGCTCTTTAAAGCCCTGGTCGCCCTGTACGAAAAATCGATCGAGGTGGATCCGATCACCCTCTCCGAGCAATTGAAAAAGGATGGGACCCTGGAGGAAATCGGCGGCCTCCCGTTTATCTATGAAATAGCGGGATCAGTGCCCACTGCAGCTAATGTCTCGTATCACGCGCAGATAGTGCGCGAGAAATCCATGCTGCGCAAGCTGATCCAAAGCTGCACCACGATTATCCAGCAATCCTACGAGCCGGTAGAGGATGTGGACAAGCTGATCGATTTGTCCGAGGAGCGGATTTTCCAGATCCAGGATTTCCGGCTCAAAGAAGGGTTCTGTCCGGTAAGGCCGATTATTAGCGACATTATCAACGACCTCGAACACCGGGCCCAGCATGAAATTACAATGACCGGCCTGCCCTCTGGCTTCCGGGACCTCGATGAGCGCACGGTGGGCTTCCAGAAATCGGACCTCATTATTGTCGCCGGCCGTCCCAGTATGGGCAAGACTTCTTTCAGCCTGAACGTGGCCCTTTCCCTGGCTTTGTCGACAAAGGAGCACCCCGAGCAGGTTCCGGTGGCCGTTTTCAGCCTGGAGATGAGCAAGAAACAGCTTGTCCAGCGCCTTTTGTGCTCTCAGGCCCATGTGACTGTCAACAAGATGCGCAAAGCTAGACTCACCGACCTCGAGTGGCAGCGGCTGAGCGAGGCTGCAGACAGGCTGTTCGATTCTCCAATATTCATTGACGATACTCCGGCGATCTCGATCCTTGAGCTGCGGGCCAAGGCGCGCAGGCTTCATAAAACAGAAAATATCGGCTTGTTAATCATTGATTACCTTCAGCTTGTTCGTACCACCGGCCGGATCGAAAGCAGGCAGCAGGAGATAAGCCTGATCAGCCGGTCGCTCAAAGCCCTGGCCAAGGAGCTCGATATTCCGGTGATTGCTTTAAGCCAGCTTTCGCGTGCGGTTGAGAGCCGGCCGGACCGCAAGCCGCAGCTTGCCGACCTGCGCGAGTCAGGGGCTATCGAGCAGGATGCGGACCTGGTGCTTTTTATCTACAGGCCTGAGGAATACGATATCCCTCAATATGAGGGACACAGCACGGAAGGCCTGGCGCAGGTGCTGCTGGAGAAAAACCGCAATGGCCCGACAGGCAAATTTTTTCTGACTTTTGCCAAAGAATTTTTCAGATTCGAAGACTTGAGCTTCCGTGAAGAATTGGAGGTCTTCTAGCCGGTGTTAGAATTTTTTTCCCGTATTGGCGAACGTGTTTTTCAGAGAATCTATCGTCTGGGAGAAGCTGCGCTTTTAATGCTGCGGGTGGTAGGGGAGCTCCCCCGTCTGTGGACTGTCCGGCGGGAGACAGTGTCCCAGATGATGCGGTTCGGCATTGGTTCCCTCCCTCTGGTGGCCGTTACGAGCCTCTTTACCGGGATGGTGCTGGCCGTGCAGACAAGCTATCAGATATCCAGGTACGTGCCGGAGATTTTTATTTCCGTGGCTATCTGCAAGGCGATAATCATAGAACTCGGCCCTGTGATCACGGCCCTGGTGATCTCCGGACGCGTGGGGGCTTCGATCGCCGCAGAGCTCGGCACCATGAGGGTCACCGAACAGATAGACGCCATGGAGACCATGGCGCTCGACCCGGTGCGCTACCTTCTCTTGCCGCGGCTGATAGCGGGATTGGTGATGATGCCGGTAATCGTTCTTTATGGCTGTGTGATCGCCATTCTGGGCGGCTATGCGGTCTGTCTTGCCTACCTGCATATGTCGAGCCAGGTCTTTATCCAGGGTTTTCGACAGTTTGTCTTTCTCCACGATATCTACAGCGGCCTGTTCAAATCCCTGGTTTTCGGCGGCACTATTTCCATGGTCGGCTGCTATTACGGATTCTGTACTTCCCAGGGCGCAGAGGGGGTGGGGAGGGCCACCACGGAAAGCGTGGTCACAAACTGCCTGCTGGTTCTCGTTTTTGATTACTTTTTGGCGATGATACTTTTCCCAATGTAAAAAAGGCGATGTCTGAAGCAATTATCAAGCTGATTGATGTATGGAAGCGTCTCGGCAGCCAGGAAGTGCTCAAAGGCCTCGATCTGGACGTGCCCAGAGGAGAGACTTTAGTGATCATGGGGCGCAGTGGGGCCGGCAAGAGTGTGATCCTCAAGCACATGATCGGCCTGATGTCCCCGGACAAAGGAAACGTCTTTTTCGACGGACAGTCTCTTGAAAGGCTGAGCCGCGCCGAGTTGAACGAAGTGCACAAGCGTTTTGGCATGCTTTTCCAGAGCTCGGCCCTTTTTGATTCGATGACAGTGGGAGAAAATGTTTCTATAGGCCTGCGCCACCATACGAATTTGACTGAGGAGGAAATCCGCGGGGTGGTGGCCAAAAAACTGGAGGCGGTCGGGCTGCCGGGCCTCGAGAATAAAATGCCGAGCGAGCTTTCCGGGGGCATGCGCAAGCGGGTCGGTCTGGCGCGGGCGATTTCCATGGACCCGGAGGTGATCCTTTATGATGAACCCACCACCGGACTCGACCCGATCATGGCGGATGCAATCAACGAACTGATCCTTGAAACCCGCAATCATGTCGGCGCAACGAGCGTGGTGGTGACCCATGATGTGAACAGCGCCCTTAAGGTGGGTACTTTGATCTCGCTTCTTGATGATGGTCGGATTATCTTTACCGGCAAGCCCCAGGAATTGAAAGAAACGGATAATCCTTACGTCAAGCAGTTTCTGGAGGGCAGGGCCACCGGGCCCCTCAAAGGATAGTATTGAGGCCATGTACCTGTAAACCCCGGCCACCGCGCCGTGAAAACCATGTTCAACCTCAACGGAGCCTGAATCCGAATGAAGAATAGCCGGAAAGAGACAATAATTGTCGGGATAGTTGTTTTCGCTGCCTTTGTAATCGCTCTCTGGACAATCTTTTACCTTCAGGGATATCTCGCGAGAAAAGATATGGCCTTTTACAAGGCGTATTTCGATGATGTGGGACTGCTCAAGGTGGGCGACGATGTCAGCGTGGCCGGCGTTCCTGTGGGACGGGTGCAGACTATAGAGCTTGAAGGTAAAAAAGCGGTCGTTAACTTTTTTGTGGATCCCAAGTTGCAGCTCACTGACAGCACGGTTGCGTTAATCGATGCCTCGGATGTTTTCGGCGAGGCTTATCTGCTTCTCCTGATCCACGACGGTCCGCCTGTTGCTCCAGGAAGCAGAGTCAAAGGTCAGCTTGCGCCGGGCCTCAGGGATCTGATGAAAAAAAGTGTCGATGTGGTTTCGCGCACTATTCTGGTGCTTGAGGACGCCAGCTCTTTAATCAGGCAGATCGACAGCATCTTGGGTCCTAAAAGCTCCCTGCCGCGTACACTGGATAATGTCGAGGTTTTCACAGCCAACACCCGCGATTTGAGCGAACATTTCGACACCTACGGCCAGATGCTTGAGGAGACAATGCGCTCGCTGGACTCCGCGGCAGTCGGTTTCCGCAATCTTGTGGAAGACAACTCCGGGAGAGTCAAAATTACTGTCGCCCGGCTGGAACAGCTTTCCGCCCGCCTGGATACGATTGTTCTGGACATGGAATCGGGAAGGGGAATGATGGGGCGGCTTATGCGGGATGAAAGATTATACGACGAATTGCGGGAGACCGCCCTTGAGGCGAGAAACTTGATCCAGGAATTCAGGGAACACCCCGATAAATTTATCAGGATCAAGGCCTTTTAACAAAACCAGGGCATTTTGTACCTTCAGAGGGGCACGGCATGCCGTGCCCTTACTGGTTATTAATAGAGACGGTGTGTTTTAAATGGGCAAACCGCGTATAATATACGAATGCACATCTTGCGCGGCCACTTTCCCGAAATGGGTCGGCAGGTGCTCGGTTTGCGGTGTCTGGGACAGTGTGGTGGAAAAAAGGCTGGCGCCTGCACAAGCCTCAGGCGGCGCTCTCCATGCCAGGGGAGTTTTTGAGAGTTCGGAGCCTGTTTTTTTGAGTTCCGTGACCCGGGAGGAGGAGATCCTCCGGAGGCTGGCAACCGGTATCGAGGAGCTGGACAATATCCTGGGCGGAGGGATGGTGCCTGGCTCGCTTCTCCTTTTAGGGGGCGAGCCGGGGATCGGCAAGAGCACGCTGATGCTCCAGCTTGCCGGGCGCTTGGCCCGGGAAGGTCTCAAGGTGCTCTACCTCTCCGGTGAGGAAAGCGCCTCCCAGATCGGAATGCGCGCCCGCAGGCTGGAGATTACCGGAGGCGAAAGTCTGCTGGTCTTGAGCGAGACCTGTTTCGAACAGATCGAGCAGGTAGTGGCAAGCCAGAACCCCGCGGTTCTGATAGTGGACTCGATTCAAACAGTCTATGTCTCATCAGTCGAAGCGATACCGGGAAGTCTGGCCCAGGTGCGGGAGGCTAGCGCGGGGTTTCTGCGGCTGGCCAAGGGCGGCGCGCTGACTGTTATCCTTGTGGGACATGTAACCAAGGATGGGTCCCTGGCAGGCCCCAAGATACTCGAGCACATGGTGGACACGGTGCTCTATTTCGAGGGCGACTGCAGCCAGACCCACCGAATCCTGCGCGTGGTGAAAAACCGTTTCGGCCCGACCAATGAGATCGGCCTTTTCGAGATGCGCTCGAATGGACTCTCCGGGGTCAAGGATCTCTCCGGCTATTTTCTTTCAGGCCGCGCCGAGGGAGCCTCAGGTACAGCTGTTGTTTGCACCATGGAGGGTACCAGGCCGCTGCTGGTCGAGGTCCAGGCTCTGGTTACACCGACAGGCTATGGAACAGCCCAGCGCGTAGCCACTGGCTATGACAGCCGCCGCCTGGCGATTATGCTGGCCATTCTGGAGAAGCGCCTGGGCCTGCCCATGTCCTCGCACGACGTGTTTGTCAATCTGGCCGGGGGCCTGAGAATTTATGAGCCGGCGGCTGACCTGGGGATCTGCCTCGGGCTGGTCTCATCGCTGAGGGATAAGGCCCTGCACCCGGGAACCGTGTTTGTGGCCGAGGTTGGTTTAAGCGGGGAGCTGAGGACCGTAACGAGCCTTGAGAGGCGGCTTGCCGAAAGCGCCAAGCTCGGTTTCGAGCGGGTTATCTGCCCGGCCGCCTGGCTCGAGCGGATAGAGGCGCCGGAAGGCCTTCAGGTTACAGGCTGTGAGACACTGGTCGAGGCGGTAAAAGAGGGGTTCGGCTCTTAGGAGAGAAAAACTGTGAGCGGCAATGCCAGCGGAAATAAAATATCAGCAGGAGACAGCCTTCTGTCTTGCGCGGCGGTTATCGCGGCCGGCGGAGAAGGCCAGCGCATGGGCGGAAAAGTCAAAAAACAGTTCCTCGAAATAGGCGGCAAGAGCATTCTTCGCCACTGCCTGGAGCTTTTTCTGTCTCTTCCTGAAATAGAACAAATCGTTGTAGTTCTCCCTGCGGATGAAGTCGAGCGCTTCCGCTCGGGTCTTGCCCAGGCAGAAGCCGGGCGGGTGATTGTGGCAGTCGGCGGCGCAACGCGCCAGGAATCGGTATATAACGGGCTTGCCGCGCTCGACCCGGAACGGATAAAAGTAGTCGCCATCCACGATGCTGTCCGGCCGCTTGTCGAGCTGGAGGTTGTGCGCGAAACGCTCAAACTGGCAAGCCAGGGCACGGGTGCTGTGGCCTGCGCTCCCATGCGGGATACGGTAAAGCGCTCGCAGGGAGAGATTATCAAAGGCACTGTCCACCGGGGCGATCTGTGGCTGGCCCAGACACCCCAAAGCTTTCCCTTAAAGATGATCAAGGAAGCCCACCGCGCGGCCCGGGAGGAAAGTTACACCGGCACGGATGACTCCGCGCTCTGTGAACGGCTTGGATTTCCGGTTCGCATTGTCAGTTCAAGCCCACAAAATGTCAAGATTACCGAGCCAACGGACATGGATTACGTACAGTGCAGGCTGAACAGGGAGCAGGCTCCGAAAGGCGGGGACAGAGCCTCGTTGCGCATTGGCGAGGGTTATGATGTACACCCTCTGGTAGAGGGGCGCAGGCTCGTGCTCGGCGGAGTGGTCATTCCCCACGAAAAGGGGCTTGCCGGCCACAGCGACGCGGATGTGCTCCTTCACGCAGTGGCGGATGCCCTGCTCGGGGCAGCCGCCCTGGGCGACATCGGCCGTCATTTTCCGGATACAGACCCGGCCTTCAAGGATGCCGACAGCGCGGCCCTTCTCGAGCAGGTTGTCCGGTTAGTCGAGCGAGAGGGATTTCACCCGGTTAATCTGGATGCCACTGTTATCGCCCAGAGTCCGAGGCTCGCGCCCTATATCGAGAAAATAAGGGGGAGGCTGGCCGAAATTCTCGGCCTTGAGCTCGGAGAGGTAAGCGTAAAGGCCAAAACGCACGAAGGGCTGGGCACTTTGGGCCGGGGCGAGGGTCTGGCGGCCAGGGCCGTGGTCCTGGTCAGCCGTTGACAGATAAGCCAAACCTGCCGCCTTTTGATACTCGATGCAGGGTGCTTTCCGAAACAGCGCCTGGAGCAGACACGGTACAGGCCATGCTCCTGCGCTGCCGGGCATTTTTATTTTTGAGCATAAACCATAGGGGATAAGCCGCTATAGAAGAGTTCATATATCAGATAAACCAGGTTTTACCCTCCTGGGTAATTTACCTTTTGCTCGGTGTTTCCTCGGCAATCGAAAATCTCCTGCCCCCTTTCCCCGGAGATACAATCACCGTTTTCGGCGCCTATCTGGCCGGGCTCGGGTTTTTAGATCCAGTGCTGGTTTTCGGCTGTACAGCTGCAGGCAATCTGGCGACTAACATTTTTGTATACTATCTGGGCCGGGCCAACGGCAGGGAATTTATCAAAAACCACCCACGCATGTTCCACCCCGAATTGCTTCCCAGGGTGGCGCTGTTTTACAGAAAGTGGGGTATGGGAACACTGTTTATAAGCCGCTTTCTGGTGGGTTTCCGCTCAGTCATCCCTCTTTTTGCAGGTGTGAGCCGCTTCCGCCTGCGGCGTTTCCTTGTACCGGTTATCTTCGCCATAGCCATTCAGCATGCCCTGCTTGTTTATTTTGGATTTTACCTGGGCCAGAACTGGGCGTATATTAAAACCATCCTGAAAGAGTTGAATCTGGGTCTGGGAGCGGTTGCGGCGGTATTGGCAGTGCTCGTTTTCCTCTGGTTCCGGAAAATGAGAAAGTCAGGCCGCAGAGCTGGCAGAAAAAAGGTCCGGCGGGACAAGCCGGGAGAG
>Ga0307380_10002640_pt1 | contig 25233 bp, 37 predicted proteins | sample UN3MG_FD_202239 | JGI IMG/M metagenome (GOLD analysis project Ga0307380, IMG submission 202239) | Soil microbial communities from Risofladan, Vaasa, Finland - UN-3 | ecosystem: Environmental > Terrestrial > Soil > Coastal area > Acid sulfate soil | place: Finland: Risofladan, Vaasa | collected... | reverse complement strand
TGTGTCGCCGGCTGTCCAACCGAGCTTTTGGTCGAAAACCCAGCGATAGGCCTCCGCCCGGTGAATGGGTGAAGGTCCTTCGATGGTAAGGAGGGCGGGACCTTGCTCATCCAGTGAGCGCACCCAGTCCTGGACGCTCCCACGATCAGGAGTGTCCCAGTCCACCGTGAGGCTCTTGGCCCGCGGTGGGCCCGCGGCCCTACTCTTGATCTGTTCGGCTTGCATGGTCTTGGTCATTCAACGGAGCCCTGTCTCAGCCCCCGCACTAGTGAATTTACACCGGATCGATCAGGATCCGGCGATCGGATTGAACGATCTTACGAGAAATCGGACAGATAGACCGTTTCATCGAGGGTTCTTCCGACCATCCAAGCCGGAAGGGGCGCAGAAAGGGGAGTCTCGCGCCCGTAGCCGAAGGTGACCCACATTCGAGGCTCAGGGACCTCTTGGAAGGATTCCTGGCTGGTCAGCTGGAGTTGCTGGAAGGCGTTTCGAAGAGTCCGAACTGCCTGGATGTCCCCCTTGCGGGTGGAGAAAACCCGCCGGGCGATAGCCTTGATCTGACCCAAAGCCCAATCCATCAGATGCGGCGGGAGCACCAAAACCACCTGTCGAGTGCCACCCTCTGTTTGACTCAACGCCAGCACGGCGGTCCCCAAAAACAGCTCCTCATCCTCCAGCTCGCAATCGAACCCTCGAACCCCTGTTTCAAACCCGGTGTATAGGTCTCGATGACGGTCCGTAAGCCAGAACCTTTCAGGGGTTTGAGCCCGGTCCTTGCCCAACAAATTGAGGTGGAAGTTAGCGATCTTCATTCAGTTGCTCTGATCTGTACACCGCCGGTGTATGGGAGTGACGACATGAGCAAAGAACCTTTGGATGCAATGGTTGGGCCAAGATCCCCAGGATCGCCGGATCGCTTGTTATGCAGGGGGTCCATGTGTGTCGAAATCTTGCATAGTGCGAGACCACAGGGTATTAGACGGCCCAACTAAGCAAAACGACAACCCCAAGTAGTTGAGCGACGCCTGATCGTTCCTCCGATGCGAGTCACGGAGATGACAGGCCAAGCAAGTCTGGGGTGAGCTGCCGCCTTTGCGGCTGTTCCGAAAACCTAGGAGTAACCGATTCATGAAACCTATCATCACCTTGCTAGCCCTTCTCATGGCGACCTTCATCCTTCCGGGGGTCGGCTTCGCTGAAAAGGCCGCAGAACCTGACAAGTCAGCTTCCAAGGCCTCCGAAGAGGATGCCCCCAAGAAGACGGAGAAGGAACTAGCCGAGGAGTGGATCATCAGCTTCATGGTCAAGAACTCCCCTCCCGGCCGCAAGACCTACTACGTGGACGCCCAGGAGACGAAGGAGGACGCCCTCACGCGATACAAGTCGATCGCAGAGGACATCGTCGAGGTGGTCTACAGCCCCAACACGCCGGTTGTTTTTGGGGGCGACCACGGTCGAGCCCGAACCATCACGGTGATCCTGGGGATCATGTTTTTCGAGTCAGGCTTCGGAAAGCATGTCGACTACAACATCGGAAAATTTGCCCGTGGCGACAACGGCAACAGCTTTTGCATGATGCAGATGAACGTGGGTACGGGTCGAACCTGGAAGGGTGCCGGCGGGTGGAACATCAAGCACCACCGACCCTGGCGGTACGGCGACAAGAAGGCCGACATCGTCCTAGGTGCCACGGGCCCCGAGATGATCGCCGACCGTCGTAAGTGCATCACAGAGGGCCTCCGTCTCATCCGCATCAGCTTCCGTTCGTGCCGCAAGCGACCCCTCAAGGAGAAGCTGCTCGTGTACGCTTCGGGCAAGTGCGACCCCACCATCAAGGCGGCCGTGAAGGGCAGCCGGCTCCGCATGACGGCGGCTATCAAGTTCTGGAAAGAATCGAAGGTCCTGTGGTCGGAGTTCGCCGACGAACCCGTCAAGAAGCAGGTCGTGGCCATGCTGGCTGATCGGGCTGAGAAAGCTGCCCAGCTTGCTGCTGCCGAGAAGAAGAAGGCCAAGAAAGAGGCCGAAAAGAAGGCTGAGGCGGACAAGGAGAAGAAGCCACAGGCCAAGAAGGAGCCCGAAGGCGGTTCCGCCAAGAAATCCGAAGCAGCAGACCAGAGCTGAAAAAGCTCTTATGGGGAGTCTCAACAGAAGGAGAGACTCCCCAAATGTTGATGTCCGAACTTACCGCCCTACGAGCCCGTTGCCTGCGTGGTGCCCAACGGGGCCATCTGATTGCACGAGCCGAGCACTATGCGGCGGCACTCGGAGGCGGAGATGCCCCCCGTGGCGTCGCAAAGCACTCCGCTGGCCATCTCTTGGCCCTCTGTGACGCCGCCCTGGCTGGCAAGCCGCTGCCCAAGGCCAAAGCCGCCAAGAAGGCCGCCGCTCCGCCTCCCCCGGCATCCGAGCCTGAGATGGTCGAGGAAGAGCCTGAGGTGGAGATGGACTCCGAAGACTCAGCGGACGAGGACGAAGAGGTCCCGCCCTATGCGGAGTGGACCAAGAAAGAGCTGTACGCCGAGGCGGATGACCGCGACATCGACGGCCGCTCTTCGATGAACAAGTCCGAGCTGGTTGCGGCTCTCGAAGCCGACGACGCCTCTCCCGAAGCCGAGGGCTGAGCCATGAAGAAGATCGCCAGCCCCCAGGAGTTGTCGAGTGAGATTCGGCAGCTCCTGGCAGTATGCCAAGGCTCCGAGCGCCCCAGCCGTGAGAAGTTGGCCCGACGCCTCCACCGGCTGGCCAATCAGGTCCAGGGCAAGGTCGCCAATCTCACGGACGACGACACTCTGGAGCAGCTCATCGACATGGAGATCGAGTCGCTGGGTGAAGGCGATCTCTCGAACGTGCCCACTCAGGATATGCAGGATGTGGAGAAGGCGGCCTACACCTACGAGAACGCCATCGAGAAGACCTTGCTCGGATGGATCAAGCCCAACCTGGCCAAGCTCCGAATGGGCGAGCGTGGGCCTCTCCAGCGAGCCCGCACCCCGAACGACGTGATCGACGTGATGCTCAACCTCCGGGGTGGCGCCAGCTATTTCTACTTCATGGAGGCTGAAGGCCACGGCGTCGGCACTTGGGATGGTGACTGGGACCCGATGTTCGTGGACCCCCGCTCCACCATCAAGGAGCTGTCTCGCTACGTCGAGAGCAAGACCAAGGGCCAGTATCGCCAGCTCAAGACGGCCATCGAAAACGCTGCGTTCAGCGCTCAGGCGTGAGTGATCCTTTGGTCAGCCTACACGGGCATGACCACTGCTGCCGATGTCGCCTGGGGCCGATACAAGGAATACGAGGGTGCCTTCTTCCGAGGTACCGCCAAATTCAACCTGCCTGCCAACCCGACGGAGGCCTACAAGAGGCTTGCCGTCCTGACCGCCACTGAGGGAGGTCGGTTCGACGCCATCAACGGCTACGACCGCTGTATCGTCTCAGTCGGGCTCATCCAATGGTGTGAGGCGAAGTACTTCCTGACCAGCAAGCTGCTCGGGGCTATCGCCGAGAAGGACCCCGCTCTTTTGGGACCCCTTCAGCCAGCCCTGGACGCTTCCAAGGCCACCTTCGCCAAGACCTCGCGGGGACCCTGGCGCTTCCACTTCAAGGACAGCCGCGGCGAGGTCGATGCTGGCACGGAGCAGAAGCAGCTCTTCCTGCTCACCTCGAACGGGCATCGCGGCTCATGGGCCCCAGAGGCCAAGGCCCACACCAAGCTCTGGGCGGCATCGCTTGCCAACACCTTGGTTCAACCAGCGGCCCAGGCTGTCCAAGCCGAGTACACAGCTCAGCGGATGACGGCTTTCGCCATGCCTGACGCCAGGCAGATCCTGCTCAAGGATCCGGCGACCAATGATGGGTGGGTCGGAGCGATGCGGTCGGGCTTCCTCAGCTTCGCCGGCAACCTCCCGGCGGTGGCGAACAAGCACCTGAAGATCGCCTTGCAGGCATCACACGCCCCCAAGTGGAGTGAGGAGTGGTGCACCGCCGTGTTCAAGGAGCTGACCTTCGGCCCCAAGATCGCCATCTACCCTCACCGGTACAACGCCATCCGACCCGTGCTGGAGCGGCTCTATGGAATCGACCTCCCGGACATGGCTGAGGAGCTGAAGACCTGGAAGGCAGGGTTCGACGCTGAGGTCGATGAGCCTGCAACGGCCCAGGAGCCGGACTTCACCGACCCCAAGGCCATCCAGGCCTTCCTCATGGCGATGGGCTACGACCTTGGCCCGGCCGGGGCCGATGGCGTCTGGGGCCGCAAGTCAAAGGAGGCTCTCCGCACCTTCCAGGGGCTCAACGGCTTGGTCGATGACGGGATCATCGGTCCCAAGACGAGAGCCGCGTTGCTCAAGGCGTACCGGGATCAGGTCTGTACCTGATCAAACGCCTTGGACACATGGAGCGCCAAGTTCTCCTGGCGCATCTTACAGAAAAGTTGAACCATCAGACGCTTCACGTCCGAAATCTGGATGTCGTCAGGACAGGGCACCACCCACTGCTTCCCGCTGTCCAGATTGACCTCAACAGCGAATCCCGTAGCCGGTGTGACAACGGGAGGAGCCGGTTGGGGCTCAGGTGCGAGGTCCCAAGGAGGCATCTCTTTCTCCTGGATGGGCTCAGAGTCCTGGATGGGCTCAGAGTCCTGGATGGGCTCAGCTGAAGGGGCCACCGGGACCGTGATGCAGGGCTTGGCATCCTTGTCGAACAGAGCCATTTGGGGGGACGCCACGACCTCGGCCTTCTTTCGTCGCTTGGACTTACCAAAAGAGAGGCCGCACTTGTAGTTGGCCGTGTCGGAACACCAGCGTTCGTACTCCTCAATGAGCTGAAGAACCCGCCGCTTGTAGTCGCTCTGGGTCCGCTCTGGGTTCTTGTTTGACCAGTTCTGGTTAGCCCAGCGCTGCCCAAGGTCGCCCACATCCACCTTGAGACGAGCCACCGTGAAATCCGCCGGATTGTCCACAACGCTCAGGAGGTACACCACCGCTCCACCTAAGTTGCGGAACTTGCTTGAGGCGATGTAGTGTTGCTGAAAAAGCTTCAGGTCCGCCCACTTGAGCATCGTGAATGCCGAGTCGGACTCAGGGTCACGGGTGGGGTCTGGAGCGTTGAGGTAGAGGTTCGCCCAAACAGGGGGTTTGAGACGCTGTTTCCCGCCCCCACCACTGTTGTGTGGCGAGGGCCCCGATAGTTCCTGCGGTTCTTGCGTGACTATACTCTGCGTTTCCAGTACACTTCCACTGTCGAGCATCTCGACCTCCGGGCTTTAGGTTCGGGAAAGAAGGGCGTTTCTGAAGCTGCCAGGCTGGTGAAACGTCCTTCTTTGCTTTTGTAGAAGTAATCGTGCCTGTTCGGGCCCACGATCGCAACTTAAATGTTCGCAGCGAACTATAAAACCTCCTTGTTCGCGGCTAACCACTTAGGATCAAACAGGATTAAACCTGACGCGACCAAGGCTCCTCCCCTTATCGGTCGGATCAGTTAACAGCCCGGACTACTCAGACCCCAGGAACGCTCGCAGCTGGCTCTTCCGCTCATCGAGGTTGTCAGTGTCCAGCTTGAGCAGTGGGACACGGCCGGGGCGGTACTTGATCAGCAGTCCCTTGATGATGAGATCAAACAAGACGTGATAGGTGTCGTCGCCCACGGCGCCGTACGTCCCGCCTCCGACCCGGCTGGCGTCGCCGGCCGGATTGCAGAAGGCCGAGATGGGGCAGTAGACGATATGCGTGTAGCGCTTCATCCCCTCGACGATCGACTGGAGTAGTTCGCGGTCGATGGCGTAGATATCGTGAACCATCGTGTACGCCAGATTATCGAGGGTCGTGCGGTCGACGGCGAAGGACTCATGCTCGTCCTCCCACTTGCGCTTCTCCAGCACGAGGCGACGCTGGAAGGGCTTCCGCTGCCCGGCCGCGTCCACATCATAGGGGTTGTCGAACCCCATCATCTTGGCCACAGAGCGGCTCCCGATGGGGTTGAACGGCAAGCCTAGTTCATCCTCTGCCCACTTCGCCAGCGTCGTCTTGCCAGTGCCCGATGCTCCACAGAGCGCCAATCGTACGTCCATAGCCTCATCCATACACCGGCCGGTGTATCAGAGGGTCATGACGACAACAGAGTCTGAATACCGTAGAACTCTTCGGGAAATCCGGTCCGTGAAGGCCAAGGTCCGAGACAGCAAAGAGGTCTACGACACCTACCGCGTCGAGTTCATGCTCCTGCTCGTCGAACTAAGGGCTCAGGACCTGGTTTGGCGGCCCTTTCACGAGTCCTGGCGGGATCTGCTCAAGACCGAGAAGCTCTGTGGCGTCACGACCTTCGAGGCCTTCGAGTACGGGGTCCGTGTCATGTCCCTCAAGGAGGCGGAACAGTACGGAGTCACAGCCCTGTCGACGATTGCTCGTGCCCCCGCCACGATCCGCAAGAGGCTCATCAAGAACCTCCAGGCCTGGTACGGACAGCACGCCACACCCCCAACCCATCGAAGCGTCTCACGCTGGGTCTGGCGTCGTCGCCGAGAGCTTACGCCGACTGAGGTCTCCCGTGGCAAGCTCCTCAGGTACGTGGAGCAGCTCAAGCAGCAGCTCAAGGACGCAGGGGTCCGACCCAAATCTCTCAGCCGCATGAAATGAAGCTGACCCTCGACAGCCAGGTCGGGCTCCTTCTTTTGCCCATCCGTGTGGCTCGTGCGGTGGAGGCCGCCAAGTGTGAGACGATCCGTGAGGTGGTCAGCCACCCGGCTGAGTTCTGGCTGAATCGTCGAAACTTCGGAAAGGTGTCTCTTCGTAAGCTCAAGGAGGCCATCGCAAGGCATGACCTCCAGGCACCGCCGCTCCCTGAGCCGGAGCCCCCTCCCCCTCCTGAGCCGGAGACCAAGATCCGGGTGCCGATGACGCCTGAGACGGGACATCACGCCGAACAGCTCAAGCTCGATGAGGTGATGGATCTCTGCGTTAAATTCGTTCGGTCGATCCAGCTCCTCAGGCAGGCCAAGAGCCAGGAGGCCGCCAAGAAGTGCCTCAGGTACGAACGCCAGCTCAAGCGTCACTTCCCGAGCCTCACCCGGAGCGAGGCAGTGCGGCTCGCCAACCTTGTGGTCCACGCCGGCAGCCTCTCGTTCCGTCACGCCATGGGGATGAAGGTCGTCCTCCCCCAGAAGATCGAGATGGAGCGTGTTCAGTCGAAGGGTCCTAAGACCTTTTGGTTCGTGATGAAGGAAGGCGAGACAGAGAAGACCTCACTGGACGATGCGATGATCCAGGCAGCCCAAGAGGAGAAGCTGGGAAGGTTCATGGTCGCCGACATCTTTGACCACCTCCGACAACGAGGCTGGATGCTCGACCGTAGGCTCGGGTTGACCCATGTCCGGTATGCCCTCAAGCGGAGCCCAAGTTTCAGGCAGTGCTCACCCAAGGGAGCCTACCGACTATTCTTCCGGTTCCTGCCCGGTCAGCCGCCACTCAAGGTCCCGGAGTACGCCCGCCGCTGAGACCACGAGTCAGTCAGGGGATCTTCGAAGCCGAGTTCATTTCAGGAGCCCCCAGAGCGTACAACGCCCATGCCACCACGTAAGAAGTTTTTTCAACCGGGGAAGGTAATTGGGGAGCAGACGATCCTTGGCCTAAGCCCCAATAAGACGAGGAGACAGAGCTACAGGGTCCGCTGCTCATGTGGTCACGAGTTTCACGCCACCACCGCCACGCTTCGTAGGCACGACGACGTTTGCGCCAAGTGCCGTTCGAAAGCAGCCCGACCAAAACGAGTCCAGAAGAGCATCCAAGCCCGTACTCTGGACCTCACGGGACAGACTCTCAACGGTTGCCTGGTCCTGCGTCCTGCGGGGCCTTGCCCGGAGTTCAACCACAGCTTCGGCTGGTGGGTACGAGACAGCGACGGAAACACGAAGCTGGCCAGTGAGTCGAATCTCCTGATGAGATCCTTCAGGTCGAAGAGGATGGACTATTACCTCTACGAGCTGGTGCGAAAACGGGCCGAGGTGCGGAGGGGCGAGGTGCCCTTCAACCTCAAGCCTGAGGACATCGAGGTGCCGGAGTGCTGCCCAATGCGAGGCGTCCCCCTGGTGATGTCCTCAGGAGGGCAGAAGAGTCCAGATAGCCCGACAGCCGTTCGGGTCGACCCCACCAAGGGATGGGAGCCCGGAAATGTGGTTGTCGTCTCCTGGGAGGCCTCTCACGGCCTCCGCAAGGTGCTGAAGATGAAGACCGGCTAGGCGATGGCACCACGAGCTGCGAAGAGCCGGTCGAGCAGGGGCTGTACTTCCGGCATATCGCCCAGGATGAGCATCTCCGGCATGGTGATGCTGCCATCGGCCTCAGTGACGGGCATGGGCTCGTCAACGCAAGGCATCCGGGTGGTCTTGAGCACGCCCTCATGGCTGATCAGCGGGGCTAGCTCGGGATCGAGGGCCAGCTCAGCGAGATCCACATCCTCCCAGACGCTCGACCCCGCTCGGAGGAGCTTGCCCATGCGGTACATGAGTCGGATGACCTGGGACGGGTCGAAGTGGGAGCAGTCGTGGGCACCCCCGATGTTCTGGAACACCTTGCCGTTGCCTGTGACGCTTCGGTTGCCGGCACCTGAGTGGAACCAACCGTAGTTGATCGCCTGGAGCTTGCCGAACTTGCCGCCGATGAGACGGTTGCACAGAACCCAGTACTTGCCGACCGCCGCAATGAAGCCTCCGAGGTCTCCGCCGGCCTTGGCGAGAGCTGCCTCGACCGCGTCGTGAACGTCGTGGATGTTGGAGGTGGCGACGATCTTGTTCTTGACGTTGATCACCGACTGCATCTGGACGCCGTTGTCGTCGTTGCCCGCCGCGTCCCACACCAGGTCGGTGACCTTGGGGGTCATCAGCATGCAGAACATCATGTCGGCGATCTGCTGCTTCTCCTTGGCAGTGGACGCCATCCGCACGCCGTCCCGGAGGTCCGATGCGTTGATGATCGACCGGTTCCACTTCATCGAAGGGACCTCGTCGAACGTCATCGCATCACGCATCACGTTCAATACGAGCGTATGACCGTTGTGCTCGGAAACGATGTTGCCCCACCTGACGTGAGCCCGACCATCCCGAATCCACTGGAGAATATCGACTGCCATACCCGGCAGCGAGCACAAGAAGATCAGTCGTCGGGAGCCGCGGATGCGTCCCAAGCCGCGTCGAGGTCGTCTGGGTCGATGTTGCCGAACCCAACGATGGGCTTGTTGGTGAGAGGCTGACCATGCCACCTCACAGCCCGAGCGATGGCCATCACCCTGGGCTTGGGGCTCTTGCGGTACTCGGCCAGAAGACACCCACAGCTCTTCACCCGGCCGCCCACGAGGTTGGGGCGGCTCACCACGACCTCGTGGCCGCAGTCACACCCACAGCGCCACGTCGAGGCTCGGTGCTTGTCCGTGCCGGCCCGCTCCAGCACGAGGAGCCGGCCAAACCGCCTATCCTCCAAGTGGGCCACCCTACCGCGTTTGCTCGGCCGCAAACGCTTCCAGTCAGCTTCTAGATCGAGGATCTCGTCGTCTTCAAACACTGTGAGTAGTCTCTGGAGTACCACATCTGTCCTAGCAGATACTTCAGATGGCTCACAATTGTTGTCGAAAAAACGCCAGGGACTCCGGCCCCTTACAGACTTTGTGTCCTAGAAGGTGTCAGCGAATGAATGGTGGCTTCGTATCAAAGGCTACTCACAGAAGATTCACGAAGGCGCTCACCTCGGGTGCGACCGGGGACCAGCTCAAACTCCATCCAGCCGTAGGCCGCGACGGACTCATCTTCGTGCTGGACCCAGTAGATGTCGCCCCCGTGGCCGGCGACCCAGCCGCGGATGATGCCGGGGGTGTCGGGTTTGCGGGCATCGAGGTGGTGCTGCTTGACCGTGATCCCGCTGGTGGAGCTGAGGACCTTGCTCGTGTGGACCTTGGTGCCGTTGTCGAGGATGTATTCGGGCTCTTCCATCAGTCGAGGACCTTCCAGTCAGAGGTGTCGTCGTCGCCAAGCTCGTCGTCGTCGATGGGGATGAGGGCGTCACTGATGAACCCTGAGTTGGCCAGGCGGGTCATGAGGCGCTTGGCCCGGTCGAGCCCGCCAGCGTGTGGCGGAAGGGACGTGCGGGGCCTGGGGAGGATGCTGGCGAGGTAGAACGCTTCATCGGGGGTCAGCTCGGAAGGGTACTTTTTGAAGTAGTGCTTCGAAGCTGGGCCGATGCCGTAGAGGTTGGGGCCGAACTCGATGACGTTGAGGTACAGCTCCATGATCTGGGCCTTGCTGAGGCAGCTCTCCAGGGCGAGCGTGAGCAGGGCCTCGTTGACCTTGCGGCCGATGGTCTTGTGCCGCCTGAGCCAGAGGTTCTTGGCGAGCTGCATGGTGATGGTCGAGCCTCCCTTGACGAAGCTGCCCTTCTCCAGGTTAGCTTTGAAGGAGTTGAACAAGGCCATGACGGAGAGGCCTTTGTGGTTGTGGAACCCTGGGTCCTCCATGAGCCGGAAGGCCTCGGGGATCTGCTCAGGCAAGCTGTAGAAGGGGACCCAACCGGGGGCACCGGGGCCAGTGGTCCGCTCGACGAGCTTGTTGTCCTTGTCGTAGATGAGGTAGGTGAAACGCTTGCCGACGAGCCCTTTGATGGGCGACTCGGAGCACTTGAACTTGCAGTCGTGCTTGATCTCCAGGTGCGGCGTGGGCTTGGCTCTCACATCGAAGCGAAGCCCACCGGTGAAGTGCTCAGCCATCCCTTGCATAGCTTCGGGCAAAGGCTGAGGGATGGCGTCGAACCACTCGCCGCAAGACTCGTCGCCCTCGATCGCATGGTTGCGAGGGTCGATGCGGACACCCACTCGGCCCACCCGGACAAGGACGATGCCCTCACCACCCTTGAAAAGCTCACGTGGGAAGGTCAGACCCACCGCGTTGAATTTGGCGGGGTAGGGGCTGACCCACGGATGGTCGACGCGGATCGCCTGGGTGTCGACGAACACGCTCTCATCGCTGACCTTGATGGTGGAGGCCTCAGCTGTGAAGGGTCCAAGGGTTGCTTGGTTGAACCGGAGGAGCTTGTCCTCAATCTCGACCTCAACTCCGGTGAGCTTGACCAGCTGACTTGTCTTGACGCGGGGGATGTCGAAAGGGACCTTCACAGGCACGACCACGCTCACGGCTGTCGCCTTGGTCTTGTCCCGCTGAACACAGCCATCCTCGATGTCCGCCGTGACCCTTGGATGGCTGACAGAGCCTTTGCGGAAGCAGACCTCCGTGGCGTTGATGCGGGTTTTGGACAGCACCGCCTTGATGTCGCCCCGTGTGATCGTGACCTCCAGATCAGAGGCTGTGATCGAAGCTACGGCACTTTCACCCGTGCCGCCACCACCGGACTCTTCGTTGAGAGTCATGCCCAGTGTGCCGCCGGTGATGGTGACGTTCTTGTCGCGGTCCACCACGACTTTGCTGAGGGTGGCGGAGATCCCTGGACGTTCTACCCCGACCTCATGAAGGGTGACTGTCTGGGCGGTCCAGTCGACGTGGATGTCGCCCTGGGGGTTGATGCCAGCGTAGTTGTCTTTGACAAACCACCGAACGATATCGGGGATCTTGGCCCACGTGACAGCAACAGCGATGGTGAGCACGAGGACGACGCCCAGTGCCCACTTTTTTCCTCGGGTCATGGGACACCCTGTACACCGCGAGTCAATCCGAAGCTATGAGGCGCTCATAGCGGGTCCTCACTTGGACAGGCTCTTCCCGCTCCTCGACGGACGACGCCTCCCCTTCGAGAAGCCCTCTGGCGATGACTTCGAGACGGCGTCGGTCGGCTTCGGATTCCCGCAACCGTCGTTGCAGGTCGTGGTTCTGGCTGGTCAGCTCGATGAATGCCCGCCGGCCAGTCACATCCGGGATCTCGGCTTTACGCCCTTCCCGCCACTTCTCGACCCGATCGATGACCCAGATGACGAGCAGGATGAGGGTGACAACGGTGAAGGTCCCGACGAGGACGCCAACAGCGACAGAGAGGGCCAGGTTCCAATCCACCATGCGTTTTCCTCTTGTCGCCTCTTCTCGGTGTGGATGTCCTTGCCCTACGTGTCCGGGACCGCTTCCTGATCAAAGGAGCGGTACAAGAAGCGTACACCGTTGAGGTTCGTACGGCGAGTTGGGCCCCACCCCCGGTTGTGGTCGAGGCGCTCGTCCAAGGTCTCTGGGAGCCTCGTGTAGGCTCGACCGACCGGGAGGCCATCTTCGGCATCGCCAAGGCCGTAGGCAAACTCATGGGCCTGCTCAAGAAGGCACCGCGAGCCTTACCGGCACTCAAGCGAGCCCTGGGACTTGACGAAAATGCCTCACTTGTCCAGTTGGTCAAGTCGGGGGATTTAGTCAAGCGGGTCCGCGAGCTGGCCAGTGCCGGCAAAAAGGCCCTGGGCAAGGTCCTCAAGAAGGTCACGGAGACGTTCCCCCTCAGCCTCTTCTTCGTCGCCAAGAACAAGGCGCCGGGGCTGACCGATCTTCTCGCCCGCATCGTCAACAAGTCTCCCAAGCTCCGAGCCCTCCTATCCAAGGTGAAGGGCGGGATCGGCACGGTGGACGCCTTCCTCAAGAAGTATATCCCCAACCTGAGCCGCGGGCTGTACGCCGCCGTCTTCATCTGGGTATGGTTTCAGGTTTCAGAAATCTCGTGGGACATCCAAGGGATCATTGCAGGGTTCACTGGGCAGATCAGCCTCGGCGATCTCCTCGCCTCCCTTCCCGAGTCGGGCCTCGGTGCCATCGCCGCTCTCTTCGGCCTTGGCTACGGGGCGCTCCCCTACGCTCTCATCGCCCGCATCGTCTGGCTTGTGGCGAACCACTACCTCGAATGGGTGCCCGGCAAGGGTGTCCGCGTGAAGTGGGAGGCTATGGGCGTGTCTGAGCGGGACGAAGCCGTCGCCATCTAGGCTTTTACCCCTACGTAAAAAGTGTCCACCCAGAGCCCTCGGGTGTGCAACTTTTACGTATTCGTAACCCCCAGGTTCACTTCGGACGGGTCCATGACGTACCCCCAAGCACCACTAGCGGTGTATAGGGGATTTATCACATGGGATTTTATCCGACAGAAGATGAGTTGAAAGAGGCTCAGAAGCGAGGTGACAAGGTCACCAGAGCCATTGGCAAGAAGCTCAAGGCCAAGGGCTACAAGCTCACGACGGGGGCTTGTGGGCTGAATCGCTGGGCATCCGTCCACACGGTCAATGGGGTGTCGCTCTTCTACGAGATGGGCACATCCAAGTCGGGGAGGCTGGCCCTCAAGTTCGGGCTCACCTCCAGGCACCGTGCTGGCAAATCGAGGCGATTCCCTGAGCCCAACGTAGGGTTCAACACTGACAAGCTCGTAGACGCAATCGTCAAGTACGTCGAGATTGTGCTGAGGCACGAGAAGAGCCAAGACGACGCAAGAACTCGCCTGGAGAAGGTCCGCAAGACCACCCGGCGCTTGGAGAAGGAGTTCCCCGAGCAGTTTTCCAACATCGAGCCTTCTGTCCACGGGATCCAGCTCTCCTTCCGGGGTCTCAACCCCAAGCAAGCCGAAGCCCTCTTGAAAGCTGCTGAGGCCGTAGGCATCGGAGACAACTCATGACCAAGCATCGAAGACTCAAGCGTGAGCCCTACTCCGGCTCGACGGACAGCCGCATCGTGTACGCCGACTCGGGTGAGGACATCGGCCGCATCTCAGCTGGCGAGGCCAGCCCAGGGGCCTGCATCGCCTACCCAGATGCTGTGGCCAAGGAGATCGTTCGGACGGTCAACAACCGTGAGGCCTTGATCCGTCAGCTCGACGAGTACGAGGAGCGGTTCGACAAGCTCCGCAAGGATGCCAGGAAGATGTTCAAGGGCGGGACCCTTGACCTCAAGCACCTGAGCCGCCAACCGGACAAGGCGTTCACGCACGTCCGGTTCGAGGACTTTGAGCTGCGTGAGATGTTCGCCGAGAAGGACGACGAAGGGCACAAGTCTCTCACCAACTGGTTGGAGCTGGGGGTCGCGGACCTGCGGAACGACAACGCCAGCTTCCTTGGCGCTCGGCTCGGAGGCGGGGTCACCGACTGGGAGCACGACTCGGCCTACCTGGTCCACATCGGTCTCATCGGGATCAAGTTCACGGGCTGTTACAACAATTGCTCCCATTTCGAGGCGTACCTGACGACTGAGGCGAAGGACATCAAGGTATGGACGCCGGACTTCAATCCGGCCGAAGCTGATGGTGTCTCCGAGTGCGATAGCGAGCACTGCGACAAACACCTGATGATCGAGAAGTTCGTGCCACCGATGTACGAGTTCGCCCACCTGGTGGCCGGCAAGAAGGTGGCCATCACGATGGGCCCTGTTTGGAAGGATGACGAATGAAGATCCACACCCTCTGGGCGCAACGGTCCGAAGACTACGACGGCGAGTATGCTCCTGAGCTACTCGTTGCCTGGGACGAGCACTGCATGGATTCGAACGGCGAAGGCTACGACGAGGAGGTCGAAAAGGCCGTCGAGCGAAACGGTGGGCTCGGGCCTGGCAAGGGTCTCTCCGCCGTCCGGGAGATCATCATCGAGGTGCCGGACGAGGCCATCGACAAGGCCTTCGCGATCCCACAAATCAAGGGGTCGGTCGTCGAAAAGGTTGAGTGAGGGTTCACTCTGACAGCCTGGGTGGCGTATCCCAGGAGCAATGTGCGAATACCAGACCTACTACGCTGCTTTCAAGACGGGCTACTGGGCTCAGGAGAAGGCTGAAGATTGTCCCTGCAACGGTTCCGGTTGGACTCTTTCCGAGGTGGATACTTGGCACGAGTGCCCGGTTCATCACAAGTGGCAGTGTCACCCCGAATCGGGCTGCGAGGATGCGGATTGCCCGGCCTGCAACAACGTGGGTCCTCTACCGGCTCTCCCGCCGCCCCCGCCCCCACCCACGACTTACGCCGAAGACGACATCCCCTTCTAGGAGTTCCAAATGTACGCCACACCGACAGACGAAGAAGTCTACGCCAACATGTACGACCCTGAGTTCGAGCCGCCTCCGAGGGCTTGCAAGCCGAAGAAGGCCTACGTGGTCAGCACAACGTTCTCCAGCGGCAAGCGATTCGCGGTAGACATGGTGACGGACGACGGCACCACCAAGACGATGGAGATGGCCAAAGAGTCTGCCCGCCGCTACCGCGACGCAGGGTGGAAAGAGGTCAAGTTGAGCCGGGTCCACGGGGACGACGCCATCGAGAAGGCTGAAGACCAGATCGAGCGGGTCGAAGACTGGGCCAGCGACGGAGAAAACTGATGAAATACAAGATCGACACCCTCAACGCTGGCACCTACTACGCCAAACGCTGGCTCACCTTGTTCGACGGGGGCTCGGATCAGTGGCTCTACGTCGCCTGTGATGGGTTGGCCTATGTCTTCATCGACATCAACGACCTCCCTGCCAACTGTGGCCGTGACGCGACCTCTCGCTGGGCGGCCAGCGTGTCCGTGGTCGACCTCTTGTCCGTCAGTCCCGAGACCATGGCCAGTGCCATGGAGGGCTGCGGGTGTGAGGACGAGCTGGACTTCAAGGTGGCAGAGGACCGTCTGCGTCTGGCTGAGATGCTGCACAGCGTTGGGTCGAAGAGCCCGATGTGGAACCAGGACGGTGGCAAAGTCACCTTCGACAACTACGGCAACTGCGAGCAGGACTACGACGAGAACTGTCCCGCCTTCCGCCGGCTCCGCAAAGAAGCTCGGGAGTACGCTGAGGCCGAGCTTCTTCAGGGCGACGAGCAGCGGAACGAGCTACTCGACAACAAAGTGGTCAACGCCATCGGCATGACGGCCCGTGAGTACGGCAACGGTGGCCAGGGCTTGTGGGAGGGTCTCCGTCGCATCAAGGCCCAGGGTGACGCCGCTACGCCTCAGCAGCAGCTGGTGCTCGGCATGTACCAGAAGGCTGAGAACACGCTCGCTGCGGGCCCTGTACCTGAGGACCTCCGGTCATGATGATTCACATCTGCGAACAGACCGGCAACGAGATCGTCTGGGACGGCCGAACCGTCTGGGTCAATTCCGGTAAGGACGGTTCCAGCATCGGACGGTTCAGCCAGTTTGGCGTCGATGTCCACGTCACAGCCACCGAACAGGTCGAGACGGGCAAGCAGTGCCTGGGGTGCTCGAAGGATGGCTCAGCCAAGGGCTGGGAAACGTTCTGCGCCCTGATGGCCAAACACTACAACGTCACCGTGCCAGCTGAGTCGGTCCCCAAGCATGTTGGAGAGGTCATCTCATGAAGCTCCGAGTTGTCGAGCACGTCTCCGGCGTGTGGTCCTACCACCTGGCCGAAGAGGGCAAGTTCCGGCCCCTCTGCAACCCCGAGAGCCTGGTCATGAACACCAGCTTCAAGCTCGAAGACTGGGGCTGCAAGTGCGGCAACGAGGGGATCCGTTACAAATGGTGCAAGGACTGCGAGAAGTTCCTTGGGCTGGCAGAGGAAGAGAAACCATGAGGCCCCGTACCGGAAAGCTCGAAGACGAGTACGCCTGGGCCACCGAGTGCCAGCTCGCTACCCTGAGTGGGTTGTGCTGGGTCAAACGGTCGGCTCTGGTGGAGATCACTCGGCAGCGGAACATCAGCTACCACATGCTCACGGTCTGCCAGGAACACGCCGGCAACATCACCTGGGGGTTACGCGAGTTCGGCCGGGTTCAGGACATCCTCAAGGACGCCAAGGAGAGCGACCTGATGGCTGCCCTCAACCACTTCACCATGAAGTGCTTCGACAAGCCGGAGCTGGCTCAAAGGTGGCTCAAGTCATTCGAGAATAGCGAGAAGGGCCGAATACCCCACTGAGGGGTTCACATCGACCCTCTGAGCGACGTAGAACTAATGAAGGAGGCCCTGTTTTGAAAGCCAATGATCCGCGGGCGTTTTTTGCCCCAAATCTGTTGAAAATGTACTTGGTTGACTATGTGGTCAACCGGACCCCCAAAAGTCGGATAGCCGATGCGCCTGAAGTGGTGCCAAAATGGGTCGATGAGTACTTGACCGACTTCAAGGATGAGGTGTCGGCGAAGGTGGCGAGTTTGCCCAACGACTTCAGCGTGGAGGAACTGCCCATGGCGTTGCCGGGGTTCGTGGCTTTCATGAAGAAGAAAGACCCCGGTTTGCACGAGAAACCGACTGGTATGTACTGACCCTAGTCGTCCTTCAGGTACTCGACGTTCACGAGGTAGGACTCGTTCGTGACCTTTCCACGAGTCATCATCTGAGTCCTGTGTGCGACGAGAGTCCCTCGATCCATGTACTCCACGTCCATGGTCCGCTTCGTGTGCATGTACCGCGGAGCAGGCCAGCCCGCCTTCGCGAGGGCCTTCTGGAACTCCTTCTCGCCGACGGAACGCATCTTCTCACCGGTGCCGATCCTCTGGAACACCTTGGCGATGAACTGTCGCTTCTGGCTCTTCTCCCAGTCCTTCTCGGACTTGCCGGGGTTGTCACGGAGCCACAACTGCTTGCGCTTCTCCTCGACGCGGTCGAAGCGGCGGCCCCGCTCCTTCTTCATGATGTCCTCACCGGACTGAAGCATCTTGCCCCAATCTGACAGCTCGCTGGGGGCGTACCGCTTGACCAGTTCGTAGAGGCTGTCGAACGAGGTGGTCTGCTTGATGAAGCCCTCGATCTTATCGCGGTGGGCCTTGTAGGTCGCTGCATCCAGCGAGTCCGCTCGGTTGATGATGACCTTGGCCTTGTCCGCCATGCTGCGGAGTTCGGCGAAGTTGTCACCGATCTTCTGCCACTGGGTGGTGACGATCTTGGGATCGACGTTCCTGGCCCGCGTGGCGTTGCGGATCTGGTTCACCGTCAGGGGGACTGAGACGAAGACAAGGCTCGTCTTGTAGCCGTAGGCCTTGGCGGCCTTCATCTGGTCAGCCACCTTGCCGGCGTTGGCGCCCGTGCCATCAACGAAGAGTGGGTCGCCTGACTCCAGGATGGCCGAGAAGTACGCCTTGGCCATGGTCGAGGACATCTCGTGGACGAAGCCCGGCTGGGTCTCGGAGTAGCCGGCCAGCTCTTCCTTGTAGAGATCCGGGTTGACCTGTCGCCAGTAGCTCGGGATCTCGTGGACCGGGGCTGCGAAGAGCACTTCTTTGAGCCCCATCACCTGAGAGTAGACGCCCGGAGGTAGTTCCTTCTCCCAGTTCTTGGGGTCCAACAGGGCCTCTTTACCCTCGGAGTCGTAGGTGTAGAGGTTGAAGGGGATCTTGGCACCCGGCTTGGCACCGGGAAGGGGCGTGATGCGGACCCCTTTGGCTCCCAGGTCCTTCTTGGCCTTCTCCCAGTTGAGGTTGGTCTGGCCCCGCTCCTGCTCGGTCAGCCGTTGGTTCTCCAGCTTCTTCTGGTTGGGATCTTTGAAGTCGATGCCCTTGCTGCCGCCGCCGGGCATGTACTTCATCCACTTGCGGCCAGCGAAGCCTTTGCCGGAGCCCCCAGCGCCCATGAGGAAGACTGCCTGGTAGCGGAGCTTGGAGACGTCCTCCAAAGCAGCTCCGATCTTCACAAGGTGATGCCGGAGGGCCACTCTTGCAGCTACCCGCACGTCCTCTTGGGCGGCGGTTTTCCGGTCGATGAAACGGGAGGTCACTCGGGTGGCAAGGCTTTCCATCACACTTGGCTGAGAGCATAGAAAGAATTACCGCGGATCAAGGAGTTAGACTCCGAATGACGGATCTTTTTAAGGGAATGCTCCTTCGTGGACAAAAACAACGACCAACCGCACATCGAGGCCTGCCTCAAGTGCGGGCAGGCGGCTGGGCAGAGGCTCGAAGTCACTGCTCAGTACCCTGAGGGGGTGGCTGCCAAGCAGGTGGACGGGAAGCAGATTTTCCTTTCCGCCGAGCAGCTAGCCTTGCTGACATCCCGGAATCGGGGTCGGGGTTAGGATGGAGGCGGCCAAACACGCCCCATCGACGCCCGGGGCGTCAGATGAGTGGGCTCCGAACAACGCCAACCTGTGGAAACAGGTGCTTGAGGTCGCCTCTGGTGAGCGGAATGAGCTTGCCATCGGAGATCGGACCATCCACGCCCCCAACAAGGGTCGGGGTTACCGAAACATGCCTCACAACCCGATGGGGATAGCGTGGGCCGTGAAACAGTACAACGGATTCAACGGAGGGTGGCAGCGTCAGGCCATGCTCCGGTTGCACCAAGGCGCCGTCACAGTGACGGAAGCTCAGGGCGTCGATCACGACGGAATGCGTGACCTCCAACAGCGTGGGCTCGTTCGGCTCGCTGGGGTCACGGGCCACAGGCACTACTGGGAGATCACTCGCAGTGGGGCCCGTCTGGTCCGAGCCGGGCTGTTCAACGACAGCTCGGTGTAACAAGGAGGACAGTCATGGCATTTCTCGGCCTCAAAGTCCCCCACGAGGCGGCTCGCCTTCTGGGTGAGATCGACGTCCCCGGTGCCAAAGAGGCCACAGGGTCCTTTCACGTCACCCTTCTGTACATCGGCAACGATGTGCCTATCGCAGCCCTTGCTGAGGCGCTGAAGGCCACCTTCTCGGTGACCTCGACCACCCGCCCCTTCACGGTGCAGACCAATCGGGTCACGTGCTTCCCCAAGAACGACAACGACAAGGGCAAGTCCCCCATCATCTGTCGGATCGACTCGGACCCGCTACATGACCTCCAGGCCAAAATCCGAACCGCCTACGACGATGCCGGCATCGAGTACAGCAAGAAATTCCCCGAGTACAAGCCCCACATGACCCTCGCCTATGCTGACGAGGAGATTGAAGAGCGACGCATCCCCACGGTCTCGTGGGGCGCTCATGAGATCGTCCTGTGGGGCGGCGACGAAGGGGACAACCGTCTGGTGATGCACTTCCCATTTTCACTCGACACGTCACACGAGATAGCCGAGCGGGTCGCCCATCGATTCGCCCATTCAGCCCCGCCCTTGCCGGGAAAATTCAAGGACTGGGAGAACGCCCCATGAAAATCCTCTTCACCATAGCCCGCATCCTGTTTGCCATCCTCGCCGTGGCGATGCTCGGATTCACCATCTATTTCGTGGTGATTCAGTTCTGGGGCGGTGTCGTGTCCTGTGCGGCTCTCACCGCAATCCTGGGGTTCGTCGCCGTCCGCGACCTACGGAAGTGGTTGGCCGAGCGGAAGAAGTCATAGCTCTTCGTCCAGGTCATCAAACGAGACGGCGGAGTCCAACGGGTCTTCGCCGTCATCTTTTGGGCGCTCCGTGGACCAACCCGTACGGGTCCAGCGGACAGCCTTGCCCTCACCAAGGGGGTAGGTGAGGCCGCGGTTTTCCAGCCAGGCCAGACAGTTGCGGAGCAGCGTGCCACTCCAGCGCTGTTGACGACCGAAGGCAATCAGCTCCGTCCAGTTGCGGGGTGAGCCAAGAAAGGCGAGCAGGGGCTCAGCCAAGATGGGCCAAGAGGGATCCCCGCCAGGCGGGACTCGGTCCTCCTTCGGGGGCCGCCCCCTCCGTTTCCCCGTCTTCTTTGTCACCAACCCAGAGATCACATCGAAAGAACCCCCTTTGCGGTGTATCTTCGAGATCGTGGGCAAGACCAAGGACAAGTGGGCAGCCACCGATCTGCATCGTCAGGTCCTCGACCTAGGTGATCGTTGGCGCTACAAGTGCCGGCACCTTCCAGCCCTACTCACGATCGTAGAGGCTGTGGAGTCAGCTCTTTTGCGACTGGTGAGCTTGCTCATCTCGGCTCAGCGAGCCTCCTACCCGTCCCGCTACGACCACATCCGTCGAGCATAAAGTATTTGTTGATCTCAGGGTTTAGGGCCATGCCTACACCCTTTGAGCAAGAGCTTCTCGCTATGGCTGCCCGTCAACGGCAGGCCAGTTCACCGCGACCCACTGCCCCGCTACCGGACCTTCCGGCCGGCTTGTTCGACTCTCACGAAGTCCCAGCCGCAATTCAGCGAGCAGCTCAAACAGCTCCACCACAGGTAGCGACGACGCCCTCTCACGCTGAGGACGCCGCTGCCTGGGCGACTCTGGAAGCTGCCCACAACAGCTACATCGAGGAACAGTTTGAGGGATCGAGCCTTATGGGGCCTCGCAATGAAGTCCCGAGACCACCGTCGACCGTTGAGGCCGCTCTTGCTGGCCAAGCCTCGGTGACAGACCTCCAAGCTCTCTGGGGCGTACCGGCGGAGTTCCGGGCGAGCCATGATCAGACAGTCGCTTACGAGGATTTCGAGCTGGACCGTGACCTTCCAGGATCTGGAGCGCCCAATCCGGCGGTCCGCTTCCAGATGGGCCGCGAGGACCCGCCGGCACGCCCCTTCTCTCGGCAGATGGTTCAAACTGGTGGCGAGGTGGTCAGCCAGCGGACCGCCAATGGCCAATTCCGAGCCGTAGAACGCCCCAGAACGCCCCGACCGCAATCAGCTCAGCCAGCAGGTCGTCAGGCGGGGCCTCGTCCAGCTGGAGCCCCTAACGCAACTGCACGGGCCATGACTGCCATGGCTGACATCCAAGCTCCTGTGGGGGCTCCTGTGGGACCGTCGTCAGCACCGGTCCCTTCACGGTATGACCGGCTTCGACAGCCCAGCAGTTTCGACATCGACGACTAGTTGAGCACGCTTGTCGTCCGAGCCCCGATCTGCTCGGTCACTTTCTCGACCGTGGTGTCCTTGGCGTCGGCGTACCGCTGCACAAGATCGACCGTAAGCCTCGCAACCCTCAGGGCCGACTGCTGGTAACGCAACCGGGCCTGGCAGAAGTCGTCGATGACATCATGGTAATCGTCCGTCGCCGTCTCGTCCGTCGAGTCGTTCTCCGTGGCGATCCGATTCGCGAGAGCAACCATCAGATTGCCCCGCTCCTCTTTGGTTTTGGCCTGCTGGATCTTGTGGACCAGCGCCAGCGTCCCCTCCGTCCACGGAAGGTCCTCATCGATCTTCTGGGCAATGCCCCCACCCTGCTCATCGTCAGCCATATCCCCATCGACCCATCAAAGGTTCAGTAGATCCGTCACTCATCGTTACACCGGCTGAAGTGCCCGCGTCATGCCTTAAATGAAGAAAATTGCTCACATATTATCCCCAGCCTGTGGACAACTCAGCTGATTTATCAGTGGTTACAAATAGTTGCCGGTCGTTTGTTCAGGTGGGACAACAACCCCGTCAAGGAGTTGTCGAACCGCAGCCTCACTTCTCGCCGATGTGACGTTGCCTGGCCAAGTTTCTGACAACGAAAGTTCTCTTGTGTTTCTCCCGCTGTAGGGCGCTCACCACGAGCCCCGCAGCCTTGGGAGATGCAGATGAAGACGATTCGAAAAGGGTCGAGCGGCCCGCTGGTGCGTTCATGGCAGGAGTTTCTCCGTGGGCACGACCTCTACTTGGGGGTCGCCGACGGTAAGTTCGGGGACGGCACCGACGCTGCGACCCGCAAGTTCCAGGAGCTTCATAGGCTGACGCCAGACGGTGTCATGGGCAACAAATCTTGGGGTCGGGCGATGGTCGACGGCTTCGAGATGATCGAGGACACGACCAAGGGGTCTGAGGGGCCGAACTGGCCGCCAGTACCCAAGGATGTGAAGGCTGCCAGCCTGGCCGTGCGACAGAAGCTCTTTGGAGCGTTCGAGTTCAAGCCGGCGCCGATAGCTGGCAACCCAGAGGCCATCAAGATCCTTGGGTCTTGGACCAAGGAGAACATCACCCGTGTGACGGTCCCCCAACTCAAGGGTGTCCGTGGTGCTCACGCCCAGGGCTACGTCTACTGGCACAAGGCGGCTGAGGCCCAGCTCGTCGCCCTGTTCCAGGCATGGGAGAAGGCGGGCCTCAGCCATCTGGTGCTGACGTGGGCTGGCAGCTGGGTGCCTCGATTCGTGCGGGGCTCTCGAACGAGCTTGTCCAACCATGCGTGGGGCACAGCCTTCGACATCAACGTCCCCTGGAATGGGTTGAGGCGTACCCCAGCCCTTGCCGGTCAGAAGGGGTCGGTCCGCGAGCTGGTTCCATTGGCCACCCAATTGGGCTTCTACTGGGGCGGCTGGGGTTGGAACACAGGCAGGTTGGACGGCATGCACTTCGAGGTCTCCAGGCTCCTCAGTGAGTCTGAGATCCAAGCGGTCCTGGATTCACTCTAGGCGTCACACACAACCGGGCATTCCTCCCAGGCCTCCAGCATCTGGTTGTACTCGACCTTGTCAACGAGATGGATCTCTTCCTCACCACAGACGAGGTAGCGGTACATGTCGGGGCGGTCTCCTTGGCCTTGGATGTTGGTCCAAGACCGGAGGACCAGGCCCGGTCGGTACTTCACCACCTTGACATGTTGGTGGATGTCGCCGACCTGACGTTTGAAGAGCCCCAGGATGCTGACGACGCTGTTGAAAGGAACCTCGTTGAGGGCACAGTTGCGGCGGATCAGCTCGCTCGTTTTACGGTGTCGGCCTGAGGCGTACCCGAGCACAAGCAGGGGACCGTGCCCCTTGCGTACCAACCTACAGACGTAGGGGTAGGAATCAAACACCTGCTTGAAGTCGTCGAACTCAGGGATGTCGAGATGAGCCCAGAGGTCATCCTCGGAGGGCTCGGACTCAGGTGCTTCCTCTGCCTGCTCATCCTCAGCGGCCATCCGGTCGAGGGCCTCCTCGTACTCGTTGTGCTCAGTCGGTGACGTCTCGACACTCATGTCGGGGAGCTGGAGCTGAGGGCTCGGCTTGGTGATCCCGACGACCACCGCAAGGTCTTCGGGAAGGTTGGACAGTCGAAGGACCAGACGACGAAAGAACCGCTGGCACTTGTAGCGCATGTGGCGGTTGTCGCGGGTCCTGTGCTCAGCGTTGAAGCAGGCGTTGCGAAGAACATCCGCGATGTCGTGCTCAGACACACGCCGCAGTAGTTCGGTCATCAGCTCATCGACGGACACACGAACGGGCTCGGAGAAATAAGACTTGGCCATGACAGGCCTCCTTCTGGCTTTGCCCCGACTCCACTGAACCGAGGGCTTGTTCCCCACCAGGATCACCCTAGTGAGGGAGGCCACTCCAACGAGCAGCACACCCTCTACCTATACACCGTCTTCGGGCTCGATGGTCAGCCCATCGCCCAAAAGTCGCTCCCACCGGGTTCGAGCCTCTTTTTTGGGCGGTAGGGCGGGGTTGAGCAGCCTGAGGTAGCGGTCGAGGTACTTGACGGCGTTCTGCTCAGGCCGGTTCACGCCTGAGATGAACTCGATGGTCAGCCAGTGCTTGTGGGGCGAGTCGGGGTCGGCGGTGAGGCTGAAGTCTTGGACGCAACGATCGTTGCCGATCTGCGCCGAGACCAGCCGCATACGGTTGCGGCCGTCTTCATCGAAGGCGTAAATCGGTAGGCGCCATGTCGTCACGCTTTCCACCATACACCTGAGCTGCTTTCCGGTGTATCAAGGGTCCACAGTGGAGGATTTGTTTCTCAACCACCAAGGGGTGGATGGAGATCGGAAAAGAGCGGCTAGCCCGCCTCGGATGTCGGCAACACAGCTCCAGGAGTTCATCCATGGCGTTGTGGTCGGCCGTCTCTTCCTCTCCACCCAGGTCCGGGATCGACGAGAACTACCCTTGGTGTTCCGCCCCATCGCGTTGGGGGCGTTCGCTGGGTGGAGTCGTCGTCGCCGGCAACGAGTCGGCGTTCTCTATGGGGACATGAGTGTCGCCCGTCCTGAGACTGCCAACGGCCATCCTGTCTTCGACAAGGTGGGGGTCGTTCACAAAGATGACTGGGCCAAGGCGGCTCGTCTCCTCAGCAGCGAGCTGTTGCGGCTGAGGGAACTTGAAGGAGAAGACAGCAACCGTGAAATTGGAACTGAGTAAGTTGGGATCGAAGGAACTGAAGGAGCTGGCCGTGGCAGTGAAGGCTGAACGTGATCGACGAGGGCGTAAAAGCCCGGAGAATCACGAGCCGCCCGTCTGGTTGATTCCCAAAAAGGCTGTTGGAGCCCCTGCAAACGCCGCATCCTGACCGAAAACGGCTGAGAGTTGAGAATCCATTGAAGCGAACGCTTCATGGAGGATGCTTCTCGCGGCAGTGCAGCAGGCCCCTGGCCAAACCCAGGCGACCGACGCCCTTGGCACGATAGGCCAGTACGGGGCGGTTGGTGCGATCTGTGTGCTGGCGATCATCGCCTTGTACCTGTCCATCCGCGGCTGGCTCAAGGAGAAGGATGGCCGGCTCGCGGACCAGAAGGCGATGATGGAGGCCAGGGGGAAGGAC
>Ga0307380_10002639_pt1 | contig 25234 bp, 19 predicted proteins | sample UN3MG_FD_202239 | JGI IMG/M metagenome (GOLD analysis project Ga0307380, IMG submission 202239) | Soil microbial communities from Risofladan, Vaasa, Finland - UN-3 | ecosystem: Environmental > Terrestrial > Soil > Coastal area > Acid sulfate soil | place: Finland: Risofladan, Vaasa | collected... | reverse complement strand
ATGCCCGAGTACGAGATCGCCGCTCTCTGCGACATTCAGAAGGACCGCCTCGATACAGCTTGCGGCATGTGCGAGGGCACTGAGAGGTACGATGACTACCGCAAGCTCCTCGAGCGCAATGACCTCGACGTGATCCTGGTTGCCACCCCGAACTATGTCCATAAGGAAGTCGTCGTTGCCGCACTCAAGAGTGGGCGGCACGTCCTGACCGAGAAGCCGATGGGGATAACCGTCGCCGAGTGCAACGAGATGATCGAGACGGCGAAGGAGTCGGGGAAGACGCTCCAGGTCGGCCTCCAACTTCGATATTCCCCGTTCTACCAGAAGGTCCACAGCCTCATCGCCGAGGGCGCGATCGGCAAGCCGAAATTCGTCTGGTTCAACGAGTTCCGCGGCGATTGGGCCAAGCAGAGCAGCGACCCCGAGATTGACAACAAGATCAACTGGCGCTTCTACAACAAGCTCAGCGGCGGGACGCTGCTCGAGAAAAGCTGCCATTACTTCGATCTTTTCCGATGGATGATCGGCACTGAGCCGATCTCAGTCACTGCCATGGGAGGGATCAACTTCTATACGAACGGCCGCGAAACCCTCGACCACGCGAGCGTCGTGATTGATTTCGAGGGCTACTGCAAGGCGACCCACGGGCTTTCGATGTACTCGCCCCACATGCAGGAGTTCATCCTGATCGGGGAGAAGGGCGCGCTCGACCTGGATGCGGATAATGGGGCGATCAACCTTCGCAGGGGAGGGAAACAGCCTGAGATCATTCGCGCGGATGTCGCGAATAAGGACACCGGCGGGCATGTAGGCACTTTCGAGATGCACGAGTCGTTCCTGGATTGCATGAAGACCGGCAAGCCGCCCCTCACCGATCCATCGGCGGGCAAGGAGTCAATCCGCATCGGCCTGGCAGCCGAGATGGCGGTGAGGGAGAAGCGGGTCGTGAAGATGGAAGAGATCCCGGCCTAACGATCTGGGATTTCGGATTGGCGTTCGGCAGCGCGTAGTCTTGTGCGTTGTTTTCCTGTTGAACGTACCGGCCCCACTCCACCAACCATAGTTGACAGTCATTAGTGTGCCTGCTAATATGCTCTTGGAGACAGCAGGAAATGAGTCAACTGGTAGACTTCATGCGAGCCTATTCCGGGAAGATCATCGCAGCGGTAATCGGTCTCGCTGTGGCAGCCGTCTGGAAGTTCTTCGGGTCGGCGATCAAGTGTATAGCGCTCGCTGCATGGGACCGCCGGCTGGAGGGCCGCTACCGTCGGGCACTGGCAGCCAAGTGCGAATTCCTGAAGACGCTGGCATTACCCGAGAATCCTGGGAGCGGTGTCAGGCTTCGCGACGTCTACGTCGAGCCGAGGATCGAGATCTCCGAGCGGTCGAGCGCCATTGATGTCGACCATGTCGGCGAAGCGGATGCCCGCGCGGGCAGGGACCCCTACGCGCGCCCGGAGCGCGCGCCGAAGATCGAGACTATCACTATCACCGAAGCCCTGAAGCGTCATGATAGGCTCGTAGTCCTGGGCGAGCCCGGACTCGGGAAGAGCACTCTCCTCTACCACCTTGCTCTGTCGTTTGCAGCCAACGAACGGCCTAGGGAGGCGTTTCCGCTGAAGCATCGGCTCCCGATCCACCTACGCCTCCGCGATCTGGTCGGGAGCGACCCTAATCGCCCCATCGAGCCGCTGGTGAGCGCATGCACATCGCTTTCCCCGCGTTCGGCCCGGTCGTTCGTGAGGCGGTCGCTGGAGGCTGGGCGGTGTCTGCTCCTGCTCGACGGCCTCGACGAGGTCGCCGAGCCGGGCAAGCGGGCCGCCGTGTCGGATTGGATCGAGAATCTGCTGAGCACGTATCCCGGCAACCGGTGCGTCGTCGCCTCACGTCCGATGGGGTACTGGTCCTCTCCCCTCGCCGCCGGGTTCCGAGTGGGCCGCATGCTCGGCTTCTCCCCCGAGCAGGTCAAGCTGTGCGTCGGCAGCTGGTACACCGCCCTTACCCGAGATGGGGCGGACAGACTTGTATCCGACCTGCAAGCGGACGATCGTCTCTTGGAACTGGCATCCTGCCCGCTCCTCCTGTGCCTGATGATCTTCGTCCAGATGCGTCAAGGGTACTTGCCTAACAGGCGGGTCGAGCTTTACGAGCAGGTCACGAACCTCCTCATTGAGGACTGGGAGAGGCAAAAGGGGGGAGAGATCAGGCTCGGTGCCCCTGACTGCCGGAAGCTCCTGTCGAGTCTGGCGCTGAGTTTCCACGGTGATAGGATAGAGGCCGCCCCGAGGTCTGAGGTAGACAATAGGCTTGCCGCGGGTCTCACACAGCTCAAGATTGCTGTCGAGAACAAAGGCACCTACCTCACGTACCTGCGGGAGCGCGTTCCGTTCTTTGAGGAGCACGGGGGCGCGCAGACGGGATTCTGGCACCCATCTTTACAGGAGTACATGGCGGCCTTGGCCCTCGTCGAGCAGGCTGATGCCGTCGAGTTCCTGGTCTCACGGCGGTTCGATCCGTGGTGGCGACAGGTCACTCTCTTCTTCGCCGGCCTCAAAGATTCTTCGGAACTGGTCAAGGGCCTGCTGGCCGAGAGGGAAGACCTCTTCAAGAGCAGCCTCCTCCTCGCCGGTATGTGCATCGCGCAATCAGCTTCCGTGGACGGCGCCCTGCGGACCAAGGTGACGGAACGAATTGAAGTCCTGTACTGGGACGCCGATCTCCGGACGATCCGAAGCTCTGCGCTTAAGGCCCTGGCCGCGCTGAGGGATGAGGGGGTCGTGGAGCGAGCACTTCAGAAGACAAAATCAAAGAACTATTTGGTGCGGCGGCTCGCGGCGCTCGCCCTTGGGAATATCGGCGGGGAAAAGGCATTGGAGAGCGTCATCCCGCTCCTGAAAGACAAGGACGATTGGGTGCGGGGGAGCGCCGCGGAGGCCCTTGGGAATATCGGCGGGGAAAAGGCATTGGAGCACGTCATCCCGCTCCTGAAAGACGAAGACTCTGACATGCGGCGGACCGCCGCGTCCGCCCTTGGGAAGATCGGCGGGGAAAAGGCGTTGGAGAGCCTGATCCCGCTGCTGAAAGACAAGGACTATTGGGTGCTGTGGCACGCCGCGTACTTCCTTGGGAATATCGGCGGGGAAAAGGCGTTGGAGAGCCTGATCCCGCTGCTGAAAGACAAGGACTATTGGGTGCGGATGAGCGCCGCGGAGGCTCTTGGGAATATCGGCGGGGAAAAGGTGTTGGAGAGCCTGATCCCGCTCCTGAAAGACGAAGACTCTGACGTGGGGAGGATTGCCGCGGAGGCCCTTGGGAAGATCGGCGGGGAAAAGGCGTTGGAGAGCCTGATCCCGCTCCTGAAAGACGAAGACTCTGACGTGGGGAGGATTGCCGCGTACGTCCTTGGGAATATCGGCGGGGAAAAGGCGTTGGAGAGCCTGATCCCGCTCCTGAAACACAAGAACTATTGGGTGCGGCGGAGCGCCATGTCCGCCCTTGGGAATATCGGCGGGGAAAAGGCATTGGAGAGTCTGATCCCGCTCCTGAAAGACGAAGACTCTGACTTGCGGTTGAGCGCCGCGGAGGCCCTCGCGCAAATCTGCGCGCGGGAGGGGCTTGTCATCTACGAGGACGGGCAAGTCCAGAGGATCGAGGGCACGGTTAACGACACCGCCTAACCCTTCGCCGATTTGACCCGCCTTGCCGCCTTCTGCTTGTACGCCGCATCCGCGATCACGCCGCCGAGGATGACTATGCCGATGACGGCCCACTCCCATTCGGTGTTCACGCCGAGCAGATTGATGCCGTTGTACATCACCTTGATCAGCGCCGCGCCGATGATGATCCCCAGGATGCTCCCTTCGCCGCCTCGAAGACTGCACCCGCCCAGGACTGCCGCCGCAATCGCCCAAAGCTCGAACATCAGACCCGCATTCGCCGGCTGAACCTCGCCCGTGTAGGAAACAGACACTATCCCCGCAATCCCAGCCAGTACCGCGCAAGTGACATACGCCCCAGTCCTCATGCGATTGACCTTGATGCCCGAATACCTGACGGCCTCCTCGTTTCGGCCGATGGCGTAGAGATAGCGCCCGTAGACCGTGAAGTTCATGAAGAAGCCGATGATCAGCCCGAGGACGACGAGAATCCAAAACGGGATCGGCACGTGGAGGAACGAGCCGTTGCCGAGATATGAGAAATGCGCAAGGTTTTGGCTGACGCCGCCGGATATTCCTCGGCCCAATCCTCTCAGCAGGAGCAAGGTGCAGAGCGTCACGATGAAGGGCTGGAGGTTGAAGCGCCCGATCAGGAACCCGTGCCACACCCCCAGGAGCACGCACATGGCGATCACTCCTAGCGCGACGACCCATGGACTCAGCCCCCAGGCATTGACCGCCATCGCCATCACGACGCCGGAGAATCCGATGACCGAACCGATGGAGAGGTCAATCCCGCCGGACAGGATCACTATTCCAGCGCCGATGGCATAGATCCCCAGAATCCCGATCCGCTGAGCGAGGTTCGAGAGGTTGCCCGAACCGAAGAACGCCGCGCTGCCGGTGGATGTCATCTGATAGATGCAGATGGCCGCTATCAAGCCTGCCAACAGCAGTGTGATGCCGAGAATCTTCTTCAATGTGTCATACCTCGTGCTTAGTGCTCAGTGCTTAGTGCTTTGTTCGGTGCACTATGCACTAGGCACTATGCACCATGAACTCCTCCCGTCGCAAGCTGCATTATCCGCTCCTCGTTGATCTCATCCTGGGCGAGGGTGCCTGTGCACTTGCCCTCGTGCATCACCATAACCCGGTCCGACAGGCCGATAATCTCTTCAAGTTCGGATGAAACCATTATCACGGCAACTCCGCTGTCCGCCAGATTTCGAATAAGCTTGTATATCTCACTCTTGCTGCCGATGTCAATGCCCCGCGTGGGTTCGTCGAGTATCAGAATCCTCGGATTCAGGCTGAGCCACTTCGCCAGCGCCACTTTCTGCTGGTTGCCGCCGGAGAGGAATTGAACGTCGTGCGTGAGGCTGGGGGTCTTGATGTCCAACGCGGCCACCTGCTCGGTCGCGACCTGCTTCTCGCGCTTGCGGTCCATGAATGGCGGGTTGTACGAGCCGATGCTCGGTAGCGTGATGTTCTCCGACACGCACATTTCGAGGATGACTCCCAGGGCTTTGCGGTCCTCGGGAACAAGTCCCATGCTGGCCCTGATCGCATCTGCCGGAGATCGGATGTCTGCCGATTGGCCGTAGATAAGCACCTCTCCTGAGGACTTCGGCTCGATGCCGAAGATCGCCCCCATCAACTCAGTTCGACCGGCACCTACCAATCCCGCGACTCCCAGAATTTCGCCTGAGTAGAGATCAAATGTAATATCGGACTTGCAGCCTTCATAACGCAGGCCCTTGACCGACATGGCGACCGCTGATTCCTTGTGCTCTCCGTGCTGAGGGAAGAATCGGGAGATATCTCGTCCGACCATGAGCTTTACCATTTCAGATGCAGCGATTGATTCCTTAGGGATTTCGCCGACGCGCTCGCCGTCTCGCAGAACGACCACTCGGTCGCAAATCTCCTGGACCTCCGAGAGTCGGTGGGAAATGTAGACCATCGAGACGCCGGAGTTCTTCAGCCGTCGCATGACCTCGAAGAGCTTCTCGGCCTCAGTGGGGGTCAGGGAACTGGTCGGCTCATCCAGGACGAGGATTCTGGCTTCCGCGGAGAGGGCCTTTGCGATCTCGACGAGCTGCTGCTCACCAGGGGAGAGCTTCTCGACCAATGTGGTCAGCGGGGCAGTCATCCCGACTCGGCTCGCAAGCTCGGCCGATCGGGCGTAAAGCTCCTTGCGATCAACGAGGAGTCCCTTACGAGGCTCCCGCCCCAGGAAGATGTTCGATGCTATGTCGAGGTTCGAGGCGAGGTTCAGTTCCTGGTGGATAACCGACACCCCGAGCGCGAGGGAGTCCTGAACCGAGAGAATCCTCACAGGTTGGGAGTGTAGGCTGATCTCGCCATCGTCGGCTTGGAAGATCCCCGCCAGGATGCGGATAAGCGTGGACTTGCCTGCGCCATTCTCGCCGATCAGCCCGCAGATCTCAGCCGGGAAAAGCTCGAAGTCCACCCGATTGAGCGCGAGCACCCCGGGAAAGCGCTTGGTGATGCCCTGCATGCGCAGTAGGGGTAATCGTTGACTGCTCACTGTTCACCGTTCACTGCTTGCCCGTCCGTTCCTTGAGCGTTGTCCAGAACGTATCCACGTTCTCTTTGTTGACGACTTCGACCCCAGTGTCCACGATCTTATTCGCCGATATGTCCAGCTTCTCGCCCCGTGCCAGAGCAGCGAGAATGCAAACGGACTGATAGCCGAACTCGTAGGGCTTCTGAACGACGGTTGAGAAAACAACTCCGTCCTTCACCGCCTGAAGGGTCTTCGCATCCTCATCGAAGCAGACGATCTTGACCTTGCCGACCTTGCCGCCGGACTTGACCGCATCGGCGATCGCCGGGCCGTTGTAGCTCCAGAGGCCGACCAGCGCCGAGATATCCGGATGCTTGACCAGCGTATCCTCCACATTCGCGCGAGCCTTGGTGTGGTCGGCGTTGTCGGTCATGGTACCCAGGATATTGATCTTCGTGCCCTTGACGGCATCATGCACGCCCTTGTTTCGCTCGGCGGCATTCTGGGCATCGAGTGTGCCGACATAGATCATAACCGCGCCGCCGTTGGGGAGAGCCTTCTTGAGCTCTTCGCCCGCGACCTTGCCAGCGTCATAGTTGCTCGTGCCGACGTAGAGCAGGCGATTGCTCTTCGGGGCATCGGAGTCCATGCAGATCAGGTTGAGCTTGGCGGCGGCATTGTTCAGCATGTCCGTCTGGCTGTCGGGACTCACCGGCGAGATGGCAACCCCCGAAACCCCCTTGACGATGAGGTCCTGGAGGATCTCCTTCTGCTCGAGGGCGGTGCCCTGCGTAGGCATGCGGAAGTCGCACTTGGCGTTGAAATCCTTCTCCCCGGCCCTGACCCCCGCCTTCGCGATTGACCAGAAATCGGAGACGTTGTTCGTGACGAATGCAACCGTAGGAACTTGCGCCTGCTCGGTCTTCTTCGCGCAAGACGAAATCAGAACGGCGGTGATCAACAGTATTGCCGGCAAAGCTCTTCTCATGGAGTCCTCCATACAAAAATCGTCATACGTCCATCGGTTGGGCTGCTCGTTTCGTCCATCGGCCAACGTCCTGCGTGCTACCTCACGCCAAACGAACAGACGTAAGCCGAGACGAGTCGCGCAACCGTAACCGTTCAACACGTGAACGCACCTTACTCATTACTTGCCATGGCCGGAAATCCCTTCACAGGACTTGCGCCGAATGTCGCGAGCGGTTAAACTATCGGACGGAGGAGGAGCTATGCGACTGCTGATAATCCTTGGACTGACCTTGATTTCAATTCCCGTTTTGGCGATCACTGCCATGGCTCGACTGGACTCGCCACAGGCAGACTACGATGAGCTTATTCGCACCGATGTGCTTGTCGTGGGGGCGACGCCTTGCGGAATATCCGCTTCCATTGCGGCGGCTCGATGCGGGTTGAAGGTTGTGCTCACCGAGCCGACGGAGCACATGGGCGGCATGATGACGAGCGGCCTGGGGAGGACTGACATTGGGCCGAGGTACACCATCGCCGGGATCTTCAAGGAGTTCGTGGACAGCATTTACGCTCACTACGTCCAGACCTACGGCGCGGATTCCCAGCAGGTGAAGGCATGCAGCAGCGGATACTACTTCGAGCCGTCGGTGGCGGAAAATGCCTTCAACGAGATGGTCAAGGCCGAGAAGAGGATCAAGCTCAAGTACCACTATCGCCCGGATTCACTTTTCGAGTACCAGAATCGCATCTATGGCGTGACCTTCTACGATACCAAGCATGAAAAGCGGGTGCAGGTTCGGGCAGGTGTCGTGATAGATGCTACCTACGAGGGAGACATCGCCGCCATGGCAGGCGTGGCATATCGAGTCGGGCGCGAGTCCAGGGAGGAGTTCGGCGAGCCGTATGCAGGCGTGATCTATATGGACCATTATGGGCGCATGATCCTTCCCGGCACGACCGGGGAAGGGGACAAGAGGGTTCAGGCCTACAACTTCCGGCTCACCCTGACTCGAAACACGGACAACCAGGTTCTCCCCGAGAAGCCCAAGTACTACAATCGCACCGAGTACCTGCAAGTCATCGAGTCAATCAAGGCAGGCCGAATCAAGACGGTTCAGGACGTGCTGAACATCGAGCCGATCCCGAACGGCAAGTCGGATACCAATAACATGCCGAAGAGCCTCATCTCGACCGACCTCCCGGAGGAGAACTATGCGTACCCAGAGGCTGATTACCAGACCCGGGCGAAGATAATCGAGCGGCATAAGCAGTATACGCTCGGCCTCTTGTACTTCCTCCAGAACGACCCTGAGATGCCCGAAGCGTTGAAGGCTGAGTGCCGGCAGTGGGGTTTCGCGAAGGACGAGTATCCGGACAACGGCAACTTCCCCAGGCAGATCTATGTCCGCGAGGCTCGGCGGATGTGGGGGCTCTACAACTTCACCGCCCACGATGCCATGCTTGCGCCGGGACTGCTGCGGACACCTATCCATTACGACAGCATCGCGTGCGGCGGATATGCCATGGACTCCCATGCCACTCGGAAGCGAGAGCCGGATCATGACGTGATGGAGGGGTTCTACTACCTCGGCGGGATGACTCAGCCTTATCAGATTCCTTACCGGGTCATGTTGCCTCAACAGGTGGATGCGCTGCTCGTGCCGGGAGCGGCTTCAGGGACTCATCTGGGTTTCGGGACACTGCGCATGGAGCCGGTATGGATGGCGACGGGTCAGGCGGCGGGGACGGCGGCGTACATTGCCAGAAAGCTCAGCCGCGAGCCCAGGGATGTGCCGGTTTGCCGCCTGCAGGCACTGCTGCTGGAGAACAATCAGATCATAACCGCCTTCACGGACGCTCAAGGCCCGAGCGATTCCCTCTCGAAAGAGGCCTGGCAGGCAATGCAGTTCTGGGGGACTCGGGGATTCTTCGATTCGTACAATGCCCGGCCCACCGAGCCGATCACTAGAGGCGTCGCGGCTCAGTGGCTGATGAGCGCCTTCAGGCAGGGCGACTTCATGACCGCCCAGGGGCCGTCGGTCAAACATTCGGGCGGCGGAACGGCGGAGTCGAGCCTGGCGCAGCTCGAGAAGCTTGCGATTACCCCCGCCGGCGATCCTGATGCCGTCCTGACCGAGGGCGAGATGGAGTTCTGGCTCTCGGGCATCCAGCCGTGGATTGACGGCTCCCTGTGGGACACATGGGTCAAGCGGGTGAAGACGGATCAGACTCCTCAGGTAATAGGGGGCTCAACTGAGCCGGTCAGCCGGGCGCAGTTCTGCGAGGCATTGTACGCCAAGTTCAGAGCAGCAACGCCGGCTCAGATACAATAGTATGGGCGGGGGAGGTTGACGTGAAGATAGCAGCATTCCTTGGAAGTCCGCGTGCGAAGGGCAATTCCGAGATCCTGGCGATGAGAGTGCTCGACGGCGCGGAAAGTGCCGGCCTGGACACGGAGGCCATCGCACTTCGAAAGCTGAGGATCAAGCCGTGCACCGGGTGTGACAAGTGCTGGCAGAAGGACCGGCCGTGCGTCTATCAAGATGACATGACGGCCCTCTATGAGACCATCGCCGCCTCGGACATTCTCCTGTTCGCCACTCCGGTCTACTGGTACGCGCCCTCGGCGACCATGAAGGGGTTCATGGACCGGCTGGTGATCTTCAACCGTCCCGAGGGCAGGCCGTTGATCGAGGGGAAGGCGGCGATTCTGGTCTCCACCTACGAGGAGGAGGGCGTAACCGCCGTCGAGCCGCTGGTTCGGATGTTCGAGCTGAGCTTCGAGTACCTCGGGGTGGAGTTGATCGAGAAGATCCTCGTCGGGGGAGTCGGGCCGAAGGGAGCAATCCTCGATAAACCGGGCGTCCTCGATGAGGCGTATGAGATCGGCCGCAGCCTCAAGACTCGGTCAATGCTGTAGCAGACTTGGCGTGAACCAGCTTGATGCGGCTGGGCTCACCCGCGCCCTCATTCACGATAACCAGGACGTTCTTCCGATTCAGCCACGGCTTGGGCAGGAAGTAATACTTCTGCGGGCCGATGTCCCAATATCGTCCAAGATTTCGCCCGTTCAGCCATATCACGCCCTTGCGCATGCCCGCCAGGTCGAGGAAGACCGGAGTCTCGGGGATATCGTCGAGGTCGAAGGTCGTTCCCCACCAGGTGACGTGCCACTCGATGCCGTCGCCCTTTGTCTTCTGCCAGGGAAGCTCGTCCGCCCGCTCGCCATTGAGGCGACCAAGGAACTTCCAGCCATTGACCTCCGAGCCGTCGGATAGCGTGACCGAGGCGAAGATCCCCTTGGCCTCCTGCTCATGAGGCTTGCCGATCTGCCAGTGGCCCTTCGCCAGGCCAAGGTTGTCTGCAAGAACGGCGATGACGTTGCGGCCTGCCAGGAGCTCGATCTCGAACTGCGCGCCCCAGGGCGGCTTGCGAGTCTCCAGTGGGGCAGGGGAGCTACCGATGTGTTCACCGTTTACGAAGAGGGTCAGGATGTCCGCGCACTCGGTGAAGCTGATCGTCGTCTTGCCAGGCTTATCGGCATTGATCTCGGTCCTGTACCAGCCGTATGCCTCGGCCTTGTTGCCCAGGAGGAGCATGGATGTCGGCTTGTCGGGAAACTGCCAATCGGAGTCATCGAAATCAGGGCCGGCTTCGGGACTGCCGGGCGCGCATTGCCAATCCGCCAATGGGGTAATGGGGTGGTGGGGTGATGGGGAATACCTGGAGTATAAGTTTGTACAAGGATATCGCTCAACGCTGGGCTCTTTGCGACTGCAATCACTTCGCTTGGAGGAAGAACAAGTGGAGGCACGCCCTCGATCTCGGCCGTGACATCGGCGTCAGTCGTATTCTCCAGGAAGACCACTGAGGAGTCCCCTGCCTGCCGAACCCACGACTTGACCCCTTCCGGGAGCGAGTCCAATTCCGTGGGATCGCCTGCCTCGGTCAGGATCGGCGCAACTGCCTGGAGGAAGTCGCAGGCAAGCTTGGTGGCATAGAACTTCTCTGTGACCTGGCCTGCTTCGGAGAGGGGAGCATCCGAGTCATAGGAGGTCGTCTGCAGGTACATCGTCGTGTAGTCGAAGTTCATGCCGCCGTGCCACATATAGTAGTTGAAGCCGCTCCCACCCCTGGCCGCGATTCGCAGAGTCTCATTGTAGACATCCTTGGGGTCCCTGGTCTTATGCTCGCCGCCCCAGACGTCATACCACGCGCCCCAAAACTCGGTCGAGAAGAGGGGGGCATCGGGCTGACGGTTGCGCAGGTCGGCGAAAAGCTCACTCGGGCGGTGGGCGTTTGCGCACTCGATTGTTCCCGAGCAGCCGCCCGCACATGTGAGGAGGGGAAAGTCAATCCCGCGAGCTTTGAAGCCGTCCCGAAGATGGCCCTGGTATCTCTCCGCCATCTCTGGTGTCTGGCCCTGGCCGTTGTATTCATTCTCCACCTGGACGGCGATCACGCGTCCGCCTTTCGTGAACTGGTGCTCTGCAATGATGGGGAATAGCTCGTCGAACCAGCGATCAACGTACTGGAGGTAGACCGGGTTATCAGTCCTGAAAACAACGCCTTCCTTGTTTGCCAGCCACCAGGGGAATCCGCCGAAGTCCCACTCGGCGCAGATATACGGACCCGGCCGAACGATGGCATACAGGCCGATCTCCTCGCATAGACTGAGAAACTTGTCCAGGTCCCGATCACCCGCGAAGTCATAGATCCCCTCGTCGTACTCATGCCAGTTCCAGGCGACGTATGTCTCGACGGTGTTCAGGCCGCCAAGTTTTGCCATTTCCAGCAAGTGCCGCCATGACTCGTGAGGCGAGCGGAAGTAGTGGATCGCCCCCGAGCAGAGGAACTCTCGCTTCCCGCCGATGATGAAAGACTTCGAATCGCAGGTGACTTGCCTGTCCATGTGGTTTTCCCCCAGGGCTGGTTGCGCTTTGTGCCTCCCGAATCCTCTGCGGACAAAGGAAAAGAAAGGGTTCGGGTCAAACTCTAAACCGTAAGGAGTGTGATCATTTTGCCAACCAGACGAGAGTTTTTGATAGGGGCTGGAGCAGCGGTAACTCTGCCGTTGCTGAGCTTGCCCGCCGAAGCCTTGGCGAAGGAGGGGCCGAACTTCGTATTCATCCTCACCGATGACCAGCGTTGGGATGCGATGAGCTGCGCCGGTCACCCGTTCCTGAAGACTCCGAATATGGATCGGATCGCGAAAGAGGGCGTCCGCTTCACGAATGCCTTTGTGACCACCTCTTTGTGCTCGCCGAGCAGGGAGAGTTTTGCCACCGGACATTATGTTTGGTCGCACGGAATCAAGGACAACAAGACCGCCACCAACGACGTCATCCCCACGTACTCGAAAGTGCTGCAGAGCGCCGGGTATGACACGGCATTCATCGGCAAGTGGCATCACGGTAACGAGCAGTACAATCCCAGGCCAGGGTTCAATCGCTGGGTAAGCTTCCGAGGGCAGGGCGTTTACTACAATCCCACTCTCAACGTTGACGGCGAGCAGGTGGAGACTCATGGGTACATGACCGATGTGCTCACGAAGTATGCCGTTGACTGGCTGAAGCAGCCCAGGAACTCGCCATTCTGCCTGTGCCTGTTCCACAAGGCGGTTCACGAGCCCTTCCAGCCGGCAGTGAGGCACTCGAAGCTGTACGAGGACGCTGAGGTGCCGATGCCTCCGAACTACTTCGATACGCTGGAGGGGAAGCCGAAATGGCAGGGAAGCATAAGGACCGCTGATCCGGAGCGCCCTGCAAAGCAGGTTGAGAAGATCAAAGACTACATGCGAACCCTCGTGGGCATTGACGAGAGTACCGGCCGGCTGCTGGCAACTCTCGAAGACATGGGCGAGTTGGATAACACGGTCATCATCTTCGCGGGCGACAACGGCTTCCTCCATGGCGAGCACGGCATGGGTGACAAGCGAGTGATGTACGAGGAATCAATCCGCATCCCGATGCTCATGCGCTACCCGAAGCTGGTCAAACCCGGCACGCTGATCAATCAGATGGTGCTGAACATAGACGTTTGCCCGACAATCCTCGACCTGGCGGGAGTCAAGTCGCCGGCGGGAGTCCAGGGTGAGTCGTGGCGGCCATTGTTCAAGGGCAAATCGGCTGATTGGCGCAAGGACTTCTACTATGAATATGACCTGGAGAGGCCGTATGTGAAGCGGCCCACGATTCGTGGGATTCGGACCGAGCGATGGAAGTACTCCGAGACACCGGAGTTGGAGGATATTCCGGAGCTGTATGACCTCAAGAACGACCCGTATGAGATGCACAACCTCCAGGGCAAGCCGGAGTATGCGAAGATCCAGGCGGAACTCAAAGCCAGGTTGACCGAGATGGAAAAGGAGGCAGGATATCATGCTGAGTAGAAGGGATTTCCTTAAGAGCGCTGGGGCAGCCGCAGCGAGTCTTCCGCTGTTTGGCCTGATGCCTGCCCAGGCTGAGACCCGGCCGAACTTCATATTCATCTTTACGGACGACCAACGCTACGATGCGATGAGTTGCGCCGGCCATCCGTTTATGTTCACTCCGAATATGGACCGCATTGCCAAGGAAGGCGTCCGGTTCACCAATGCCTTTGTCACCATATCGCTTTGTGCTCCCAGCCGGGGCTGTTTCCTCACTGGGAAACATGCGCACGCCCACGGCGTGATCAACAACAGGCTCACCTTCGATGAGAGCCAGACGACCTTCCCCCGACTCCTTCAACAGGCCGGGTATGACACCGCCTTCATCGGCAAATGGCACATGGACGGCCAGGAAGGTCCCATGCCGGGCTTCAACAGGTGGGTCAGTTTCAAGGGTCAGGGCGCGTATATCGACCCGCAGATGAACGTTGACGGTGAGCAGGTCAAGGCGAGAGGCTACATGACCGATATCCTGACGAAGCATGCCGTTGAATGGCTGAAGAAGCCCAGGAATGCGCCCTTCTGCCTGTATCTCCCCCACAAGGCCTGCCACGGTCCCATGATTCCCGCCGTCCGGCACTCCAGGCTCTACTCGGACGTGAAGATCGGTCGGCCGTCAAATTTCGACGATGACTATGAGGGCCGCCCGACGTGGTTCAAATTGGGTATGGAGAAGGGCCATGACTTCAGGGGTGCACTTGTGGACCCCAAGGAATTCGACGAGTACGTCAAGAACTACTGCCGGAGTCTGATAGCGGTGGACGATAGTGTCGGCAGAATCTTCGATGCTCTGGAGGAGATAGGCCAGCTCGATAACACGGTCATCATCTACTCCAGCGATAATGGGTTCTTCCTGGGCGAGCATCACCGAATTGACAAGCGAACGGCGAATGAGGAATCCATCCGCATCCCGATGCTCATGCGGTACCCAAAGCTGATCCGGCCCGGAACCGTTAAGGACGACATGGTGCTGAACATTGACGTTGCGCCGACGGTCCTGCAGCTCGCCGGAGTCAAGATACCTGAAGCGGTCGAGGGAAGGTCATGGTGCGACTTGTTCGGAAAAGGGAAGAGGCCGTGGCGCGATGAATGGCTTTATGAGTACTTCGAGGATCCGGGATTCAGGCGAACGCCGACCATGCGGGCAGTCAGGACCGACCGGTGGAAGTACATCGAGTACTCCAGGGAGGGCGAGATTTCGGAGCTTTATGACTTGAAGGGCGACCCCTTGGAGCTTCACAATCTGATTGACGATCCGAAGCATGTAAGTGTGCTTAGCAATATGAAGGCGAGGCTGGCCCGTCTTCTCAAAGAAACGAATTATGGGAGGGAAAATGAGACTCAAGGGCAGTGAGACCGAGAAGAACCTGCTGAAGGCGTTCGCAGGGGAGTCGCAGGCCAGGAACAGATACACGTTCTTCGCGAGTCAGGCAGTGAAGGAAGGCTTCCAGCAGATATCCGCCATATTCACGGAGACCGGGGATAACGAGAAGGAGCACGCCAAGCGATTCTTCAAGTTCCTGGAGGGCGGCGACACCGAGATCCTCGCGACTTACCCCGCGGGGCGGATCGGGACGACGAGCGAGAACCTGATGGCGGCGGCAGCCGGTGAGCGAGAGGAGTGGGGCTCGATCTATCCGGGCTGCGCCGAGACCGCACGCAAGGAAGGATTCGACGAGATAGCGACGGTCTTCGATGAGATCGCCGAGGTCGAGGCGCATCACGAGCGGCGATATCTCAAGCTCCTGGAAAACGTCCAGAACGGCAAGGTCTTCAAGCGTGACAAGGCGGTCGCATGGAAGTGCCGGAATTGCGGCTACGTTCACGAGGGTGCGGGAGCGCCGATGGTCTGCCCGGCCTGCGCTCATCCGAGGGCATACTACGAGATATTCATGGAGAATTACTAACTCAGCAATTAGTGCTTGGTGCTCAGTTACCAGGCACTATGCACGAAGCACCAGGCACTATGCACTACAAAGCCATCGCATTCGACTTCGGAAATACCCTGTGCCCGTGGGATGAGGAGCAGTACTGGGAGGTCACTCGCACGGCCCTCAGTCATATGTGTGCGCGTATACCGGGCAAGGACCTCGATGCCGTGCTGGACACCTTTTCCAGGTATCGGAATGAGGACTCGTCCATCAACTTGCCGCAGTCTCTGGAGAACGACCTGCCGGGAATCTACCAGAAGACCGCAACCGAGATGTGCGGCAAGCCGCTCTCATCCGCCGATCTGGCGGACCTGGTGGATGCGCACGTAAAGGCGTTCGTCGGGGTGTGCAACGCACCCAAGGGCTTGAAAGAATTCCTCGCCCGGTTATCGTCGAAGTATCGGCTGGCCCTGCTCTCGAACTACCCGCTTCCGGACGCGATCCGCCTCTCGCTGGTAAAGTTTGATGTCGAGAAGTTATTCAAACCCATATTGGTTTCCGGCGACCTTGGCATCATTAAGCCGCATCGGATGATATTCGAGAAGCTCCTGGCCGACCTCAGTCTTCCGGCGGAGGAAGTCCTATTCGTCGGCGATGACTGGGTGGCGGATATCATCGGGGCGAGCGCCTCTGGCATGTCCTGCATTCAGATCAAGAATCATCATACCAGCAACAAGCTGGAAGGCGTCTTCGGCACGTATATCAGGCAGGCGGTCTATCGGCCCGAGTTCAGCGCATGGCGGGAGGCTAAGCCGCTCGCAGTGTTGAACTCCGTCCTCGACCTGGAAGGATGGTTGGAGAAAGCATGAACTTCCGAGAGCGAACGATGGCGATTTTCGCTCATCAGCCGGTGGATAACGTTGTTTATCAGCCCAGGATCGAGCACTGGTACGGCGTGAATCAGCGTGAGGGCACGCTGCCCGAGCGGTATAAGAACATGACACTTCTCGATGTCTATGACGACCTAGGGTGCTCCATCCGCTCATATCCCTGGTTCAACGGCTGCCTGAAATGCGCCGATGCCCCGAGCGTAAAGGCCGAGGGCGAATGGCAAGGAGACGTCTACTCCACTCGCTGGGTGACGCCGGCCAGCACGCTGGAGCAGCGCAATCGCCATACCTCGCTCGCCTCACACACGGACAAGTACCCGGTGGAGAAGCCGGAGGACATCCCGGCGATGGAGTACATCCTTCGAGGGCGGACCTGGTGGTTCGATAATGAAGCGTTCGAGAAGGGGAATGCCGAAATTGGCGATCGGGCCGCGCCCATGATCTTCATCCCGCGGATCAACATGCAGCGGCTGTTCATCGAGATCATGGGGGTCGAAAACACGCTTTATGCGCTGGCTGATGACCGCCCGATGGTTGAGAAGCTGATAAGGACGATAGATGAGACCGACCAGCAGATGCTTCAGGTCGTCGCCGAAAGCCCCGTTCCTATCATCAATTTCGGCGACAATGTGGACCATCACTTCCTGCCGCCGAATCTCTTCGAGCGGTATGTGCTGCCGGAGTATCAGCGGCGGGCTGAGTTCTTCCGCAAGGCAGGCAAGTTTACGCATGCTCACTGGGATGGGAATATCAAGCTGCTGCTGCCGTATGCGCGCCAAACCGGCCTGGACGGCATCGAGGCGCTGACTCCGATTCCGCAGGGGGACGTCACCGTCGAGGAGATGAAGGATGCCCTGGGAGACATGGTCCTCCTCGACGGCATCCCGATGACCTGGTTTCTGCCTCATGAGACGAATGAGGACCTGGAGCGGGTGACTCGGCAGGTCATCGAGACCTTCAGCCCGAACCTGGTCCTGGGAGTTTCGGACGAGCCCTCGCCGGTCTGCGACATCGAGAAGGTTCGCCTGGTGGCGGAGATTCTGAAGGAGTATGAGAAATGAAAATCAGCGAGATCAGACATTCCGACCTTGTCTTCAGAAGAATCCAGGCCGAGGCGGAGGGTTTTGGGCTGGAGGTCGTGGATCAGGATTTCGAGCGGCCGTGGGGTGGATTCCTGCGCTTCTCGGAGGACTGCCTCCCAGCCTTCTTCGACGCATATTGGCAGGGCGTGGATACCGGGAAGGCGCATGGCCGCCGTGACCCCAAGGTGCTGCTGGTCGCCCCGGCTCAACGCCTTTCGCTTCAGTTGCATCATCGGCGGTCGGAGCTTTGGCGAGTGCTCGACGGCCCGGTGCTGGTGATCCATGGGCCGGATCAGAAGAACCTACAGGAGGACGTGCTGTTCACCGGCGACGTCATCCATCTGGACTGCGGTGAGATGCATCGGCTGGGCGGCAATCTCACGTCATGGGGGCGGGTGGCCGAGATCTGGGAGCACGTGGACCCGGCGAATCCGTCCGACGAGTCGGATATCGTCCGCGTACAGGATGATTATTCGAGGTAGCGGGGAAGTGGGGCGATGGGTAAATGGGGTGATGGCATCCCAATCCCCCGATCCCCCGTCTCACCATTACACCATTGCCCCAATGCCCCACGCTCCTTACTTCGGGCAAAGGCAAGCTTCGATGCGAGCGCCGCACTTCGGGCACGTGGGCACACCCCTGGCGGGCTGCCAGTCCTTGCCGGCATTCGGGCCGAGAATCAGGAAGTCAGCCTCATGATTCTTGCCGCCGATCTCCACCCTGGCCTTGAGGGTGTTTGAATCCTCCACCTGATCGGCAAAGACCTCATACGCCATCTCGACTTCCGATGACTCCAGCGGTTTGACGTGCCAATCGGCCGGGAACTCAATCCGGGCATGCGTGGGAATACGCTCCTCATTCCGTTCGACTGTCACGCTCAGGACCTTGGGCAGGCGAGGTCGAATTACCGGCTCGCCATGATAGTGAAGGGTTACTTCAATGCCTTCGCTGACCGGCACAGTTGCCGCTTCCATATCCCTGGTCCACAGGGCTCTCGCGTCCTCATTCCGTGTACAAGTATGGATAACATTGGCATGCACAGTTGTACTCTCGCCGAGGCCCGAGACCTTCGAGCGCCTGGAAAGAACCTGCTTGCCGATCTCGATAGTCTGATCGGTCAGCTCCCCGACGGTCTTGGGGGCGTCCAGGTTTTGAGTGAACTTGTGGAGCACGATGCCCTCGCCGACCGGATTGCTCCACTCCTTGGGAATGCTCTTTGTGCCGCCGAGTATCCCCAGCAGCGAGCCAAGAGTTGCGCCGGTGCAGTCGGTGTCATAGCCGCAGTTGACCGCCTTGCAGAGCCTGTCGCCGTAATCTTTGCCATAGAGCCAGCCGATGATGGTAAACCCATGATTCTGAGGCGCATGGCAAGGGTGATTGTGGCCAAACCTGGCAAGGATGCGATTCCGCGCTTCCTCCCACGGTATGTTGTTCTCGTGGCACCAGACCGCTGAGTGGATCGCCCGGCTGATGTGCGACCAGATGGGGATCATCCCCAGGCCGATTCGGATGAGGGTTATGGGATCACTGATGACAAAGGCCGCGCTCTCGACGGCGGCCCAGAACATCTCGCCGCAGACTCCCTCGCCGCCCGCATGATCGAGGACCGCATCCTTCCAAGCCATGACTGCGGCCAGTTGGGGATCACCGGGAGCCACGCACGCCCAAATCTCGCTGCGGATAGGCGAGCCCATCTGGTCTATGAAATCGTTCTCGAAGCACCCGCTGATCGGCGGCCGAAGCCCGCGCTGGAGATTCCGCTGGCAGAAGCCGTACTCGTCCCAGGGGTAGGGGAACAGGTGCTTCATCCAGTAATCCGCGAAGTCCTGAAGCCTCGGGTTGATCCCACGCTCCTGAAGCATCTTCAGCCACACGAGCTGGAGATCAAGGTCGTCATTCGCCGCCGATTCCGAGGGCATGGGGTCATAATACGTGAGGTGCAGGACCTCCTTCTTGCCTTCCGTCGGCGCACCCAGCGTCCCGCCGATGTTCTTCCCTAGCCAACAAGCGTAGACCCTGTCCCGATACTCTGCCTCTGAGATGGTAATCTGTTTCATATCGTTCCTCCTATCTACAATCCTATATGGGGTATTGGGGTGGTGGGGAGCTGGGGTATTGGGATCCCATCACCCCATTTACCCAATGCCCCACTACCCCATGAATTGTTTCCCAGTGACCTCCTCATACACCGCGAGGACATTCTCCAGCGGAGTGTCCGGCTGGATGCAGTGGGCGGGGGCGAATATGTATCCACCGCCCTTGCCGATGACGTCTATCCGATGCCTGGCCTCGGCTCGGCACTCGGCGATTGTTCCGTGAGGGAGTGTCTCCTGGGTGCTGAGCATCCCGCAGTAGGTCAGCTTGTCGCCGAAGTCCCTCTTCAGCCCCTCGGGGTCCATGCCCACAGGCTCGGGCTGGACCGAGTCCAGGATGTCGAGGCCCATCTCGATCAACCGAGGTTGCAGGAGTCGAGTGCTGCCGCAGGAATGGAGCATGGCCTTCGCCCCATGCTCATGCGTCAGGTCAATGAACTTCTGCAGCCTGGGTCTGAAGAAGCGGTCGAAGGTCTCCGGGCCGATGGTCGGCCCTTTCTGAGTGCCCAGGTCCTCGCCCAGCCAGAGGATATCAATCTTCCCGCCGCCGGCTTCCAGAGTCCTCTTGCTGACCTCATAGTAGAAATCCACACGATGGTCAATGATCGCGATCCCGACCTCATCCTCGGTGATGATGTCAATCAGCACCTGCTCCATGCCTCGGCCGCGACCGACGCTGTTGATGATGTCCGGCGTGCCCGCGCCCTGGATGCATACGGCATAATCCTTCACCTGCTCGATGCGTTCGGGCATGACCGAATAATCATAGTCATCGGCGCTCGGCCAGGGATGGTTTTCGACATCCTCCACGGTATAGAGGCGAGCAAGCACCAGGTCACACGCCTCGCTGTAGACCCCGCCCGCGTTGTTGGCGACGTTCCGATAGCCCGTGCCGAAGATATCACGCGCATCAATCCCACGCTCGGGGTCGGCCGGGGGAGGAGGCTTGAGCGCCTCCGGGCCGATTGACCGGAAGTCCACCTCAAACTCCAGGACGTAGTTCTTCTCCCCGAAATGCCTGCACAGGGCCTGGTGAATCTCGGGCGTCGCGTAAACCATTATCGGGGGGCGGTCGGGCTGTTGGTGATTGACTGCCATCAGGACTCGCTCTTTCGGCGTCATGTGGGACTCCTCATCATTGGTAAGCTGATTATACAACAACGAGCGGCATCGGGGAAGGACTCTCTGTGTGTAACGATAACTATCAAGTACCAGTTTTCCAGCATGGCCATTGACAAACCGCCCGATCCCGGTATAATCTTCTTGAAGCTCGAAAGCAAAACTGCAACATAGGTAGGTGAACCCAAATGAAGCGTACAGCTATCATCGCAGTTATCCTTACTCTTGCAGCAGCCTCCACTTGCTGTGCCGATATCGTCTATGTGAAATGGAATTCGCCTGGGATTCCGGACGGGGATTCGTGGGCGACCGGTTTCCACACGGTTTCCCAGGGGATTGCCGCCGCCGTCGCCGGTGACGAGATACGCGTCGCCCAGGGGACCTACGTCGGGCAGATAACCTTGAAGGAAGGTACGACCCTGTCCGGCGGATGGTCGGGTGTCGGCGATGAAAGAGACCCCAAGGTATGTGTCACCACCCTTGATGGCAACTGGGCTAGTAATGGAGTCGTAACCGTGCCTGCCGGCGCAACCACCAGTACCAGGATTGACGGATTCAAGATCACCAAGGGGGCTCCTGGATGGGGTGGCGGCATAAGATGTGAGAACGCTTCCCCCGCCATCACAAACAACCTGATCACGGGAAACGGCAATTTCTACGCATGCACGGTCGGCGGCGGAATCTATCTTAAGGATTCAGGTGCAGTAGTCTCCGGGAATACGATCACCCACAACATTACCGGCAGAGGCGGGGGCATATACTGCGAGGGCGGCTCACCATTCATTGTCTTCAATACAATTGCCACCAACTCAGTCACCAGGCCGGGAGGTGGCGGCATACATTGCGAGAATTCCGCTGCCAAGATTTGCAGCAATATCATCTATGGCAATAATGGGATGCTAGGTGGGGGCATCTATATCCTCGGTGGGTCTGCCGAGATCATCGGAAACACTATTGCTGCTAACGCAGATTCCCTCGGCGGCGGAGGGGTTCACCTCGATGCCGCAACAACAGGCTCAGCAAGCGTGACCCTGATCAACAATATCATCACCTTCGGTTCCTCCGGCATCTACAGGAAGCGCAATGTGCAGTTGACGGTGACGGCCGGAGCGAACTGCGTCTATGGGAATATGGCATACGACTATGAGGGTGTCGAACGTGGGGCGGGGGATATTTCCAAGGACCCACTCTTCGCCTGCAGGGAATACGGCAACTTCCATATTCAGCCTGCTTCCCCCTGCCGTGATGCCGGCGATGACTCGGAAGCTCAGCAGCTGGACATAGACGGCCAGAGCAGGATCCAGGGAGCGCACGTAGATATCGGTGCTGATGAATCGGATGGAACGACCTGGACATATACCCCAAGAATCGTCCGAGTGAAGACCGAGGGCAACGATTTGAATGATGGGTCAACGTGGCCTCTTGCCAAGAAGACGGTACCGGCGGCCATAAATGCGCTCGGCTCTGAAGGCGGCGAGGTCTGGGTGAGGGGTGGAACGTACACAGATGACATCATTCTTCCGCAGTTCATCTATCTCTACGGCGGGTTCACCGGAATCGAGGAAACCAGGGATGCGCGAAACTGGGCAGGGGTGGGGACGTTCTTGGAATCAGGCTCTCCGGTTGTGAAGGCAAGTGAATCCGGGTTTATGCTCAGCGCAATTGACGGTTTCACCATCAGGACTGGCTCGCAGCTAGTAACTTGTCAGGGAGCTTCGCCCATGATCGTGAATGATACGATCACCGGCGGCGGAGGCATGTACGGTGGAGGCATCTTCTGCCAATACGGCGCTCCGGTCATAGCTAATTCCACCATTAGCGATAACACGGTCCAGCGCGATGGCGGAGGGATATATGCAGAGCGATGCCGGCTCTTCGTAAGCAACTGCAGGATCCGATCAAACGTGAGCACCTATGCCGGATACAGGGGCGGCGGCGTATATTGTGCGAACTCGTCTCTCCATTTCTCAGGCAATCTGGTTACCAACAACAGCGCATTTGGCCTGGGCGGCGGGCTCTATGCTGACCGCAGTTGGATCGCGGTGACCAACAATACGTTCGCAGGTAACAGTAGCCAATACGGCGGCGGAGCTCTATGCACTTACGACAATTCTGACATCGCTATCCAGAATAACATCTTCGCCAACAACTCGTCCGGTGTGTATGGCTATTACCCATCCGACAACCCCGTCTTCACGAACAACTGCTTCTACAACAACACAGAGTACGATACTGCTGGCATGCCTCCCGGCTCGGACAATCTGTTCACCGACCCTCAGTTCGCCGATGCCGGCTATCACCTGTCCTCCGGCTCCCCCTGCGTCAATGCCGGAATTGACACAGCGGCCGGATTGCCTACGTTCGACATGGACCACCAGGGCAGGATCTTCGGCCCGGCGGTGGATATCGGCGCGGATGAGTACTGGTCCTCGGTATTGAGCATTCGGGATGTCAAGAAAGCCGCGGACGGGGCGGTGATCAGTGGCAGCGGGGCCATCGTGAGCGGCATCTTCAGCAATGCGTTCTACATCGAGGCCGACGACCGGTCGTCCGGGATTCGGGTGGAAAAGCTCTTCCATGGGGCTGCGGAGAATACCCGTGCCACGATCTCGGGCAAGCTGAAGACTTTGCCGAGTGGGGAACGTTGTATTGCCGCGAATACGGTGAGTTGTTCCGCATCGGGGAGCGTCGGGCCGCTGGCGATGACCAATCGAAACCTCGGCGGGGGAGATTTGCGCTATAACCTGCTGACCGGAGCGGGCCAGCAAGGTGTCACCGGCGGCTTCGGGCTGAACAACATCGGCCTGCTGGTGACTGTATGGGGTCGGGTCGTGAGTGAGCAGCCTTCGTTCTTCGTCCTGGATGACGGATCTGCAGTGGAAGTCAAGGTCATGTGGCCCGACTACGCCGCCGATCCCGAAGACTATGTCATCGTCACAGGAATAAGCTCCTGCGAGAAGGTAGGCGGCGTAGTGAAGCGAGTGGTCAGGCCTCGGAGGCTGGAGGATATAGTAGTCAGCGGACCATGACGGCGGGCCGCCTTGGGGAAAGGAAGCATATGCTGAAAGGCCTTTCGCACGTCGCCGTTTGGGTGACGGATATTGATCGCTCGCTGGATTTCTACCTGAGGATGCCGGGTGTCACCGAGCACTTCCGCCTTCACAAGGAGGATGGGAGTGTTTGGCTGATCTACCTGCGGGTAGGGCCTAACCAGTTCATCGAGCTGTTCCCCAGGGCGCAAGGGCCTTATGAGCGCCCGACGAACGCCGGGTATGCCCACTTCTGCCTCGAGGTTGATGACATGCAGGCGTGGTATCGTTCATTGATCGAGGCGGGGATCACTCCGAAGTCCGAGCCCAAGCTGGGCGCCGACGGCTCATGGCAGTTGTGGATAGAGGATCCGGACGGCAACCCCATCGAATTCCACCAGTTCACCCCTGATTCGCTGCAGATGCGAGAGAAGGATTAGATGCTGACTTCGTATCACGTGCATTCAAAGTGGAGCGATGGGGAAGGGGAGATCGCCGAGTATATCCGGGCGGCGAACGAGATGGGCTTGGATGAGGTCGGAATCTCCGATCATTATGTGCTGACACGCAGCCGCCGGCAACCCAATTGGGGCATGCGTCTTGACGGGCTGGATGACTACACGGAGGCAGTCCAATCGACTGCAGGAGAGGCTCGCGAGGGGCTCATTGTTCGCCTGGGGGTGGAGGCGGATTTCATCCCTGAAACGATCAGCGAAGTGAAGGACCTCCTCTCAATGCAGCCGTTCGACTATGTAATCGGTTCGGTGCACATCCTGAATGGCTTTCCCATTGACGGCCATAAGGAGGACTGGGAGCCGCTGACGGTTGCCCAGCGGGATGATGTCATCCGAGGCTACTGGGTCCGCGTCAAGGAAATGGCGGAAACGGGTTTCTTCGACATCGCGGCTCACCTCGACCTGACCAAGAAGTTCGGCTTCCGCCCGACATTCGATGCCTCGGACCTGATCTCGGCGGCCCTGGATGCCATCGCCCGCTCGGGGATGACGGTCGAGCTAAATACCTCGGGCTGGCATTTCGCCGCTCAGGAGGCATACCCCGAGCCCTCGATCTTGCGAGGGTGTCTTCAGCGCGGAATCCCCGTCATCGTCACCGCCGATGCCCATACCCCCGCGAACCTGACCAGGAGCTTCGATCAGGCTTATCGGCTGATTCGCGAGATCGGGTTCACGGAAACGGTGTCTTATGCGGGAAGGGAGAGGGTCATGCGTAAGGCGTGATGCGTAACCGGACCCTCCCCCTTACGGATTACTCATTACTCGTTATCCACCGATGAATGGAGAAATCATGGAAAAAGTCAGATTCGGAATGATCGGCTGTGGGACGGTCGCATGCTATGGGCACTTGCCTGCATTGACCAGCACCCCCGAGGTGGAATTGGTTGCTGTGTCCGACCTCAATGAGGCTCGGCTTGCGGAGCTTAAGGAGAAGTACAATCTGGGGGCGACATATCCTGACTATCACGATCTGCTGGCTCGAGACGATATAGAGGCTGTGGGGATTGCGACCCCCCTCGATCAGCACTATCCGGTGGTAATGGACGCCGC
>Ga0307380_10002634_pt1 | contig 25266 bp, 4 predicted proteins | sample UN3MG_FD_202239 | JGI IMG/M metagenome (GOLD analysis project Ga0307380, IMG submission 202239) | Soil microbial communities from Risofladan, Vaasa, Finland - UN-3 | ecosystem: Environmental > Terrestrial > Soil > Coastal area > Acid sulfate soil | place: Finland: Risofladan, Vaasa | collected... | reverse complement strand
CCCGGGGACGTGATCGAAGTGAGGACCGGCGACTACTCGATCGAGGACGTGGACACCGACTTCATCGACATCACGGTGCGTTTGACCGGTGACGCGTCGGTCGGCTCGCTGTCGGGACGCATGGGCACGATGGATTTGGGCACCTTCAGTCTGACCACCGGTGCCACCGATTTCGATTCGCGATTCGACGGCAAGATTGCCGGCTCCGGGGACCTGATCAAGACAGGGGACGGCAAGTTCACGTTGGGCGCGAGGAACGATCAATTCACGGGGGACATTTTCATCCAGCAGGGGCAACTCAGCGCGATCGTGGGGCCGGTTGCCGCGGCCGGGCAGACTCAGCCCGGGTCGCTCGGTACGGCCGATGGGGCGACGTACGTCTCCTTGGGCGCGGGGTTGATCTTGGGCGAATCCGGCAAGGTCAGCATCTACGACGACATCTACGTGGAGGGAACCGGGTTGGGAAATGGTGCGATCGAGGCCTCCTGGGGTTCCGTCCTGTACGGAGACATGATTCTGTGGAGCGAAACAGGCACCACCTCGGGCGATACCCGTTTGTACGTCAACGGCGATCGACAGTCTTTCTTGATCAAAGGCAAGATCACGAACGAAAAGGACGAGTTCGGTATCCCCATGAATCAAGGAGGTATCGAACTGTGGTCAGGCAACTCGCAGAACGACCTGGTCCTTTACGGTGCCAACGATTATCTCGGTGCAACGACGGTGATCAAGGGCGTTCTCAACTTGGGCGCCTCGAACGTCATTCCCGATGGAAGCGACCTGACCATCGCGGGTTTCGCGGGGTTCAATCTGCGCAGCCAGAACGAGACGATCGGTTCCTTGGCGGGCGAAGGCTCCATAACACTCGGCAACGGAACGCTCACCGCCGGCGGCAGCGGTGCCGACACGGCCTACGCGGGGTCCATCACCGGGGCCAAAGGCCGGTTCGTCAAGGAAGGCGCCGGGACCATGTCGCTGCCCAACGTCAACCTCTTCGGGGGAGCCGCCTATGTCAATGGCGGCACCTTGTTGATCGACGGTTCGCTGGCCCCCGGTTGGGACGCGGCGAACAACGTGGTGATCGTCACCAACGGCCACCTGGCCGGTTCGGGAAGCCTCGGCGGCCGAAACGTGGTCCTCGGGGCGGGCGGATCCGTGTCGACGGCCGGCGGGCTGCAAATCGGTGGCGTCGAGTTCGACCCGGCCGCCAATTTCATCGTGAACATCTGGGGCCTGTTCGACTACGATCAACTCGTTGCCGGTGGTGGTGTCGACCTTTCCAATGCAGGTCTCGACATTGTTCTGCAAGGGGGCTATGTACCCGACGCCGGCGACTCGTTCACCATCATCAACCTGCCCGGCGGCGGTGCCGTCATTCCGCCTTTCGAGGACTTCGATGAGGGCACCTCCTTCGTGGACGACGGGGTGATTTTCCATATCAGTTACGTCGGCGGCACTGGAAACGACGTCGTGATTACGGTCAACACCGCGCCGGTGCTCGCCGATACCGACCCCACCTTGGATGGAATCACCGAGGACGACCGGGACAGCGCCGGCAATACGGTCGCCGATATCGTCGATCCCAGCAAGATCACCGACGTGAACTTGTTGGACGATAAGGGGATCGCCGTCACGGGCTCCACGACGGTGGGGGTTGGCTGGTGGGAGTACCGGACCACCGGCGGCGACTGGACCAAACTGGAGCTTGCCCCGGGCGAGGCCTTGTTGCTGGACTTGGACGACGAACTCCGCTACGTTCCCGACGGACGCGTCGGCGGAACGCCCCAGATCACCTACCGGGCCTGGGACGGCACGGACGGCAACTCGGGCGACGTGCTGAGTAACATCGCCTCGGGCAACGCGTCCGCGTTCAGTGCCTTCGAGGAGACGGCCGCCATCGACGTGACCGAACTGGACAACGATCCGGAAATCACCGGCACGGTGGCGGACCAGAACGTCAACGACAACGCAATGATCGCGCCGTTCTCCGGCGTGACCATCGAAAAGGCCGCCGACACCACGGAGTTGACGGTCACCGTCTGCCTGCTCGACGGTACCGGTGCGCTGACCGATGCCAACGGCGTCCTGACGGGCAATTTTCTCAAGTCCCCGACCGAACCCGGTACGTACGAGTACACGGGGCCCAAGTCGGAGGTCCAACCGTTCCTGCAGGCGCTGATCTTCGAGCCGGCCGAGAACATCGCCACGGTCGGAGAGCAGACGTTCACCCGGCTGAAGATCACGGTCCAAGACACAGTGGGCGTGCTGCCGGTGGTCGACGACGTCACCACCGTCAACGCCCTTTCGATCAACGACGCCCCGGAGATTTCCGGTACGGTGGCCGGCCAGGTGATCAGCGACAACACCACGACCACGCCGTTTGCCGACGTGGTTATCGAAGACGCCGACTTCAACGACCAGTTGGCCTTGACCGTCAGTTTCCCCGACGCCAACGGCGTGTTGATTTCTCCGGACTTCACGAAGACCGGAGTGGACGTGGACGGAATCGCCACCTACGCCTACACGGGCGCCGCCCAGGACAAGGCGTCGGTGCAGGCCGCGCTGAGAGCCGCGACGTTCGATCCGCAGGAAAACTTGTTGGAAGGACGGTTGGCCTACTTCGAGTTCGATCCGGCTGCGTTCTTCAACTACCGCGACGTGTCGGAAGGCTTCTCGACCGACGGTGGGATGTTCAAGCTGCATGAGGAATGGGAAGCCTTCGCGTGGCGTTCCTGGGACACCAACACGGATTGGATCGATCAAGATCCCGATCCCAACGTCGAGGACTGGATCGAAGCCCAGCAAAACGTCGTGGTGGACGCCTGGAAGCTCAGCTTGACGGCCGATCCGGTGGGCGACGACGATGAAGGCATCGCGGGCTTCTCGCTGGTGATCGCGTCGTCTGAGACGTCCGCCGCCACGGCCGATGTACTGGATGCGTGGGGGCAAGCGCTGACGGCGACTTTCGTCGACGGAGCCAGTGCGCCGGAAGGGTGGCAGGTCTCGTTCTACAAGGGCGGGGCGCAAGAGGATTACACCTGGAACGTTCGCTGGGCGACCGACGACCCCGACAAGTTCATCCGGCCCGGCGAGGCCGCCGGTACCTTCACCTTCTCTCTGACCACCGACGACCCGATCACGTACGGAGGGGACACGGTGTTCCGGTTTGGCGACCCGAATACGACGGCCGGCAACCCGCCGGAGCAGTTCGCCGCCGTGGTGTTCGACTGGTTCTGGGCCGAAGGCGTCATTCCCGGCGAGCAGGGCGGATTCGAAGATTACTTCCCCACGGGCGAGGGCGATCCGCGCCAGGGCACGGGTTTCGAGGCCACCGCGGCGATGGAAACCCAGCGGGTGTTCACCACCAGGTTCGATCTCGATCTGACCGACTTGGCGGGCGCTGCGGTCAATGACAACTTCACCACCGTCACCGCCACGCCGATGAACGACGCGCCGGTGGCCAACGACGACGTGGACGATCCGATCGGCGGTCCGTTGACGACCGACGAAGCAACGGCGATCGACATCGCCGCCGACACTCTGCTGGCCAACGACACGGACCTGGACAATACGTATGGGCCCGTCGACGTCTTGCAGATCGAGATTATTCAGAGCCTCCCCGGCACCAAGGGCACGGTGAGCTTCGATAGCAACACGGGGATCATCAGCTACGATCCTGCCGGGGCGTTCGGGGATCTGGCCGAGGGTATGACCGCCACCGACCTGTTCACCTACACGATCACGGACGGCAACGGCGCTACGGATACGGCCACGGTGACGATCACCGTCACGGGCATCAACGACGATCCGGTGGCCGACGACGATTCCGTCGCGACCACGGAAGACGACGCCATCGACATTTCCGTCATGGACAACGACTCGGACCCCGACACCGGCGACGTGCTGACGCTGGTCGGTGCGGGAACTTCGTTCACCACGGACGGGGGCGCCTTGGTGACGATCAACAACGACGGCACGATTACGTACGACCCCTTGGGCGATCCGGCGGCCAATCCGGCGGCGCCCGGACCTTTCGACGACATGCAGGCAGGCGACACGACGCAGGACACGTTCACCTACACCGTGACCGACGGCCACGGCGCTACGGACACGGCGACCGTGACGATCCAGATCCAAGGCGTCAACGATCAGCCGTACTCGGGTCCGGATACGGGCAGCACGGACGAGCAGACGGCATACCACGCCGGGCCGATCGGCGATGCCCCTGGGTGGGAAGTCGTAGCGGGCTACAACCCATTAACCGGCGAACTGATGGTCTCCGTCAACAGCGAGGTGCCTCAGTATATCCTCGATAGCCTTCCCCCGGGCCAAGACCCGCCGATCGCCGGCATCCTGGAGTGGACGATCCGCAGCACGGACGGAAGTGCGGTGTTCGAGGATGCTGGCGGCAACCCGTACCCGGCGCCGATTCTGCCTGGAAACCCGGGGAACGACGTCGTCGTTACGAGTAGTGAGATTAAGGAAGCCATTTCCGATGCTGTGATTCTTAACCTGCTTGCGAATGGCTTCGGTCCCAACAACGCAAACGTTCCCGTCTGGCTCGACTATACGAGCCACGGACTGGGGGTAGGAGTTATCGACACCGGCCTCACGCTGCGCGACGATCCGGCGGATCCGGCAAATCAATTGGAATTGTCGTACACGGTCGCGATGTTGTTTCCACATCCGGATTTAGGGGTGCAAATCGCCACCTTTCCCGCCATCGTGCCTCTGTCTTACATGAACACCGGGTTGCTGCCCAACGACGCGGACGTGGACGGGTCAGCCGTTGCGGGACCGATCGCGGTGATTCCGGAAAGCAAGACCAGCTTCGCCGACGCCGCCATGACCATCAACGCCGACGGTTCGTACGACTACGATCCGAGCGTCAGCGACCGGTTGAACGCGCTGGCCGAGGGTGAACAGTTCAACGACACCTTCACCTACAAGGTCCAAGACGCGGACGGGGCCGCGAACGGGGTCTGGAACGAAGTCACGGTGACGATCACCGTCACGGGCGTCAACGACGATCCTCAGGCCAACGACGATTCGGGGTACGTGACCGATGAGGACACGGCCGTTCTTATCCCCGTGATCGCCAACGACACCGACGCGGACTATGAAGACGATCTCGACGACGCTCGGAAGCCGAACGACGTCGACGAAGTTCTCAGCGTCAAATCCGTGTCCGACCCGCCGAACGGTTCGGTCCAGATCAGTGCGGACAAGCTGTCCGTGACTTACACGCCCGACCCCAACTATCACGGGACCGACAGCTTTACGTACGTCATGGAAGACATCACCGGCACGACGTCCGAGGCGACCGTTACGCTCACGGTCGATCCGGTCAACGACAAGCCGGTGGCGAACGCCGACAGCTACGGGATCAACGAAGACATCGTGACGGTGCTCAACATCATCTCGGACAACGACCAGGACGACGCCGACGCGGGCGACGCCCAGAACGTGCTGGTGATCCACGAAATCGATCCTGCCCCGCTGCACGGTACGTTGGAAATCAGTCCCGACGGCACGTCGGTGACTTATACGCCCGATGAAAACTACTTCGGCACGGATACGTTCACCTACACGATCCGCGACCGGTTGGATCCCGGCGATCCGGACGGGTTGATCAGCGATCCGGCTACCGTCAACATCGGGATCAACTCCGTGAACGACCCGCCGGTACTCCACAACAAGTACTTTTTCTACGTGGACGACCCGCGGTTTGGCGAGGGAGTGGAAGACTCGGGCGGAATGGTGCTCAACGTGTTCGCCGGAGGCAACGCCCCGGCGTCGTGGAACCCCAATCCCAACTCGGGTAACCCGCTGGACCAGCCGGTGGGCTTCAACCCCTTGCATGGTCTCCCGCTCTACCCGCCGCAGGTCATCCCCGCGGACACCGACGTAGAGAACGACCTCTTCCAACTGGCCGGTGCGATGTTCACCGAGCAGACGCGCTCCGGCACCTCGCTGAGCCCCTCCTGGGGCGGTGAGATCACTTACTCACCCGGCAAGGATTTCTTCGGTCTGGACACGTTCAAGTATTACGTCAGTGATACTTTCGGCGGACCATGGACGGCCTGGGCATGGGTCACGGTCTACGTGGCTCCGCTGCCGGACCCGCCGGACGCCGTCAACGATACGGCGACGGTCAATGAGGAAACGCCGACCGTGATCGACGTGCTGGCCAACGACGTGGAGCCGGACCTCGTCTATTTGGTTCCGCCGCCGGCGGTGCTGAACCAGGGAATCGTGATCACCGGCGCGACCAACGGGACTCGCGGCACGGTCGAGATCGGTACGTTGGACGGCAGCGGCGTCTTCGTGCCGTCGCTGCCCGGCGAGACCGGCATGGTCGTGCGATACACGCCCGAGGTGGATTACAACGGCCCGGACAGTTTCACCTATACCGTCGACAACGGGAAGGGGCTGGGCACCGATACGGCCACGGTCAACCTCAACGTCCAGGCGGTCAACGACCTGGTGCAGATCGTGAACCTGCCGGCCGGCAGTCCGGAGGGCGGCGACAAGTCGCCGATGAAGCCGTTCGAGAATTTCTACCAAGACGACAACGAGAATTCTGTGTTCTACGCCGTGGACGTGGTGGACTTGGAAAACCACCGGGTGAACGCCAGGGTGATCATCACCGAGCCGGACAACGGCACATTCCTCGCCGTCCCCGGCGGGTTCGCTCAGGAGTTGGACGCCAATTTCGATCCCATTCCCGGCCAATACGTCATGTACGACAAGCTGCCCATCCAGATCGGGACCGCGCTGCGAAACATGCAGTTCAAGCCGACCCCGAACCAGGTGAAGCCGGGCGCTACGAAAACGACCGTGCTTCGGATCGAGATCGAAGAGATCAAGCGGCCCGACGTCCTCTACCTTCCCGATGCACCTCCCACCAATCCCCCCATCAGGACCGCGGAGTTGGAGGTGGACATCTACTCGATCAACGATCCCCCGAAAATCATCGTGGGAAATGGTTTGGTCGTGACCGACGACGTGATCGCGGATCCGGTGAACAATCCGTTGAAACCGTTCGAGGCGGTTAACGGGGGCGCCGGGGTCCAGCTCACCGAGCCGGACGTCGGAGACGTGCCGGGACAATCGCAGCCGTTGGACGTCAGGATGACCTACGCCAGCAATCTGCAAGGTACGCTGGTGGATCCGGACGAAGCGACCGATCCTCTCTGGCAGAAATCGGACGACGGCACCACGGTCACGTTGACATACGTCGGGACGGACAATTACGCCGACGCGATCGAGGCGGCCCTGGCCCGCCTGGTCTTCACGCCCATCGCAAACATCGTTCCGGTGGGCAACAGCACGCTGTCTGCTTTCACGATCCAAGCCGACGACGGGTACGTCGATCCGAACTTCCCGGTGAAGGTCGTGGTCACCGTGCAGTCGGTGTCCATCAACGATGTTCCCGTGGCCAACGACGACCCGGACGCGACGACCGACGAAGACACGGTGCTGGTGGCCGATGCGAGCCGCAACCTGCTGGAGAACGACGACGACGACGATCCCGGCGAGGTCTTGCAGGTCCTCTCGAACACCGAGCCCGTCTCCGGCGCGGCCTTGACGGTGTTCGCCGACGGCACCTACGTGTACGATCCGACCGTGGCGCTGAACTACCTGGCGCTCGGCGACCCGACTTATGTTGATACGTTCACCTATACGGTCACCGACGGCCACGGCGGACAATCGACCGCCGAGGTCACGATCGAAGTGACCGGTCTGAACGATGCGCCGACGGCGGTCGACGATGATCTCACCGCCAATCCGCTGTTGCAGAACGCCACGCGCGAGATCACTTTCGAGGAGCTGATCACTCGTGCCGACGGCACGAGCCAGACTACCGACTGGGATCCGGACACGAACGACAACCCGCTGTTGACCATCAACGGCGTGTCGGCGCTGTCGGAGAAGGGCGCAGCGGTAACCATCGTCGGTGACACGATCCACTACGATCCGACCGACGCTGCCGATCTGAAGGCTCTGGCGGAGGGCGTGCAGGATACCGACACGTTCACGTATACGCTGGTCGACCCGAACGGAGCCACGGCCGAGGCCACGGTGACGCTGACTATCACCGGCGTGAACGACGCGCCGGGAATCGATGGCACCGTGTCGGGTCAAGCGACCACCGACAAGGATACGATCGACCCGTTTGCGGGAGTCACGATCACCGACGCGGACGGCGGTACGTTGACGCTCACGGTGACCTACCCGGCCGCCAACGGCGATTTGACCGGTGCGGGTGCCGGAATCTATACGACCTCCGGTACGGCGGCGGAAGTGACGGCGGCTATTCGGGGGCTGACCTTCGATCCAACCGAGAACCGCAAGCTGCCGGGCCAGTCCGAGACGACAACGTTCGAGATCAACGTCGAGGACGACCTGGGCGTCGATACCACGAACAGCCAGACGACCGTGAATTCCTTGTCGATCAACGACCCGCCGACGATCGACGTCGACGGATTCTTCCCGATCGACACGAACGACAAGACGCCGGTATCGGGGATCGAACTCTTCGGCGGCGTGTCGATCGACGACGTGGACAACGTGGACGCCGAGTTCGCCCCGGGTGTCGAGCAGCAGTTGACCGTGGAGGTGAGCTTCCCCGATGCCAACGGCACGTTGTCGCATCCGACCATCATGCTCCAGAAGAGCGTTGTCGGGGACGTTGCCACTTACAGCTTCCCCAGCACGGCGAGTGCGGCGGAGACGGACCTCCAGGGAATCGTATTGACACCAGCGGAGAACCGAAAACCGGTCGCGGGAGACAACGTCGAAACGACGACGTTGACGATCACCGTCATCGACGTACCCACCGGAGCAGAAGCGACCGACAGCAAAACGATGGTGGCCTCGACGTCGGTCAACGATCCGCCGACGGCCAACCCCATCACCTACGTCATCGGCGAGAATTCGGTGCTGAGCAGTTCCACGAACGATCCGGGGCTCGATCCCGCGCCCGTCGGAACGGCCATCGGCGGGTACAACGCGCTCACCGGCGAACTGATCGTCTCGGCCAATGGGGTGGAGAGTTGGACGATTGCCAGCCTGAACCCGTTGGTAACATTACTGCCGAGTCCGAATGACGTGCTCGATACGCTGCCGACGCCCAACGGCATCGGGCAGCCCGTGACGCACGACGCACAAACCGTCGGCGAGGACGCGGGGCAAGGCGGCGACTTGACGTACAGCGGCCTGAGTCTGGGCGCGATTGCCATGCCGCTCTTGAATATCGATGATTTGTACATCGAATACCGAGTGGGCGGGGGTCTTTCGGCGCAGATGCCCCTGGTGGTTCTCGAAGGAGCACCTTCCGGAGGCAGCGGCGTGCTCCGCAACGATCGCGATCCGGATCCCGGCGATACGCCGCTGACCGTTCTCGCGGCCGATACCCAGAGTCCGCTGGCAGCCCTCGACGGCGTGGCCGGGAACGTCACGGTGGCCGCCGACGGCACTCTCACGTACGATCCGACGGGCCTGCCCTCGCTGAACGAACTGGCGGTCGGCGAAATGCTGACCGACACGTTCAGTTACACCATCACCGACGGCAACGGCGAACAGCGAACGACGACGGTGACGGTCTTCATCCGCGGTGAGAACGACGCTCCGCTGGCGGTTGACGACGACGCGAATACGCCCGGTGTGCCGCTTTCGCAGGACACGGTTCTGCCGCCGATCGATCATGCCACGTTGTTGGCCAACGACTACGATCCGGATGAGAGCGACGAACTGACGATCATCGCGGTGTCGGACTCGGCGGGGGGAGCGACTGTGATCATCGACCCGATCGCTAAGACCATCACCTACGACCCGAGGTACGCCGCCGACTTGAAGGGCATCCCGCAAGATGTCGAGGAGCCCGACACGTTCACCTACACCATCACCGACGGCCATCCGATGGTCGCCGGCCAGGAGGATCGGTACACGGCCGACGTCACGGTCTACCTGGTGGGCGTGAACGATGCCCCGACGATTTCGGGCATGGGGGTAGATCTGGGCTACGCCGACAACGTTGCGATCTATCCGTTCAGCGGCGTGTCGATCGATGACGCTGACCGCAACGCGGAGGTGATGGTGACGATCACGCTGGACAACCCGGATAACGGCGTGCTCGTGGGGCTCGGGTTCACGGAAACCGGGACGCCCGGCGTCTACTCGACGGGTCTGCTGGGGATTTCTCCGCAGGAGGCCCATGATTCCGTTCGGGCGTTGCAGTTCGTGCCGACGCAGTTCAAGGAGGAACCGGCGGGTGGGACTTCTTCCTCGACGTTCACGTTCGAGGTCGTGGATCAACTCGGCGCTTCCGTGGTTGTCGTGGACGATCAGGGCGACCCGGTGCAGATCGATCCCGAGATCACCGTGACGACGCAATGGGTCGACGAACCCCGCGTGGCCGCCGTCTACGTACGCGGCACCGAGTGGCAAGGGGAGTACCTGGATCTTGTCGGGCCGTTCGGATACGAGATTCCTTCGGACTTCGACCAGCTTAGGGACCTGCCCTGGTTCAACCTGAACCAGATCACCGTCCGGTTCAGCGAGAACGTGATCGTCGACGAGGACGCGCTGACGTTGGTCGGCGTCAACGTGGCCCAGTACGATTTGTTGCCGGGCGGCTTCAGTTACGACGCCGGCAACTTCGCAGCGACTTGGACGTTCGCCAAGAACATCGGCGAGGGTGACAAGACCAACAACAACCTGAACGCCCCGGCTACTTACCGGGACGACTCGCTCCCGGACAAGCTGTTGCTGGCCCTGGACGCCGGTTCGATTTACCGCGCCGGTTCGGCGGGCGATCCGGCGGCGGCGTTGGACGGCGACTGGACCAACCCCGATCCGGACGCGGAGCCGCTGCCGGTCCCCGGAAGCGCTTTCACGTCCGGCGATGGGACGGCCGGCGGCGACTTCCAGTTCCGCATGGACGTGGTGCCCGGCAATACCGTCGTGAACGACACCTCGCCGGGTGTCGACGGCGCGGACGTGACGGCGGTGGCCAATGCCCAGTTCAGCGACAAGGATTCGGGCTACGATCCGTTCCTCAACGTGAACGGCTCGGAAGGTTTCGGGTTCTTCATGTGGCATGTCGACGCGACGGACACCGTGTTGGTGCGGAATGCCCAACTGACCGGTTTGCCCCCCGGCGAACCGGTTCCCGCACCGCTTCCCGCGTTGAGTCCGGCTTCAGCCGCCTTGTCCGACGGGCTCGGAGGACTGATGACGAACTTCGGCCGGACGCTGCACGGACAGTTTTCGCAGCTCGACGTGGGACTGGTTTCCGACCTCGGTATCGGCGGAGCCGATTGGCGTGCCGCCTTGCGGCGATCGACCGTTCGGGCCGTGGACCTGGCACTCGACGAGTTGGCTGGAACCTCGAACGTCGCGCAGGCGGCAAGCGATCTGGTCCGGGACTGCTGGAGCCGTTACGGCCAGCATCGAAACGATAAGGAAGGGACTCTCGACGATCTGTTCGGCATGGACGATTCGGTTTTCGACGACGGACCCTTTGGAGGAGACGAATCGCCCTTCGGAGAGTTCTTCCGCTCGATGGCGGCAGGGAGTAATCAGCGAGCGAACGGTTTCATGAGAAGAATGACATTGTAGAAGCGCATCTTTGAGACCTCATGACGCTTGACGCGGGCCGTTTCGGGGGTCAAGCCAGACTGAGAGGACCGGTGGCAACCGCCTGGTCTCGAAGATGGCCAACCTTTCCCGAAAGGCGTTCGGCAAATCGGCGCGCCGCGTCGGGTGTGGTTCGAGCGAGTAGATCCGGCCGATACCGCGAGTCAGTCGCGAAACACAAGTCTGAAAGGACGGAAACGTGAGTCTATTCCAATTCCGCAGACCGGGGGCGAAACGTCGGCGCGTCCGCAACGAGAAGGGTTCGCCCGAGAGCAAGCGCCGCCGTCTTACGAGAATGCCTCACTTCGAACCGCTCGAACAGCGGCAACTCCTCTCGGTCGTGGCCGGTCGGGTCTGGTTGGATACGGACGCTGACGGTGCGCAAGGACCCGCCGAACTGGGAAAAAACGGCGTCACCGTCAACCTCTATCAGTACGGCGTCGACAGTCCGGTCCTGAGCCAAACCACGGGGGCCACGGGCGTCGCCGGCCAGTACCGGTTCGACAACGTACCGGCGGACGAATTCTACCGAGTCGAGGTCATTCGCCCGGACCTTTTCAGTCTTACGCGGCCCGACGTGGGCAACGATTCGACCGACAGCGACGTGAATCCGTTTACCGGCGTGACGAAACCGTGGTTCTTGCTTCCACCCGCTTCGCAGAAAACGGTCGACGCGGGCCTCGTGGAGAACTTTGCCAAAGTGAAGGTCGATGACGGAGATCCGAACGACGGTGATGACGACGTCGAGATCGAATCCCCTGTCTTTGGCGTCGAGCGAGTCGAATTCGACGTGTATATCAGCAAATCGTTTCACGCGCAACAGGTAGGTGGCTACACGGCCGTGATCACGGTCGATCCTCCGAATCCCGGCATCACGTTCGTGGGCGCCGTGCAGGCCGACAATCCGCTCTTCCCGTCCTCGACGCCCGGCGGGACCCGGGATCCGAACGTCTACTACGCCGGCACTTCCGGAAGAACCAACGACGGCGTTGCCGACGATCTGGGCAGGAGCTACGTCCCCGTTTTCGAGGGCGCCGGCTTGTTCACGCTCCAATTCGACGTGGCGGCGGGCACTTCCGGAGAGTTCGACATCGTGATCGATTCCCCGGAAAATCCGCTGAAGTTCACCAATGAGGTCGGCGACAACATCTGGAATGTGGACGTACAAGCCGGCAAGCTCAAGATCATTGTACCGGAACCAACCATCCACATCAGCGACGTCAGTTTGCGAGAGGGCAAGGACGGCGAGCTGACGCCCTTTGCTTTCACCGTGTCCGCTACCGGATCGGTTTCACCGTCCAATCCGCTTGTCGTGGAGGCCGTGACCGTACCGGCCACGGCCATGCCGGGGATCGACTATATTTCGATCTCGACTCCCAAGCAGATGACGTTCACCAGCACCGATCCACAGACGCTCTTCGTCTACGTCCGCGGTGACAACCTCCCGGAACTGCATGAGACGTTTCGCGTCTTACTCCGGGATCCGGCGAATCCGGGCACTCCGCTCGACGAAGGCGTGGGCACGATCCTCGACGACGACACCGCCCAGTCCTCCATCGGGGACCGGGTGTGGTGGGATCAGGACAACGACGGCGTTCAGGATCTCGGCGAACCCGGTCTGGCCGGAATCGAAGTGAACCTCTACGATTCCACCGAAGTCGATCCGGTGGCCACCACCACCAGCACTGCCGACGGTTATTCCTTCGTCAACCTGATTGCCGGCCAGTATTTCGTCGAATTCGTCGTCCCGCAGGATTACCGGTTCGTTGCAAAGAACAATCCGCAAGCCGGCAGCGCCCTGGACAGTGACGCCGACTCGACCGGAAGAACCAGCCTGTTCACCCTGGGGATCAGCCAGCAGCGATCGGACATCGACGTCGGACTCAGACAACTGGCCTTCACCATGAAGGCCGAAACGGCCGTAATGGACATTCCGACCGTGGCGACCGACGGCCACCTGGACGTCTACTTCGAGGTCCCGAGCGATTTCCAGCCCTACATGGCCGCTTATAACGCCGCGATTTCCATCGTATCGCCCCCCGGCTTCGAGGGTCTGGTCACGTTGAAAGAAGACGCCACGCGGGTCGACGGAAGAATTCCCGTGTTTCCGGGCAGTCCGCCGGACTTTGCTCCCGACTTCTCACAGTACACTCCCGGCTCCGTCGAGGGTACGAAGTTGCAGGTCGGCGATTATCTGTCACTCGGCGGCGGTTCGGCCGCCGTGGAAGTCAAGAACGGATACGGCGCGTTCGGACTCGATTTCACCGTCGCGCCGGGGGTCGCCGGAGTGTTCGAGGTGAAAATCGATGAAAAAATCGTTACCGATGCTTCCGGGTATCGACTGAACGTCAATGCGGTGTCCGGATATATTATCGTCGGTCCCGCGTCGGTGTCCGGCCGAGTCTGGGAGGATCTCGAAGACGATGCGAGAGAGAGTGACGGCATCCGGCAGGACGACGAGAGCGGTCTCGGCGGAGTCGTGGTCGAGTTGTATCGGCAGCCGGACGTCGGGGCCCCGGCATTGGCAGGCACGACGCAGACGGACGCCCTCGGGTCCTATGAATTCACCGATCTGTTGCCGGGCGATTACTTCACGGCATTCGTCAGGCCGGATAACACGTATCGCTATACGCCGAAAGACCAGGGCGCAGATGACACCCGCGACAGCGACGCCGATCCGGTCACGGGAAGAACCGATGCGTTCACCGTCGGCTTCGACGAGGAACTCACGCTGGACGCGGGCATGCGGCAACTGAAGTTCGAGGTGATCGTCGACACGGTCATCGTCAAGGACACGGACCTGGGAGGACACGTCGATGTCTACTTCAAGGTCCCGTTGGAGTTGCAGCCGTACCTGGCATCGTACAACGCGGTCGTGTCGATTTACCCGGGGGGGTATACGGGTGCGGGGGATGTTCCGGAGGTGAGCTGGATCGCGTTGAGCGATCAGGCCTCCCAGGCGAATAACCAGGTGTTTCCCGGTCAGACCCCCGGCTTTTCTCAGTTTTCCGCGGGTCTCGAAGGTGCCCAACTTCAAGTCAGCGACTATCTGCCCAACGACCAGGTCGCCGCGGCCAGGATCGACAACGGGGAAGGTCTGTTCGGGATCGACTTCGTGATCTTGGATGGGACGGCGGCGGAAGGAGTCGGGAAATACGACCTGCGCATCGAGGAGGTATTGTTCAGCGACGCCGGCGGGAACCCGTTGCTCAATTACATCCTCAGACCCGGCAAGATTCTCGTCAACCCGGTCTCGGTGGGCGATCGCGTTTGGGATGACGTCAACGGCGACGGAATCCAGGACGCCGGCGAGCCCGGCATGGCGGGAGCAGGCGTCAGTCTGTACCGCTCGGGAATGGACCCGGCCGTGGACGATCCGGTGCGCACCACGACGACGAACGACGACGGCGCCTACCTGTTCACGGAACTGGAGATAGGGGACTACTTCCTGGTGTTCGACACGCCGCCGGGCTACAAGCCGACCGTGCAAGACGCCGGCGATGATGCCGAGGACAGCGACATCGATGCGGACGGGACGACCCAAGTCTTGGCACTGGGCCCCAACGAGACCGATCTGACGCTCGACGCCGGCTTCGAACTGCTGAAGTTCACCGTCATCGTCGGAGCCCCGGTCATCGTCGACAATCCCGACCCTACCGGCCCGGACACGGGTTCTCTCGAACTTTACTTCGAGGTTCCGGTCGGTCTGCTCGAGGATCCGTACCTGGCGTCCTACAACGCGGCGCTCTCCGTTACTCCGCAAGCCGGCGCGAACGGCAGCGTGGAGTTCGTGGAACAAGCTACTCGCACCCAAACGAAAGCCTCCTTATTCGGTGATCACGATCCGGAGTTTTCCAAGTACGGAGGTAATCCGCCCCAGACGGACCAACTGCTGGTTGGCGACTATTTCAGCGGCGGGGTTGCGGAGCAGATTATCGACAATGCCGGCTTCTTCAAGGTCGAGTTCACGATTCCGGCGGGGACCTTCGGAACGTTCGATCTGAACATCGACGAGTTGATTCTGGTTTCGCCCGATAGTACCCGCCTGACCAATTACACGATCGTATCGAACCAAATCGTGATTAGCCCGCCGGCGCCGGATGCCGAGTTCTCGATCTTCGGCGACGCCCAAGGGAACGAGAACGACGGAGTTCAGTTCACGATCGAACTCTCCGGGGCGCTGGCCGTGCCGACTTCGGTGGACGTCTCCATCATCCACAATCAAACGACCGACGACGATTTCCACCCGTCGTGGCAATCGACGGTGACGGTGGATTTTCCCGCCGGAGAAACGAGCGTGCCGGTCACCGTGCTGCTGAACGCCGACCTCGTCGTGGAGGCCAACGAGACGTTCGTCGTACAGATCACGAATCCCTCACCGGGAATGGACATCGACGCCGCGAAGGCCCAGGCAACCGGAACGATCCTCAACGACGACCAGGCAACGTTGACCATCCAGGACGTCACTTTGCCGGAAGGGGGACAGGGGGTGGAAATCGTCGACACTCCGCTGGCGTCCGTCGTCCTCGGGGAGACCGAAAACGACTTGATCATTGGTTTCCGGGAACAGACCGGAGTGTCGCTGGCCCAGAACGTCGACGTTGACCACGTCCCCAACGGCACGGACGTCACGTTCGGTCCCGCCGCTCCGACAGGAGGCGTCGTCCAGGCTGGGATTCAGGTCGATTCCTGGTTCTTCCATTTCGACCCGCTTACTCCAGACTACGTGACCGTGCAGAACGGAGCCATCCAGTTTAGCGACGATATTCTGGGAGTGATCTTCAGCACAACCAACCTCAACGATAGCGATACCCTCGGAAACCCCGGTACGGTTTACCCCACGGGTATCGAGGGTTTCCGCGCCATCGACGTCACGGGTTCAGATCGATTCACCCTGCTTTCCGATAACCGGACGTTGCTGTTCAACAGTCTGATGGCGTTTACGAATTCGGACCAGATTCGCTTGCTCGTGAAGCCCGGTGCGCAAATCGTCTCGACGACACCCTTCGTGTTCGACGTAACGCTCTCGCACGCCGTGGACGTGCCGGTAAGCGTGGATTACACCGTCCTGGGTGACCTGATCCCGGGCAATTCGGCCGAGGAAGGCGTCGACTACGTGGCCGCGAACTTGAGTGGCACGCTTCAGTTCGCCGGCCAAGCGGGCGAGATACAGCGAGTCGTCGTGCTGGTCAACAACGATTTGCTGGCCGAACAGGACGAGACGTTCTCCGTGAAACTCTCGGGGGTTGACGCTGACGGCCGCGACGTCGTCATCGGCGACGACGAGGCGGTGGGCACGATCCTCAACGACGACGTTCTCGCCGCAGCCGTCGTCAGACGCTACGTCTTCTACGGCAACTCCAGATGGGACGATCTCGGGGGCGACGACGGCGCGATTGCCACGGACAAGCGAGAATTGCTGCCCGGGGAGACTGCGTCGTACCTGAACTACACCAGCTACGACCGCGGGATCAACGGCATCATGATCGATGTCATGGACCTGCCCGACGGAGTGATCCCCATGGAGGCCGATTTCGTGTTCCGGGCCGGTGGGGCCGGTGCCCCTGGTGTCTTGGAGCCGGATCCGACAAACCCGGCGTCGTGGGGACTTGCTCCACAGCCGCTTAACGTCGAGATACGTCCCGGCGCGGGTTCCGGCACCGACGACGCCGGCCAGGCGTATGCGGGTGCAGACCGGATCGTCATTACCTGGGCGGATGGGGCTATCAAGAATCAGTGGCTGCAGGTGATCGTGAAGGACGGCACTGCGCTCGGGCTGGCGCAGGCCGACGTCTTCTACTTCGGAAACCAGGTCGCCGAGACCTTGAACTCCTCCGAGAATGCGGTCGTGAACACGTTGGATGAGTTCGAGATCTGGAAGGCCATCCGGGCCTCAGGCGGTGCGGAGGTGGGTATCTCCAACCGGTTCGACATCAACCGAGACAAGAAAGTGAACGCGCTCGACCAGTTCACGGCGTGGAAAAGCAAGGCGGATAGCAGCCTAGCGCTGAACCTCGGCATCCAGACCGCGCTAACCGGCCTGGCGCCCTCTCCATCGGCCGCGCACGACGTCGTCCTGCAAGAGGCCGCTGTGCCCGCAATCCGATGGCTCAGCGCCCTCGATCAACTCGAGCAAAGGGACGCCTCGAAGAACGACAACCCGGTCGAAGCAGCGGCCGTCGACCTGTTGTTGGCTACCTATTGAGCGACGGCTTACGAATAGAAGAAAGCCCCATCGACGCATTGCGGCGATGGGGCTTTTCGTTTGCCTTTGTCGATCGGCTCGTGACTTCTACGTCTTGAACCGGGCCTCCTCCCAAGGGAAAGAGAGAACTCGGGCTACTCCGCCATCATGTACGCCAAAACGTTGCCGACGATCTTTCGGGCGGACTCCGGCCGGTAACCCAGGGAGCGATAATTCTCGATGCCCGCCATCGCCGACGAAAGGTCGAATTCCGAGTAGAAGACCGCCGGGCGGTTGTTCACTCGGGCCACCAGAAGCTTCTGGCTGCGGGAGTCTTCGCCCCGCTCGCGCAACAGTCGTCTGGCCGGCAGCTTGAAACGGATGCCGCCGGAAAGGTCGGCCCCGCCCTCGAATCGGCCTTCGGCCAGCAGATGATCGGGCGGCAGCGGCACAAGCTGGCCGAAGATCGCGTCGAGTTCCTTTCGGGCCGAGACGGCAAACGCGGATGAGCCGGCGTAAGCATCCACCAGCAACGTGCCGCCGGCGGCGACGAACTCCTTCAACGCCGTTCGCTCCGCCTGCGAAAGCACCAACGCCTCACGCCCGGTGAGATGCAGCAGCCGGATATCCGCCAGGTCGTCCTTGCCGAGCACAACCGGGCGCGACTCGACGATCTTGCAGCCGGTGACGTGCCGGGCGTAGGGTGCATACTTCCGCCAGCACATCGCCGCCGCGTCCCAGTCGCGTGGGTGGACGGCGCCGGGCGAGTGTTGCACGCGGGCCAGCCGGATCGCGGTCTCGCGCGGTTCGGCCAGCGGGGTTTCGGGCAAGATCGACGCGAACTTGCCTTCAATCGTGCCCAGGTCGGTCGCGTAGAAGAGCAGGTTCATCGCCAGCTTGAACGCGTCGCTTTCCGTGCGATTGACCTGCCAATCGGCCGACATATACTCTTCCGAGAGGATGAAGAAGGTCCGCGAGCCGTCGGAGACACCCGACAGCCGCGGGCGCTGCTCCCACTCCTGCTTGATCACGGTGAAGATGCCGTGTTCGGGCGCGAGCGGCTCGAGTTCATAGTCGGGGTAGTCCGTTTTCGGGAACATCTGCCGTAGGAGTTGTTTCATCGACTCGGCGAAGTGTTCGCTGTGGTCGCTCGGCTCGGCGAGGATGGTGCCGCCGCGCAGGATGTACTCGCGGAGCTTGAGCATCTCCTCCTCGCTGAACCGGGCCGCCATCGATCCGCTGATGAAGAGGATCGGCGCCTCGAACTCGTCGGCCTCGGCCGCGATGGAGACGGTTTGCCAGTTCATCGGCCGCTCGTAGGCCGACCAGAGGTGCTTGCTCAGGTTGGCCAGGTCGCGCGGGTTGAGGTTCCAGTCGTGCGTTTCGCCGTACTGCAGCTTTTCGATGGCCACGGGTGCCCCGCCGTAGACGAGAAAAAGCGTGCAAAACGACGTGTTGACGACCCCCCCGTAACCGCCGGGAATGGAACCGTCGGATTCCTGGCCCTGGAGCACTTCCAGCGCACCGCGGGCGAACCAGTCGTCGCCGCCGATGTACTTCCGCCCGCCGGCCACGCCGGTGCGTTCGATTCCGTAGAGGTAATATCCCCCGCTGCCTTGGGCCTTGCCCAGCCAGTCCATGCCGCGTTCGATCGAGCCGAGCACCGCGGCGGCTTCGCCCTCGGTGAAGGTTCGCGGATCGTCGGCGCGGTAGTAGTTCTTGCCGTGGTACATGTCGAAGACCAGGAACATGCTGGCCAGTCCGGCGGTGGCCATGTTGGCCGAGGAGCCGCCGGTCGTGTAGCTCCAGCCGCCGTCGGCGTTCTGGCAGCCGCGGAAGTGTTGCGACATGGTCTGCCAGAACTTGTCGCCCGGTTCGAGACCGGCCCGGGCGGCCGCCCAAATCCCCAGCACGCCGTACTGGGTACACGAGTTGTCCCAGTCGGTCGACTCCATGGTGTATCGCCAGCCTTCGCGGTCGCCCAAGGCGGCCAGGAGCCAGTCGTAGTCGGTCTTGAGCATCGCGCGGATGCGCTGATCGTAGGGGACTTTTCGCAGGGCATATTCCCAGACGTTCGCCCGGATCCCGCGCACGTAGGTGTTGTTCGGGTCGATCTTGGCCAGGTAGTCCAGAGCCTTCTTCAACTGGGCGTCGCTGGCGGGATGTCCGCCGGAGGCCAGCATGGTCAGCGCGGCCAGCGCCGTGGCGCCTTCGGTGTAGCTGCTTTCATAAATGGAACCGTCGGGCATTTGCCGGCTGCGTAGAAACATCACCGCGTCGTCGACGGCGATGCGGATCTTCTTGGCCGTGACCGGCCCGGTGAACTGCTCGTGCACGGTGCGCGGCGCCTGCCCGAGAGCTACTGCCGGCGCCAGGCACAACACCGCCAGGATCGTGGCGTTACAAGTCATGGTCATCTTTCCTCCACTGGCTGAACGTTCCTCGGTTCGTCGGGGATCTGTTGGAGTTCTTGGATCCGGTCGATGTTGCGATCGTCGAATCGAAACTGTTCGTTGGGAATCTGGTTGATCCGAAGCCCATTCTGGAGCTGGTTCTGGAACTGGTCGACTTGCCGATCGTTGCGGAACTGTTCGAATCGCGCTTCATTCTGGAGCTGATCGCGAAGCTGGACGTTATCGAGTTGATTCAAGCCCTGATGAAACTGCCGCATATCCTCCATGCGCACGGATTGCTCGAACTGGTACTGCTTCTGGAGTTCGGCGTCTTTTTGCGCGCCCTTCTTCTGCACGATGATCCGTTCGTCGCCGATGTTGGTGGCGACGGCCCAGCCGAGCCGCTGCGCCTGGGCGAAGCGGGAGTTGTTTCGCAAGAGATCATAGTACTCGTCGCTGAAGAGTTCCACCAGGCGGGTTTTTCGGTCGCCGGCGTCTTCGCCGTTGACCCATTGCCCGTCGTGAAGATAGAACGCCTGGTCACCGATCTGGCGGAGGCTGTTGTTGACCACCGTATTGCCGCGGCGGTCGAGGTACTTGTTTCCGTCCTGCGTGGCGACGACGCGAAACTGGAGGTTCTTGTCGTTGTCCGCCTGATTGACGGCCCATTGGCCCACGACGATTCCGTTGGCCATGTTCATGCGTGCCCGTGTCTCATCGAGAGCCATTTCGGCAGTAACGTCGGAGCCGGCCCAGGCGAGGAACTCGGTGTACTCGGTGACGATGCCGAATTTCTTGCTCAGCCGCACCACCTCGGCGATCAACTCCTCGTTCTCGCCGTGCAGGCGGATTTCCTGCAGGAGGTAGCCGATTTTTCGGGCGGCCCACAGAGGTGCGACGAAATCGTTGGTCTTGCCGGCCGCTGCTTCGGGGAGCACGGCCCGGCAGGTGTAGCCGATTTGCCGCCCGTCGAGGACGCCGGAAATGCGGAAGGCGTGTTCTCCGCCGCCGCGATAGCGGCCGAAGACCATCACCTCGTTGCCCTTGAACAGGGCCGGCAGTTCTTGCGGGTAGATCGAGTGCGTTTGCAGTTCGCCGCAATCCACGGCCACGTCGATCAACACCGGGTGCGACAGCCGATCGTAGAGCGCGGCGACCTTGGCGTCGATCTCTTCCTCGGGGGCCACGTACTCGCTGCTGCCGTCGGTCAGCTCGGCGAGCTTGTCCAACAGGTGCGCGTTGACGTCGTGCCCCATGCCCATCACGAAGATCTGCGTGGGACAGGGCTCGACCTTCTCGACCCCTTCGAGGATCTTTTCCGGCACCAGCTCTCCGGCGGTCGGCGTGCCGTCGGTCAGGAAGATGGTGATTTGCGGCCGGCCCGGTTGCGGTTTTCCGCCGAGGACCTTCTCCAGCGCACCGCTGATATTGGTGAGTCCCCTGGCCACCACGTTTTCGATGAACTCTTCGGCGGCGGCCAGCGTTTCTTTGGAACCGGCGACCGGCTCGTCGCGGAAGCTGACCACCTCGGTGCCGAAAGTGACCACGTTGAAGCGGTCGCCCGGATTGAGCTGGCCGAGGCAGTACTCGATGGCCAGTCGGGCCTGTTCGATCTTCTCGCCGCGCATCGATCCGCTCGTGTCGAGCACGAAGATCACGTCCTTGTCCATGGCCGCCTCTTCCTTTTCGCCGCCGGTCGGATTGCCCAGCAGCATGAAGTACCCGTCCTCGTCCTCTTCGGTCCGATAGGCCAGCACCCGCAATCCCAGATCGTCCTTGTCGGCGACCCAGCAGAGGCGGAAATCGTCTTCGCCCGCGTAGTCGTCGGCCTTGACCCGCGCGGTCGCCTCATAGAGGCCCTCGCGCTGGATCGCGGCCTCGTGCGTGGGGCTGAACAGGGCTCGAAGAGGAATCCGATCCCTGCTGCCGACCGTGACGGCCATCGACAGCCGGGCGACCGGTCCGGCGGCAAACGCCGTGGCCGGCGTCGGACACTTGAGCGTCCAGACGCCCGAGTTGTCCTGAACCTTCTGCTTGAACTCCACGACGATCTCGACCTTGTCCTGCAACTCGAACGCGGGAATCAGCAGCGCCGGTCGGCCGCTGTAGGCGAGGATTTGCACCGAGTCAAGACCTCGGGCCAGCGTCTCGTAAACCGGCTGGGCCTCATCCGCGTCGAGGAACCGGGTGCCCGGCAGGATCGCATGGTCCCGGTTGGGAATGCCGGCGGCGATCACCACGCCCTGCTCCGACGTCCCTTCCGGCAGCGGGATGAGGCATACGGTCTGCACCGCCTTTTCCGGCCCGGCTACGGTCTCCTGGATCTTGGTGGCCGCAAAGCCGTCGTCGACCGTAGCCGTGATCGTGCTGTAACGGATCGAGTAGAACGGCTGCTGAACGTTCTCGTCGCGGACGAACGTGCCGTCCTCCATCTTGCCGGCGAAGAAGATCGGTCCGGCCTGCGCGGCCGCCGGCAAGAGCGCCAGCAGACCGGCGACGAGAAGGATCAGAAGGATTGGCGCCGCGGCGCCCGAGCGTTTGGGTGATTTGCGACTCATGACCAGGTTTCCTTTCGTTACTCCTTGTTAAGGGTAGGTTAAACGTGGGCCGTCGAAAAAGGGGACAGGCACCGGGCCGCCATCATTTCTCGCAACTGCAGAACCGAAACGCGGCCCGGAGCCAGTCCCCATTTTCGACTCGCCGTTGACAGTTCGCGTTCGCATCATAGCGATTCCAGTGTTCGCAGGGCCGCGAGCACGGCCTGGTTGTTCGGATCGCGCCCGGCCAATTCCGTGTAGAACGCTTGAAGCGGTTCTTTCATCCCGGCGGCGATCAATCGGTCCATCTTGTCCAAGTCGTTGAGGTCGAGATTCGCCCGTTTCCGCCACAGCCGCAAGCCGTCGTCTCTCGCGCCGTTCTCTGCCGCCAGGGCGGCCAGGTTTGCGAACCACGACTGGAATTCGTCGAGGTGCAGATTGGTCCGCACGCGTTCGAGTACACTCTCCGCCGATTTCCAGTCGCCCACTTCTCGATAGGCTTCCAGCAACGGGCGCGCCGGCTCGGCAAGCACCGGCGGAGCGTGCCAGCGCCGAAAAGCGTCTTCCAGCAACGGGACGGCTCGCCGGGCGTGCCCTCCTCTTCTCAACTCTTCACCGACCACGCAAGGACGGGTCGGATGCGCGTCGGGACCGGCCAGCTTCACGGCCTTCGACCAAAGCCATTCCTCGGTTCCGGCCGTGCGAGCCTTCGTCCAAAGGGCCCGCAACACCCTCTCTTCCTGATAGCCGTAGGTTTCCCGGTCCTCGAGGAATCGCCACAGTTCGGGATCGTCGGCCGCGAACGTCACCTGGTTCTCCGCGTCGAGCTTCAGGAGCCAATAGATCAGCGGCGAGTTAACATCGTAGTTCGGTGCGATGCGGCGGAGTTCCGCTCGCAGCAAGCCGGCCGCGTCGTCGTATCGCTCGCACGATTCGATCAAGAAGCGGGCAAACTCCACGACGGCCATGCGCCGATAGTCGTCCGGCGGCAACGCCAGGGCCGTTCGAAAGGCGTCCTCGGCCTTCTGGAGTTCCTTGCGGCCGGCGTAGTACGACGCGCGGCGGAGCCAGTATTGCACCGAGTCCTTGTTCTCTTCCTCGGCTTTCTTGATGCGGCCTTCGATGACCCGCTGCCCGCTGGCACTCTGAACCTCTCCGGCGAAACGGACCGTACTCAGATCGCTCAAATCCGCGTCGGGGCCGAGCAGTTCCTCGACGAGCTTTTGCGCCCGATCGAGTTCCCCCGCCTCTTTGCAGCTTGCCGCCAGTTCGGCCTTGGTCCAGTCCCGCACCAGTTTTTCCCATCCGGCCTCGGAGAGCGCCATGCTGCACCGCCAACTCATGGCCTTTCGATCGTAGTCGGCGATGGGCAGCGAGAGAGAATGGTCGAACAGCCGGATCGCCTCGGCGTGATGTCCCTTGGCGGCCAGCGCACCGCCGACGTCGTAAGCATCGACGGCGAACCGCGGCCGGGCCACCTCGCCCAACCACGCAATGCTGGGCCGCTCTTCCCCCGTGCGCAGGTTTTCGCAGAGGACCCGTACGGCCTCGACGTACCGAAAGACCAACTGGCCGTCGGCGGGGTCCGTGCGGATCTCGGCCCGCAGTTCCTCCACCAGCGGTGCGATCTTCTCCCGATCGCAAAGGACCCGGTAGTAGTAGCGGTACCAGGTTCGCCAATCGGCCTGATATCGCGTCTTCAGCCACGCCTCCAGCCCGGCCCGATCTCCCGTTTCCCACCAGTGCCATTGATACTGGTGAAAGTTGGCCGGGCAGAACTGGGGATACGCTTCCAGGAACTCGTGCAGACTCTCCCAAAGCCTGAACCGGATCAGCGTGTCGGCCAGATACTCCTTGTCCCACCACTGCAGTTCGAGTTCGCAGAACCGGCGAACGAGCGCGGGCACCCGATCTGCATGGCCCGCTCGATAGAATACGTCCAGCGCCGTGAACAGGGTGCGCAATTCGGCGTCGTCGACTTGGCCGGCCAGCTCGTTCGACCAGTCGATCACGTCGCGCTCGGCGAGCTTCTCGATCACCTCCCGCCGCACCTCCCACCAGTCGGTGTACTCGGCCCGCGCCGGCGCCGCTGCAACGAACGACGCCAGCGCGACGAGGCCGACCATTGGAAAACCGAGCCTTCTCCTGGAAACGCACATCTTTACTCCCCCTTGACCAGGATGTTCCGCCCGTCGACGTGCAGCACGATCTCGCCGGACATCGACAGGGTCCCTTGGCGGTTCTCGGCGACCAGCCGCTCGAGCAACTGCCGGAACTCGGGCGAACCGGCGACGACGGTCTGGTCGGGTTCGCCGCCGTTTCGATTGTTGATGGCGTTGCCGTCGATCCAGCGGTTCCCCCGCTGGAAGAACGCCCGGTCGTTGATCTGCTGCACTTCCGTGATCTGCACCCGGTTCATGTTGGCGTCCCAATGATAGTTGCGGCGATTCTCGTAGAACTGCGATTGCTGGAACGTGCCGTTGACGGCCTGGTTGACGGCCCCGACGCC
>Ga0307380_10002633_pt1 | contig 25273 bp, 19 predicted proteins | sample UN3MG_FD_202239 | JGI IMG/M metagenome (GOLD analysis project Ga0307380, IMG submission 202239) | Soil microbial communities from Risofladan, Vaasa, Finland - UN-3 | ecosystem: Environmental > Terrestrial > Soil > Coastal area > Acid sulfate soil | place: Finland: Risofladan, Vaasa | collected... | reverse complement strand
TCCGTCCTGATCGAAGACCACCTTGACGGTGACGCTTCCCTTCTCGAACGCGCACGTCACATAGGCGACGTCGAAGCCCTGCTCCTTCGCGCTCCGAACGCCCGACTGTGACTCATACGCCCCGAAGGAAGAGAGCGACTTCCATGCCTCCTCGAGCTTCGCTGGAGGCATAGCGGCCGCCATCGTGGGGGCCAGACGGGCGGCGGCTTCCTCGAACTTCCCATCGGCGAGCAGCGAGACGAACTCCTTGCCCTTCTCGCCGATGTCCCCGCCGGGAGCGCTTTGCTCCCTCCCGCCGCACGCCACGAGGCCCATGCAGCAGAACGTCAACAGCGAAACGAGCACAGCGAACTTCCGTGCCATGATTCGCTCTCCTGAAGCGCCGAACCGTACCCGATCCAACGCGGCGCTGAGTCTCAACCCACCAAGACGCGGACGACGACGATCTTCGAGACGATCTCGGCCGCGACGAGGGCGGCAATGAAGCTGACTGCGGCTCGAAGGCCGCGGATGTTGCAGCACAGAGAGTAGGAATGATACATGAGAGCAACCATCCAGACAATCGTCAGCAGTGCCACGAGCATGATCAGCCCGCCGAGGACGATGTCGGCGCGCTGTGCCGAAAGCCCACCGCTCTGGAGCACCTGGACCGTTATGGATGACACGAGCCTCCGGTACGGAGGCGCCAGCGCGCCGAGCGCGGCAAGGACCGTGGGCCACCTTGCCATGGCCTGAGTGCCGAAGAGGTCTCGGACGCGGAACTCGGCGCGCGAGACCAGCTTGCCGAACAGGAAGAGCGCAATCGACATCGTGAGCCAGTTGACGATGCCCTCCGACAGAAACACAGATGTCGGGACGGCGAGGCCCGTGTGCATATCGAGAACGCCGTCGAAGTGGGTATGGCTCAGGCTGCCGAGAAAGCCGGCGAGCACGATGGCGGCGAGGCCCAGCAGGAGGGATCGGCCCCCGGCGACGTACGCGAATGGCCGCAAGAGGAGATCGACGACCGGCGGCCGGGCGGCGGACCGGCTGACATCACTCGCTGTTGCGCTCATCCTCGTCCTCCCCCAATGCTCGCGCGCCCACGACCCTGGCGATGATCTCGTCGAGGCGATTGCGCACGGTCGGATAGCTCACGCCGAGCAGACGGGCCATCTCCTTGAGGCTGCCGCTGGACTCGACGAACTGGATGATGAACCGCTGGTCTTCGGCGTCGAGGCTGGCGAGCGCGGGAAGCTGGTAGCAACCTTCCACCTCGGTGGCGCACTCAGGGCAGGCCAGACGCTTCACCAAGAGCTGACCGTTGCAGCTCGGACAGTTTGTCGGCAGATTTCTCATAGTTGCCTCTAACATCAATATTATAGAGCCACTGATTCATCTTTGTCAATAGATACTCCGAAAAATGAAAGCGAGGAGGCTATGTTGCTCTGAGGGCGGCGGCATGGCGCGGGGGCGATTGCGGGGCGGCCGAAGCGGACGGGCCGGCAGGGAGCCGAACCCCCTATCGTCTAGTCCGGCGAGACGCCGAGGGCGCGCATCGCCTCCCCGACGACGTACAGGGAGCCCGTCACGACGATGGCGTCGCGGGGCTTGGCCTGGTCGATAGCCGCCCGGATGGCAGCTGCGACGGGGGTGTAGGCGGAGGTGTGCTTGCAGCGCCGGAACACGAGCCGTTGGAGTTCGTGTGCGTCGAGCGCGCGCGGCGAGGAACTCGCCGTGGCGATAACTGTGTCGGCCGCGGGGCAGAGATGGGCGGCGATGGCCTCTCCGTCCTTGTCCCGGCCGGTACCGAGCACCAGAATCACGCGCCGACCGGGGAGAACAGATTCGATCGTCTGGGCGAGCGCCGCCGCGCCGACTTCGTCGTGAGCCCCGTCCAGGACGACGTACGGCCTCCTGCTGACAACCTGGAACCGTCCGGGCCACCGCACAGAGGCGATGCCCTTGCGCACCGCCTCCTCCCCTATCTCGATGCCCTGCTTCTCGGCAAGCTCCACCAGCCCCACCGCAACAGCCGCGTTCTCTATCTGATGAGCGCCGAGAAGAGGACATTCCACGTCCGCATAGAGCCCGTTCAGTCCCTCAATGGTGAACCGCTGGCGATCTCTTTCGGCGCGAACGGCGGAAACTCTCGGGCCGAACTCCTGGCCCACCACGATGAGCTGCGCCCCCCGGTCGATGCACACATCCTGGAACACCTCGATGACTTCCGGAGACTGCGGCGCGCAGACGACAGAGACTCCCGGCTTGATGATGCCGGCCTTCTCCCAGGCGATGTGCGTTACCGTATCGCCAAGCTCGAGAGTATGATCGAGCCCGATTCGGGTGAGACCGCAGGCGAGGGGATTGACCACATTCGTCGCATCGAGGCGCCCGCCAAGTCCTGTTTCGATCACGGCGATGTCAACGCCCTGTCGGGAGAGGTAGAGCAGCCCGAGGAGGGTGTAGGCCTCGAAGAAACTCGGGAGTCCTATGGCACCGGCTCGCATGGACTCGATGATCGGCTGCACCTCCTCCACCAGCCCGACTACGTCCGCCTCCGGGATCATCTTGCCGTCGATCCGGATTCGCTCGCGGAACGAGACCAGATGAGGGGAGGTGTAGAGACCCGTACGGCGCTCGGCGGCCGTGAGTATGGAGGCGGCCATGGCCGCCGTGGAGCCCTTTCCCTTGGTGCCAGCGATGTGGAGACAGCGGAGAGCCACGTGGGGGTCTCCGAAGTGATTGAGCATGTGGCGCATGCGATCGAGGTTCCACACGCGCGCCGCGGCCGCCCCCGCGGGCGTCCGCTCGTAGTCGATCAGAGATTCGAGGTAGGAGACTGCTTCCTCGTACCTCATCGGAGAACCTCAGCGCGGCGCGTCCCAGCCCCGGCGGCAGTTCGTGACATGGCCCCGCGGGCCTCCTATCCTCACCGGCTCAGGGACGACAGTGCTCAAACGACCTACAGCTCCTCATACACCGGGAATCGCTCGCACAAATCCAGTACCTCTTTGCGCACCTGCTCACGGACCTGGGGTTCGAGCGGGTTCCGCAGCACCCGAGCCATCATCTCCCCGATCTGTCTCATCTCGGGATCCTTCATCCCGCGCGTCGTCAGAGCAGGGGTCCCAGGCCGGATCCCGGAGGCGATCGCCGGCGGCTGGTGGTCGTACGGAATGCAGTTCTTGTTGACGATGATCCCCGCTTCTTCGAGCAGGTTGGCGGCGTCCCGACCGGTCAGGGTCAGCGGCCGAAGATCGCACAGCATGAGGTGGTTGTCGGTGCCGCCGGAAACCAGCCGGACGCCGTGCTCCTGGAGGGATTCGGCGAGCACCTGGGCATTCTGCACGATCTGCCGCTGGTACTGGCGGAACTCCTCGCTCATCGCCTCCTTGAAGGCGATGGCCTTCGCCGCGATGACGTGCATGAGCGGCCCGGCCTGGATCCCGGGGAAGATGGCGCGGTCGATAGAGTCGGCGAGATGGCGCTTGCACATGATGAAGGCGCCCCGCGGGCCGCGAAGAGTCTTGTGTGTGGTCGAGGTCACGATGTCGGCATACGGGACGGGGCTTGGGTGCAGGCCCGCCGCGATGAGCCCGACGATGTGGGCGATGTCGGCCATGAGCAACGCATCGACCTCATCTGCAATCCCGCGCCACGCGTCCCAGTCGACGGTCCGCGGGTAGGCGCTAAACCCTACGACGATGAGCTTCGGCCGATAGAGGTGAGCGATCTTACGGGCGGACTCATAGTCCAGCAGCTCCGTCTCCCTGTCGAGCGCGTAGTGATGCACCCGGTAGTAACGCCCGGAGAAGTTGGTGCTCTGGCCGTGGCTCAGGTGACCACCGTGGTCGACAGACAGGGAGAGCATCGTATCGCCGTGCTCGAGCACCGCGTAGTAGGCGGCCATGTTAGCCTGCGACCCGGTGTGGGCCTGGACGTTTACGTGGTCGGCGCCGAAGAGCTCCGCAGCGCGGTCGATGGCGAGCTGCTCCGCTTTGTCCACCGCGCCACAGCCGTTGTACCAGCGCGCCCCCGGATACCCCTCGGCGTACTTGTTGGTCATGACACACCCCTGGGCGGCGAGAACGGCCGCAGAGGCGTAGTTCTCCGACGGTATCATGACCAGCGAGTTGCGCTGCCGCTCGAGTTCCTCCTCCAGGACCGCTTCCATCTCGGGGTCCGCTTGGCTCAAGGTGCGCTTCATCGTACTCCTCGGATCACCATATCGATGCCGTTCGACACCCGCCTCGGCCGGAGGCGTCTAGTGGCGAAAATGTCGGACGCCGGTGAAGACCATCGCCATGTCGTGCTTGTCGCAGGTCGCGATAGCTTCGCCGTCGTTCCGGGAGCCGCCCGGCTGTATGATCGCGGTGACGCCCGCATTGGCGGCTTCCTCCACCGCGTCAGGATAGGGGAAGAACGCGTCCGAGGCCAGCACGGCGCCTTTCGCCCTCTCGCCGGCCTTCTCGACCGCAAGACGAGCGGCATCCACGCGGCTGGTCAAGCCGCCGCCAATACCCACCGCCTTCTTCTCCCGCGCGAGGACGATGGCATTGGACTTCGTATGTTTGCAGACGACCCAGGCGAACCGCAACGCTGCTTCCTCTTCCGCCGTCGGCGCACGCTTGGTCGCGACCTTCAAGTCCTCGGGATCGCTGGCGCCGTCCGGCGACTGCACGATCAGCCCGCCCGAGACATGCTTGAGTGCCCACGGGTCTCCCGCAGCGAGTTCGGGCAATTCGAGCAGCCGCAGATCCTTCTTCTGCTGGAGCGCTTCGAGCGCCTCGGGGTGGTAGCCGGGCGCGAGGACGCACTCCATGAACCCGTGCCGCTCGATGCCCTCCAAGATGGCCCGCGCGGTCTCCGGGTCGGCCGGCTGGTTGAGCCCGACGATGCCGCCAAAGGCCGACACCGGGTCGGTGGCGAGCGCATCACGATAGGCCTGCGCCAGCGTCGCCCCCAGCGCCGCCCCACAGGGGCTGTTGTGTTTCACCACTATAGCGGCCGGCCCTGCGTATTCCCGCACGAAGGCGAGCACCGTGTCGAGGTCGAGGTAGTTGTTGAACGAGAGCGCCTTGCCATGAAGCTGTCGCGCCGCCGCCAGCCCCACCGGCGCCGCACCGACTCGCCGATAGAAGGCGGCCTGCTGATGCGGGTTCTCACCATACCGAAGTTCCGTGACGCGCTCGAACGGGTGAACGAAGAGCGCCGGGAACGCCTCCGCCGCGTCGACCTGGTGGGAGAGATAGTTGTGGATGGCGGCGTCGTAGCGGGCGGTATGGGCGAACGCCTCGACGGCCAGCCGGGCACGGGTGTCGTCCGTGACCTCGCCGCCTGTCCGCCGCATCTCTTCCAGCACGGCTGTGTATCGCGATGGGTTGCAGATGACCGCCACCGACTGGTAGTTCTTTGCCGCCGATCGGAGCATGGAGGGGCCGCCGATGTCTATGTTCTCGATGGCCTCGGCGAGGGCGATGCTCGGCCTCGCAATCGTCTGCTCGAAGGGGTAGAGGTTGACCACGACCAGATCGATGAGCGTGATCCCGTGACGCTCGGCCGTCGCCATATGCTCCGCATTGTCGCGGAGAGCCAGCAGCCCTCCGTGGACCTTGGGGTGAAGCGTCTTGACGCGGCCATCCATCATCTCGGGGAAGCCGGTGTATTCCGAAACGTCGGTCACGTCTATTCCGGCGTCCCTCAGGTGAGCCGCCGTCCCGCCCGAGGACATGATCGTGACCCCGAGCGCAACGAGACCCTGTGCAAACTCCGCTATGCTCGTCTTGTCGGATACACTGATGAGAGCGGTGCGAACGCGTGGCATATCACTGACCTCGTATGGGGATCTCCGGGAGACGGCCGGAGTATATCACGCCCGCCGAACGAGTGTCAAAAACAGCAGGCTCAGCACTCCCGGCTGGTGAGCTTACGCCACACTCGGGGTCCGCCCGATGCGGCGGCCGTCGATCTTCTCCATCAGCCGCCGCGGGTTGCCGTACAGGACCAGCTCGGCCTCCTGCTCCGACAGGCCCGCTCCCGCGGCGACCCGCCGCGCCATGTGGGTAGTCAGCAGCCCGTCAGGGGCATGCGCGTCGCTATTCACCAGGAAGGATGCCCCCGCAGCACGCCCCGCCGCAACAACGGCGCCGTTGCCGAGTCCGTGCCCGCGATGGGCTGAGATCTCGAGGAAGATCCCCGTGCGGGCAGCAAGACCGGCCAGCTCGACATCGAGCGCGCCAGGGTGCGCAAGGATATCCACCTCCGCGCATCGCAGCGCAGCCAGATTCGTGCCGGACGGCACCGGCTCGATAGGCGTTTCACCGTGCACGATCACCAGCTCGGCCCCCAGGCGGCGCGCCTCGGCAGCAGTCTCGGGAATGGCGGGCGGCGGGAGATGAGTCAGCTCGACACCCGGTATGGCCCGTATGTCCCAGTGCTCCTCCGCCAGTCGGCAGTCGGCGACGAGGGCCTCGATGACGGACCTGAGACTCCCCGGTGAGACGTGATCGGTGATACCGATGGCGTCGTAACCAGCCACAATCGCCCGTCGGATAAGCTCGACTGGGAGGAGAACGCCATCGCTGTGAAACGAGTGCGTATGGAAATCATAGATCGTGGCTTCGACGCCTTGCTCACTCACCGGCACCTACCTCCTTCAGCGCCCTCCTCAGCAATGCCTCGGGCACCGCGAACCCCAGTTCCATTTCGCCGATTGCACGCGGCAGCACGAAGCGGGGAACGCCCCCGACCGACTTCTTGTCGAATCGCATCGCGTCCAGAATCGCTCCCGCCGGGGTTCCCGGAATGCCTGTCGGCAGGCGGAATGAGGACAGCAGTCGCGCGAGTCGTTCCTCACACTCCCCCGGCAAGAGGCCAAGCAGTCGAGCGATACGGGCGGCGGCCACCATGCCCATCGCGACGGCTTCGCCGTGGCGCAGCCTTCGGTAGCCGGTGATCGATTCGAGAGCGTGTCCGACCGTGTGACCGAAGTTGAGGATGGCGCGCGGGCCAGAGTCGCGCTCATCCGCGCGGATCACCTCCGCTTTGATCTCGCAGCACCGACGCACAAGGTGGGAGACCGGGCTGACGTTGCGCCTCGAGAGCGCAACCGCGTTCCGCTCCAACCAGTCGAACAGGTCTGCGTCGGCGATCACGGCCGTCTTCACAGCCTCGGCCAAGCCTTCTCGATAGTCACGCGCCCGGAGAGTGGACAGCACCGACACGTCGGCCACCACAAGGCGCGGTTGGTGGAACGCGCCGATGAGGTTCTTCCCCGCGGGGTGATTGATGGCGACCTTTCCGCCCACTGAGGAATCCACCTGAGCCAGCAGAGTCGTGGGAATCTGGACATAGGGGACGCCCCTCATGTAGGTGGCGGCGACGAATCCTGCAAGATCGCCGATCACGCCGCCTCCGAAGGCGATCACCACGGAGCTGCGGTCGGCGCCCCTCCTGAGAAGCTCGTCCCACAGCGCGGATGCCCGCCGAAGCGACTTCTGACGCTCGCCCGCCGGAACGAGGATGGTTTCGACCTGCAAGGCCTCCAGCCCGCGCGCCAGCGTCTCCCCGTGCAGTCGAGCTATCACCGGATGTGTCATCACGAATCCCCGGGAGCCCCCCACGGCCGAAACGAAATCGCCCGCCCGCGCCAGCATGCCGGCGCCTATATGGATTTCATACGACCGGTCTCCCAGGTCCACGACAAGTGCGCACCTCAACTGCTCTGACATCGTGGAGCCACCAATACAGCGGAAGCGGCACTCCTTCGCGAGCGCCGCTTCCGAGCCAGTTTCGGACCGCCGGGCCACTCGGCAGCTAGATTGGCCCGAGCGTAACCGGCGCCGCCTCTTCCTTCACGATACGCGGCGTGATGAAAATCAGCGTCTCTGTCTCGTTCACACTGCGGACACTGCGGGTAAACAGGAGGTCCCCAACGATGGGTAAGCTACCGAGTATAGGAAGCCGGCGCTCGGTTTCAAGCTCGTCCTTGTTGATGAAGCCGCCGACGACGAAGGTCTCGCCGTCCCGCACGTTGACCGTCGTATAGAGGTTGTTCGTCGTAGTAATCGGGTACTCGACGTTGCCGTTCGCGACGGGCACGATAACCGTACCGCTGATCACGCTCTTCGAGAACGGGATGTACATAGTGATCGTGCCGTCACCGTTGATGCGCGGCGTGATCTGCAGCGTCGTAGACACCGAATACGTCGACACCGAGATCGTCTGGATATTCGTCCCTCGGAATGGATCTCCCGCGATGCCGCCAACCGTTACCCAGGGAACGCTGACCACGACCTCGTTCACGGCCGGAAGCAGGTTCATCGTCGACACGCGGATGGCATCGACGATACGGCCTCTGCCCGTTTCCAGCAAGTATGTGAGCGTGGCAGCGAAGTTCTGATAGCCAGGCGGCGAGTAGCTGACCACTATGCTGGGAGGCACGCTCATCTCACTCGGATCGATACGCGTGTTGCCCGCCACGTAGTACCAGTCTACGCCCAGCTGCTTCTGAAGGGTGGTGCTCACCTGGACCGATTGGAGTTCGATGATGATCTGCTGAGGCTTCCGATCGACGAGCTTCAGCAGCTCGATGAGTTCGTTGATGCTTTCCTCGGTCCCACGGATCATCAGTGAGTTCAGCGGCGGGAATGCTATCATCGCATCGATGTCTTCGGGCAGGAACTCGGCCAGCGCGCCGCTCCCGAAGAAGCCGCCCCCACCGCCGCCGCCACCTCCCCCGCCTCGTCCGCCACCTCCCCCGCCTCGTCCGCCGCCTCCCCCACCTCGTCCACCGCCGCCGCCGCCTCGTCCACCGCCGCCGCCGCCAAGCTCACCCAGCCCGCCAGAGGTCTGGAAACTCTTCTGGCTGCTGCGCAGGAGCACCGAGCCAACATCGCCCGGCATGGCATTCGCCTGGACTGGTAGCGGACCGGGATCGTCGGACGTGCCGAAAAGCCACGCGATGAATTGCGGCGGCATGAACTGCAGATGATACATGCGGGACACGCTGGTCTGCCCACCCGACTCCGGAACATCCGGAACTACAGCAGCGCGCGCAGACGGCACGGGCTGCGGCTCGGAGGAGATGACGTAAATATCGTCGTCGCGCCACCAGTGAAAACCTTTTGCAGTGCAGATGATTTCCAGCACCCGTTCGACCGGAACGTTATCCACATTGAGGGTGATCCGGCCGCTGACATCGCCGAGCACGATGTTCGCGCCTGAGGCCGTGATGATCGTCTGAACTACGTCCTGAACGCTCGCCTCCCGCACGTGGATGCTCACCAGTTCGCGGCCGGCTGCACTCTCGGGTTCCGAGGCTGCCGCGAAAAGACTCCCCAGTCCGATCAGCAAAGCGCACAGGATCGGTATGACAACGATTCGCCTCATCACTTCCCTCCCAACAAATGGCTGGCTTGTCCAGCAAACCGACCGCACGAAAACTGCACTCCAACCGTCCTGAGCGGTAGCAAGCCGGTTCCTCGCCATTCGCGACTCCAACGTGCGTGTAAGGGCAACCGCCCCTGGGATGCTCCGTTTTCCACCGCTGGTCCGCCCAGCCCGCGGCGGTCGATACACCGGCCGCGTATTCTACCACACATGCCCAGGAGTGTTAAGACCACTCCCCTGCCTCATCGCATCCCGCCCATCCACCACCCAAGGAGCATGCCACTCACCCCTCCCTGGCACACCGTGAGGGCCACCGCCGAGCTCATGTGCTCCGTCCATCGCCCTGTTCCGCTTCCGTGCGGAGACCGGCCGGTGCAGCTCTGCACAGCTCCCGCGGATGCCCGACGACCTTATCGCCCGCGACCGCCCCCGCCGCCCCCGCTACCGCCGCCCCCGCTACCGCCGCCCCCACCGCCGCGGCCGCCACCACCGGCACCACCACCACCGGCACCACCACCACCGGCACCGCCCCCACCGCCACCGCGGCCAGCACCGCCCCCGCCCCCGCCGCGGCCGCCGCCGACTCCGCCCCCGCCGCCCTCTGCCGCCACAGGCGCAATGAGCGGGCCGGCGATCCATCCGCCGAAGCCGAACCAGTTGGCTACCTGACGGCAGTCGAGGTACTGGAACTCATACCGCCCGCCCGGCCCGAACCAATAGAGCCGCTGTCGCGCGGATTCGTAGTCCTGCGGCGGAGGTGGCGGAGGTGTCGTATCCGGGAGCTTCTCCGTGATGTAGTAGACGTTTCCGGCCTCCCTGCGGTACGTGAGGTTGTGCGTATCGAGTATGTACCGCAGAGCCTGGCTGAAGGGGACCTTGTTAAACATGACCGTCACTTGGCCGGACACCCCGGGCGCAAGCACATAGCTGTACGACGTCGGCCTAAAAATGAGCCGCAGCGTGTCGTCCAGCGTCGCTTCGCGCACATCCAGCGTAATCGGACGCTCATCATCCTGAGCAAACGCGCGACCCCCCATCACCAAGATGCCGGCGGCCGCTATCGCGACCGTCAGAGCCAGGACCGCAAATCGAGTCCTCTTGCCTTGCATCTCAAGTCACCTCCAGCGCCTGCCGCAACGATGTTCTGATGGCGGCATGCTGATTCCTCTCAGTATATTAGACCGATCACGCCCGCGTCTTGTTCTTCGCAGCGAGGGGGTTTTCCCTCCCGCTGTGCCGACAGCAACCCTACGCCGGCGGCACCTCCGGCATAGCTGAGACGGTCGAGGAGGCGGTGCTCACCGCCGTGCCCGGGCCGCGGCCGCGCAGCGGCACCTCCCACCGCTTCCCATCTCTATCCATGAGGAAGATCGAACTCCTCGCAATTGCCGTGATCCGGATGCCGGCCACGACATCTCCGGGCTTCACGATGAACGTCTCGCCATCCTCATCCTCGAGTATCGCCCAGGCCTGGTCGTTGAAAAGCACACCCGCAACCCGGCGATTCCCCACTCGCGGGCCCGCCAGCGTGATTCCGCCCGGCCGCAGACCGCCAGGCACGATGCCCACAGGCGGCATCGTCACCAGCAACTCGGGCGGCGTGGGCTGAGGTGGAGGCTCGAAGCTGAGGAATGGATCCGGCCGCGTCGGCTCGGCCGGGCCGATGCCCATCTGAACCACGCCTACCGAGGGACCTGCAGCAGCCGCCGGGGCCGCGGCGGCTGCCTCTTCGCCCCCGGCTGCCGCCGGCGCGGCCTCACCCGGCACGGGCCCTCCCCCACCAGCCGCGGCCGTTTCAGCAACCTCCCCTTGCGTGAATGCTCCGGCACCCCCCGCCGACTCCTTTCGCCCGCGGCCCCGCAGCACGAAGAAACCGATCAGAAGGATCGCGACCACTGCGACGCCACCTGCGATCAGAATCTTGTTTCGGTCCGCCAGGCTCATTTTCCACTCCCCGGAACGAGCTATCTCACAACTGGTTCCACGGGCTGTTCACCATTCCCTCGCGGCATCTGCTCCTCAGCAGTTGAAGTCCCAGAGGCGCTCAGTCGAACCGCTATCCGCCCCGTCCACCTCATCTGCCCCTCCGGCCGCCACGCCCTCCTCGGCCCCCTCGCCCTCCTCGCCCTCCTCGCCCTCCTCGGCCTCCTCCGCCCCCGCCCATTCCGGGCCCTCCTGCTTCACCGGTGCTGGCGCCGGTCGCCACTACCGTCACTTCCGGCTCTACCCCTGTCCACTGGTACAGTGTCACTGGCACCTGGGCTACAAGCGGTCCTCCAGGGAGATGCGGACCCTGTATGGTCACACTCTGCAGAACCATGAATCGAGGAGCCTTCGGCAAGAGCACCAGCCAATCCATCAGGGCCTCGAAACTCTTCACTTGGACGGTAAGGTTCCAATTCAGCGGATCGAGCATCCTGGCCGACGGGTTGGGGAAGCTCGCCGGCATGCTCATACCCCACCCGGGAAACGCGTAGCCCGTAACCGTCGCTCCCGTCGAAGCGAACCACTTATCCATCACCCGCTGCTCTTCGGCCCCCAGGTCCCACATCCGCAGGGTCGAGGCAATCGGGTCGGTGAAGTCGAGCTTCGGCATCCGCTCGTCCATGATCTTCTTGTAGTTGGCATTCACCTCTTCTTGGGCCGCCTGCGCGTCCGCGAGCTGCTGCTCCACCGCCGGACGGGTCCTCCCGATTTCCTCTGCCACCTCTGCCTCCCCAACGGCGCGCGCTATCCTCTTCTTCTGCGGGCCGATGAAGACGATCATGAACACCAGCGCCACGCCCACCGCAAGGGCGAGTCCCACGATTGCCACTTGAATCCGCGTTATGCGCTGCAAACTCACCGCGTCACTCCTTCGCCGCAGCACGCCGATCCCTGCGACTCGGCGTCACTCCCTGCGACACGCGCACCCAAACCCCGAACTCCCTATCAGCCGCCCCTACGGCCACCGCGCCCGCCCCGCCCACCGCGCCCGCCCCCTCCGCCGCGTCCGCCCCCTCCGCCGCGTCCGCCACCCCGGCCACCGCCTCTCCCGCCGCCTCTCCCGCCGGCACCCATTCGCCCGCCGCCCGCTCGGCCGCCGATCACGCCAGATGGTGTAGGAACCGCCATCATCATGTCCAGGTATTCCGGCTTCAGCGATACCGTGATGCTGACGGGCATCGCCATTCTCGGGTTAGCACCAGCCCCTGCCATCGTCCCCGGGTTGAACTGCACCGCGTTCGGGTCCGGGGTGACCATCTCGCACCGCAGCATGTTGAGGTACCAGCGCGCAGCCGGCATCAGGCCACTCGTCGACCCCGTGAGGTTCAACGTGTTCCCGCCCGGCAGATTCAGGCCGTGCACGACGACGTCCCCGGGAAAGTACTGATTGAGCATCTTGAAGTACCCAACCCATTGGGCCGGCCGCCGATCGGCCTCCTCCACCCAGGCCACCCACGTGTGCTTCGCACCGTAGCTGGCCTTCACCCGGTCGACTTCCCCCTGCAGCCCCTCAACCGCCGCCTGCTCTGCGTAGGCCTTGTCCCTCCGCTCCTCGGACGCCCGCCGCTTGCTGGTGTATGAGCCGGGCACCGGAGCCCACAGCAGTGCCCCGAAGATCAACGTCTCCACCACGAGCACGAAGACGATGAGGATCGCCAGCGCCTTCACGCGCCGGCGCTCGAGAATGTAGGGCGGGAGAAGTTGGATCTTTATCATGTCCTGGCTCCTGCCATTAGCCGATCATGTCCCGAATCGCAAGCCCGACCACAATCGGCATGAAGCAACCGTTTTCTCTGAACATCTCCGACGGAACGCTTCCCTGGTCGACGGTCACGTGCAGGAAAGGATCCGCCACCTCCACCTCCATACCCACCTCGTTCGCCAGAAACTCGGCGAAGCTGCGAAGCCGCACCGTCCCGCCATAGAGCAGGATCTTGTCCACCCGTGACTCCGGGAAGCGATTCGCATAGTACTCGAGAGAGCGCCGCACCTCCGTGACAAGCTCGACAATCGACGGAAGCATGGCGTCGTATAGCTGACGCTCCGGCGATCCTGAAGTCGGGGCATGAATCGCCGGCAACGGAGACGGCGGAGGCCTCTCGCTCGGCGGCTGAGCGGGCCCGGCGTCCGCTCCGAGGTCGAACACACGCGCCCCGCCTTCTCCTTCCTCCTCTTCCTCCAGCGGCGGCGCGGCCTCGATGTCGGGCGCGATGTCGGACACAGGCCCCGGCCGAGGCGCAGACTCAGCGGGCGCCGTCAGCGCTGGAGCGCCCTCAATGTACAGCCTCCCTTGCTCGATCTTGGCGCGCTCCGCCTCGTGGAACTCATACCCCATTGCCTCGGCGACCGCATTGGTGATGCTGTCGCCGGCGATCGGAATGGGCCGCGTAAACGACATCAGCCCGCCCGGCCGGAATATGCTCAGGTCGGTCGTGTTCGCACCGATATTCAACAGCGCGTACGTGTGATCGTACGCGCCTTCGTGACCGATGATGTCGATCAAGGAGCGACAGGCAGACAGCGGCTCCACATCCAGCGCGACGGGATCCAGGCCGGCGTTGAACAGCGTCTGAACGTGGGCTTCGATCATGTCCTCCTGCGCCACCGCCAGGAGAACCTCCATGTTCTGCGCTTCCTCCGGCAGCTCCTCGGGCGCGATCAGAGGCTCGAACGACATCACCACCTCGCTCGCCGCGAACGGGATATGCCGGTCCACCTCCCACTGCATCGTGCTTTTCAGCTCCTCGCGCGACATGCGAGGCACTTCGATGGGCCGAACGACCAGCGACGACTGGCTCGCCACAGAGCTCACTACAGACCGGGTGCGAACACCGTACTCCGCCAGCACCTGGCGTACCGCCGCCCCGAGGGTGTCGGGATCCACGACGACACCGTTGGCGATCGTGTCACGGGGCGTCATCCCCATGCCCACGTTCACGATGATGGGACCAGAACGTCCTCCACGCGCCTCCACGAACTTGATCCGGCTGGTCCCGATGTCCAGTCCCAATACCGTCTTATCCGCCATGGCTGCCCATTCTTCCCGTCGAAGGACGCTAGAGGTCCGGGCCGTCCGCCGAGGCCTCCGCCAGCCCGGTGTGCCCCCAAGATGTTAGATTATATCATCGCCCGATTTGTTCCGCAAGGAAGGGCAAATCGACGTCCTCATAACCTATTCGCCACCCGCCTTACGTTCCTGCCGGCCCCGACACTCTTTCGCCCCATATCACGAGGTCGGACGTCATCGGGAAGTTCGGGAACCGGAGGTATCCGATGCGCTCCTCCGTCTCCCGCCTCGGCCACCGCAGCAGCGGATCATAGCGGTAGGCCAGGAAGCCGCTCGCGCCCTCCCCCGCCGGACCGCACCACTTGCTCGTCCAATCCGCAACCGAACCCAGATCGGCCGGCATGTTCTCCGCGATCGCCCCGTAGACCGATATGCGGATGTTCAGCGGCTCGTGATAGCCGGGGTAAAGCCGCTCTGTGAAATCCTCCCCGAGTTCGTCCGGGTCTTCGTTGAACCACCGCCCCGGAATGACGAACCACGACCCGTTCTGCGCGTAGATCAGCGCATCGATGTCCACCGGCAGAGGACCGGGCGTCACGTCGGTATCGAAGTCGCGATTCGGAGGGGCGATCGCGAGGGGACCGAGGAGGTAGGCGAGGTCGTCGGGAGACACGATCCACCTTGGTGGGGTGCTCGTGCCGTCCCAGACTGGAGTGACCTCGGGCGTGAAGGTGATATTGGATGGACTCAACCCGGCCAAGCTCATGACCTGTACGCCAGATGGCAGAAACTCGAGGTGGTTGTCCTGCGCAGGGTCACCGATATCAGTGTGATACCATTGTGGTGATTGGGAGTTTCCGGACGCGCTGCGGACGAACTCATACGACCCCAACAAGCTCGAGCCGTCAACCGCAACCTCGACGCTGACCTTTGCGGGAGCCTCTGGCGGTTCTGTTCCGCCTTCAGCATACGGCTCGTACCAGCCGGAGTGCCCCAGAATGAGCCGCACGTCGCCAGCGGTGTCCCGCAGCAACTCGTTGCCAAGGCGCACGCTTTCATACACCAGCCCGACGCTCGGCGGCTCCGTCGCGCGTGAGCTGGTAGCCTGCGGCAACGGGAGCCCGGTAAACTGCCAGTACCGCGGCCCCGCGCCGGGCGGATAGATGGGCTGTGCGTCGACGTAGAACGAGTACGTCCCCAGACTCGCGGGGTCCTCCACCCGTTGGAACAGATCCACCGGCCTCGGATTCAGCGCCGTCGTGTTCACACACACATAGTCCCGCGCCAGCAGCGCAATACGGGAGCCGTAGAGCTGATCGTACGTCATCGTGAGCGGAATCGCGGGGTCGATCGGTTGGAGGCCGGTCAACTGAGCCGTGCTCGGGCTCATCAAATCGCCCTCGATATAGATCGTGCCTCCCGAGACCACTTGCAGGTCGAACCGTCGGCTGCGGCCCGTCATCAGGTCCCAGAAGCCGAAGTATCCCTCCGGCACCTCGTCCGCGGGAATCTCCAGCCCGCGGCGTCCCTGGCTGTCCCGGACGGGCGGCATGATGCCCCGAATGCGAACATTCCCCTCCGCGTAGATGACCCCGTTGGGGGGGAATGGGAAGAAGGCCCTGTTCCCATCGAGGATGCCGAAATCATAGCCGCTGGCGCTCGGCGTGCAGCCGCCCACCGGAGATACGTAGGTGTACGAGACATCGCCGGGCACGGTAGGGTTCACGTCCTCCTGGATCGGCTGCCCCTCCGGCTCTCGCCAGGAGTAGAAGAGCCCCCCGCCGGCGTTCTTCCGGTCGTCCCGGACAATCTCGACCCACGGACACGCCTCCTCGCCGTGCAGGATGATCTCCACGCCCGGAGGGGCGTAGTAGCGGTCCGTCTTGTCCCACCAGTCGGCAGGTCCCGCCGGCGGTTGCAGCGTGCCGCTGAGATCCTCTCGCAGGTCGCCCTTGGCCTTGAGTGCCGGATTCTGATGCACGCCGACCGATCGCGTCCAGTTCAGCCGGAGCTTCTCCAGGTTGTGATCGTACTGAATGTCATCGAAGTTGTCGATGTAGATGCCGCCGTAGTAGGTCCAGCCCCAGCCGAACTCCCCGGTGTTGTAGTAGAGCCCCTCACTATCCTGCCGCCAGAAACCGGAGTCTCGCGTCAAGCTCAGATAGCGATTCGTGTCCTTGTCGGGATGGATCGCGTCGATCTCCGGCGGGCGCACCCGCGGCACCGCGTGCGAACCCGCGATGACTTCGCCCGTCATCATCGTCACGTCCGGCAGATTGGCCAGGACCGTGCGGCTGTTCGGGACGATCTCACCCTCCCAGTATTGAGGGAACCCATTGGCGTAATCGAACCACTCCTCCTCGGTCGCCGGTGCAAACAGTTTCGTGGCGCGGCTCACGCCGTCGATGGTGAGATTGAGGGCGTCTGTCGCACCCGGGTTGGCGGCCGGGTACATGAAGCCCGCAATCTCGATACGATCGTCGCGGAGTATCCCCAAGTCCCGCCAGTCGGTGATGGCATCGAACGTCGAATAGAGGCTTACCTGCGACTGACCGTACCACACCACATCGGTATTCGAGCGAATCGGACCCTCGATATAGGAGACATAGTCCAGCCGGGAAGCGCCGTTCGTCTCCAGCCCGGTGACCCCCAGGTTGGCGGCCCGATTGGTCTCGAAGCGGTCTGTGATGAAGCGCGCGTAGTCCGTCAGCAGCACCGGCTTGAGCGCGAGGATCGTATGGCGAAGGAACGGGTTGTCCGGAAACGCGGCCGTCGAGACGATCCGCAGAAAGCGACTCTGAAGCCGGTCGGGCGACGGGCCGTATGTGACGTCGATCGCAACCTGTCCCTCGCCGCAGCGATAGGCGTCGGCGCTCGGCCGCCAGTCCGCGCCCGCGGGAGAGTAGGTGAGCTGCTCGTTGGCCAGGCGAAGCCCAGCCTCCGCGATATTCCGCAGTGCTACCAGGTCGCTTTGCCGCGCGACCTGCGTGAGCTGAGCCCCAATGATCCCTGCGAACAGCGCCGCGAGCGTAGCCACGGCAAACAGGATGAGCACGGCGATGAGCAGGGCCTGCCCCGACGACGCGCGCCACCTCCGCCGCTCCGCGGAGGGCCGACACAGCCCGGCCGCACGCATTCGCACCAAGTATCGACTATTCCTCATAGCGGATCTCGCGCAGGAGGTTGCGGAGCTTCACCCGGCGGGTCATGTGCGCCGACTGGGCCACCCGCTGCCCGGACGTCGCGCCGGAGTCGGCCCGCGTGACCGTGATCGTTATGTCCAATACCGAAGCCGTCCGGTAGTACGCTGATACCAGATCGGGTTTCTCCTCCGCCAGCGTCATCCCAGCCGGAACGACCCCGTTGTTGCGCCAGCGGAAATCCACGTAGAACGTGCAGGTGGCGGTGGCGATGCTGTCCCCGGCGAGATACTCCGGGACGCGAAGCCACCCGTACTGAAGATCGTCGGGCGTGAGGTTATCGGGCAGATCGAGCCCCACCTGGAACTCATCGGTATTCTCGCGGGGCACACAGTAAACCTGTGTGAGCGTCCGGTCCGGCACCCCGTCTCCGGTGGTGTCCGCTCTCACCTGGATGGAGTCCGGATTCAGGAACGAGGAGACCGTCTCGCCGGCAGACCGCGCCGACCATACCGCCATCAGAGGGCCCTCGTACACGGTCTGCGAGCTCTCTATGACGGCCCTCGAAGTGAGCGCTGCCCCCGGCAGCTCCACCGGCTCCTCGTTGTGCATCTGATCCTCGGTCCCCCGCGCCGGGAAGTCGCACCGCAGCGAGCCGTCGATCCAGTCGACGCCGAAGGCGACGGAAGCCAGCGTGCTTCGGAACGGATAGCTGCCGGTGTCGTACAGCTCCGCTCGCGTCCCCGGGTCGATGATCCTCATCGTCCGAGTGCGGGGATCGAATACCCCGATCGCACTCAGCCCGTACTCCCAGGCGCCCCCGCCCGTCGGCGCGTACCGGTAGATGAGCAGAAAGGGATCGCGTGCCCAGGGTATCTCCTGGAGCGTCGCGTGGATATACGGGTCGTCGCTGAGATTCGCCCATCCGGTGTAGGGCGCGCCGAGACGCCACAGCGGATAGCGAGCGCGGTATGTCGAGTAGTCGTTGCTCGCCGATCCTTCCACGGGGCGCAGCCACTCTCCGGCAACAACCGTGGGATTGAACTCGAGCTGAGAGACATCGTAATCGGTGGCATTGGGCGTCAACGCCACCACGTGGTCGCGGTAGAGCCGGGCCGCCTCGGCGTAGCTGATATCTCCGTTCTCGAGCTGATACTGAACGTCGAGATACGGATAGCCCGGCTGCAACGTGGCGTTGCGGCGGCCGATCTGGTCCGGCTCGAACCGCCAGTCTACATCTGTGTGGACAACCCTGGAGATGGGCGCCCAGCCCGTCACACCCTCCGCTGCCAGTCCGTCTTGGTCCGCCGCCCACGTGTCGTTCCACCGATTCCATGGGTCGTGGTCCCGGAAGGGATCGCGGATGACGGTGCGGGCCAGGAAGAACGTGTTCGTGGGCGCCAGAGTTCCGCCGGGGTTGTAGTTGGCGGTCGGATCGTAGAGCGCCCGCCACCAGCGAATGGCCCGCTCCCAGTCCGGCCTGGGAGGGGTCACGATCTCGCTGTTGGGGTCGTCGGGATCGACCCGCAGCGGAGGGATGAAGGCGATCATCGAGTTGTCGTACATATCGAGCTGCACGTACATCGCCTCGGTCAGCTCGCGCGCCACCGCATCCAGCCCGATCCGCGCGGCCGTCTGGGCGTCGGCCCGCGCCGTCGCCGACCGGAAGTACCCGAGGCTGCTCACGACCGGCACCAGGAGCAGTGCCAACACGATGCCAAGCAGGCCGAGCGTGACCACGACCTCCACCAAGGTGAAGCCCCTGTGGCTGCCCGCCACCGCCGCCCAGGTTGTCTTCGGCTGCTCGCTCACCATCTCTAGAGTGGCGCTCTCGTCAAGTACGTAGCCACGATCACCTGGTGCCAGGTCTCGCGCAGGCTGGGCACGGCGCGCGCAGGCGGCGTTTGGCTCAGAGCCCACACGAGGTCCTGGAGCGTCGTCGCGCGGCCCGGGCTAACCCAGGTCGCCCGCGCCCGCACGCCAATGCCTCTCACCCCCACGGGGCCCCACTGATAGGGCTCGTACGCCAGCTCCGTTGAAAGGCGGCAGACCCACTCACCGAGGTCGGTGACATCCGGCTCACCGACCATGTGGACCTCGCCTTCGATGAAGGAGATTTCGCCGCTGTCGGGATTCACGTAATAGTAGTCGATAGCAACGGCCTGGCCCCGCTCGCTCAGCGGGAAGTAGACGTGTCTTTTCAGCTCCTGCCGGTCACCCCGCCATGCATAGGTCAACAGGACGTCGCTGCCACCGCCTTCCGCCCCCACTGGCTGGCCCCCGGGCACACCGGTGGCGGATCGGCCGTACCGGCGTGCAGTGACCATGAGCTGCACCGCCCAGTCGTTCTCCGCCCGGCAGAAGATGCGATAGGTGCGACCCGACCGGTTGAAGGTGTCGATGTCCGCGTTCGGCTGGTAGACCTCCCAGCCCTCGTAGTTGAAATCGAGCAGACCGTCCCGGTAGTTCACCAGAAAACGCCTTCGGCGCTCATACGGGTTCGCCGGCCAGGTCTCACCGTCGTGGTCGGTGAGAATCTCCCCGCTCTGCCCGTCGACCGCCACGACGTAGGCCCACGTGCCTGGATCGAGCGGACTTCGCTCCACGACGTTTCCGCTCCAATCGAAGTACCACCTTATCCCGCGAGCAACCTCCTGCGGCCGCGGCTGCCGGGGTGGGTTCACGAAGGCCGGCCCCTTGATCCGCCCGACGGGAAGCCGAACGATCCCATCTGCCGGGACTTCAATGTCGAAACCCAGAATGGACCAGTCGTACACTCGGTAGTCGACCTTCACGTTCGCGATATCCGTTGGGCGCGGGTCGATCTGGAGCACGAGCGGGAACTCGATGCGCCCGCTGATCGTCGTCTCCGGGTTCACGTAGAAAATGTTGCGGCGCGCGCTCTCGTCGGTGACGAGGAGCAGGTCCTGGTCAGCCACCTGCTGGAGCCGCTCGTGGACTGCGACGGTATCCGGGTCAACACCGGCTGGCAAGGTGGGACTGCCCGTCTGTCCGTAGCCCAGAGCCCAAGAACCGGCCGCAACCGGCTGGCCGAGCACTCGCTGAAGCGTCGTCGGGTGAGTGCAATCCACCTTGAACCAGCGATCGCCCGCCACCGGCGAGTCCGATGGGCCGAAGTAGAGCGTTCCGCTGGTCCGATCCAGGCTGAACTCCCGCTCCCCGAGTTGACCGGCTTCCAGAGGCACATAGCGCCAAGGCTGCGCGTCGTAGACATCGACGTAAACCTCCCGTGATCCGTCATCCTCAAGGCGGAGAGGAGAAAGCGGCGCATGGGAGAGCAGATAGAAGGGCACGCCGAGCGCCGTCCGCCCGAGCCGCCGGATGTCGATGCGTTCTCCGACGATCGTGCGAGGCAGGTAGAGGCTGTTCGGCTGCCAGTTTCGATGCACAGTGTTCGGCCTGTCCGAGCTGCCAGTCGGCATCGCCGCCTGGGCGGCGTCGAACTGGCTCGGCGTCAGATCCAGTGGGTTATAGATGAGGGCCTTGGCGTAGAAGTCGAGGTTCTCGACGCCGACGCCACCGGCCGGCAGAACGAGCGTCTTGTAGCTCGCCGGCTCCACAATCGCTGCCATCTCACCATACACGAGCAGCTCCCGGAGGCTGTCGGCGTTGCCGGCGATGGTCGATTGGATGAGATTCCCGTCGTAGTCAGTCGCCACCACCGCATCCGGCAGCGACTCCGGATGAAGCTTCCAGCGCGCGATCTCGGCCTCTGCGAGTTGCCCCGCAGTGGTCCGCTGCTGGCTCACCTGGATCGCAGTGTAGCCACGGGGGAAGATCCGCAGCATGCTGTAAATGCCGATGAGCAGCACGACGAGCGTCACCAGCAGCTCGATCAGCGTGAAGCCCGGCGCGCGGCCGCGGAGCTGGGACCGCGGCTGCCGCCCCCAGCGAACCGGCCCGACCAGGTTGTCTCCACCAACTCGACCCATACGCCGCGCCCTGCCTGCGTAGCTACAGAATCGGCCCCTCGGGCCAGCCGGCCCCCGCGCTCGACTCCTGATACATGCGGTTCTGCCCTTGGGCGGCCATTCTCCTGACAGTGCCGTCCACGAACAGCACGAGATCCTGGTCGCCCGGGTTCGGCATGCTCTCCACCCCGGGCCCGGCCGGTGCGCTGGAGCTGCGATGGTACGGGCACCAGGTGACGACCGTATCGGCCGGCGGATAGGGCTTGAAGAGATTTCGATTGTCGGTCACGCCCGGGATCGGCGCCCCCGGATGCCAGAAGTTCCGACGGTAATAAACATCGTAGTTGTTCCAGCCGCGCAGATACGGCAACTGGGCCCGCTGCGCCATGTCCTGCTCGAAGAGCTCCGCCCCGTTGCCCGGGCAATGGTACGTCTTCATCTCGGTGACGTAGAGGCTGTTGCGGAACCACGGCAGGCCGTTGAGGCCACTGCGATTCCGTTCCAGACTCGTGCGCAGCGACTGCAAGAACGGATCCGATGACTCGCTGTAGTCACGTATGCGTGGATCCGAGGTGACCGGCGGCGGCTGCGCCGAGTAGGCGCCCACATAGTACAGCGTGAAGAGCCCGAGACCTCTCACCCCCGTGTCGAACGGCCGGCCGTCCGGGTGATAGGCCGCGCCCACGACGGTTCCGATGCTGTGGTCGCCCGGCGGATCGATCCCATATATCGAGCTATACTCCGCCACCGCCTCCGGCGTCCAAAGCTGCTCCGTGGCATCCGGCGGAAAACACTGGTAATCCTCTCGGAAGATGGCGAGGGCCTGCCCGAGCGACTTCATGCTGGCGGCGCACGAAGCGCGGCGGTTGTTCGCCGCCAGCGCCTGGTAGCTGGGGATCACAATTGCCATGATCGCCACGATGATGGCGATCACAACCAACATCTCGACCAGTGTAAAGGCGGATGTGATCCCCCCGCCCCTGCGGGAGCCGATGAAGCCGATGCGGCCGCGCGTTTCTTCCGGTCGAAGTCTCATCATGCCCGGTCTCTGCACGCCTGAGCGGCTCGCTCGGGTGCCGCCAATCAATAACCGCACGCGGCCGACCGCCAGCACGCAGGTCATCTAGTGGGTCGAGCGCGACTGAGTGGCCCAGTCGTAGTCCAGTCCGACGACCAGCTCGGCAGAACCATCCAAACGCAGCACGATATCGCGGGGTGATTCGCTGACCTTGACCTCAGTTTCGAAGGAGGGCCGATGGGGACCTCTCCCGTCGGGCGGGCCGCTCCTCACGGCGGTTTTCACAATCGTATACGGCCGGTGATGGATGCAGCGCGTCACGATCGTGTTGTCGGGAGCATTGCGGTTGACGAGCCCGGGAAACACGGGACTCGGCATGCCGTACGGCATGTAGTCATATGACAAGGAATCAGGGTTGCCGGGGTCCCAGAGGCCCCGACCCAGGCTATCCTGGAGCCGCTCGCCCCCTTCCAGGTTCCAGGCATCGTAACCGAACCAGTAGGTCTGCTGTCCCAGGTGGTACTGGAGATAGCTGTCCACCCACGCGAAGATGCCCGGGTCGTTGAGCCCTAGCGCGTACTCTGTGCCAGATTCCGGGTCCCACCGCCACCACATGTACCAGAAGCCGAGATTGTCGCCCACGTTGAGATACTGGTCGCCGTAGTCGCACAGGCTGTAGGCGTCGGCCTCCCCGACGTAGCCCACCCAGTTGTACATGTTATTATAGCTGGAGTAGTGCTCGACGAAGAAGCCGGGGTCGTATTCGGCATCCGAAGGCGGGTCGAGCATGTTGTACGTCCAGAGGTTGAGCCAGTACTCGCCCGAAGGATCCATCTCCATGTACATCCGAAAGCTGCTCGCCGTCAGAAGCAGCGTAGTGTAGGAGGCCGTCCTGTACGTATTCTCATCCTGGTAAATCCCGATCTCCTGCTCCACGTACTTCGCACCGGTGTCCATCAGGTCATCGGGGCAGATGAGAGCCTTGCGGCTGTCCAAGTAGGCGGGGTAGAGAGCGTTCAGCCCTCCCTCCCCTGTCACCGGGTCGTACGGACCCGGGAAGTGGCCCATGTCCATGCGATACATGCGGACGGCCATGGCGAGCTGATGCAGGTTGGCCATACAGGCAGTCTGGCGTGCTTTTTCGCGGGCGCGGGAGAAAACCGGGAACGCAATGGCCATCAACACGGTTATGATAGCGATGACCACCAGCAGCTCGACCAGCGTGAACCCAGCCCGCCGGGCGTAAAGATTCTTCATCTTTCACCTCACGCAGCAGATGATGCCGCACGTTCGAACGGCCGGTGCCAGGACCGCCACCCTGGCCACATAGTTCTTACCCGCAGTCACCTCCGAGCCAAACTGTCTCACCACCCCAAAAGGCTCATCCAGGAATCATACAGGGCGCTGGATGACGCTCGAAGGGCGTTGGGCGCAAGCAGAGCCCCAAGTGAGGCGACCGCAAGGAAAGGCCCAAACGGCAGATACTCCATTCTTCGCCTCACCCGGAGTGCAAGCAACGCGACCCCAAGCACGGCCCCTGTCGCGATCGCCAGTCCAAAGCCGAGCAACGCAAGACCAGGGCCCAGCATCGCTCCGATCGCACCAGCGAGCTTGACATCGCCCAGGCCCATCCCCTCCCGCCGAAACAGAAGCTGGCTGAAAGCGCGGATGAAGACGAAGACCCCCAGCCCAACGAGGCCGCCGGCAACCGACCGCGGCAACGCAAAACCAGCTCCCGGCACCTGCACCGACAGAAGAGGCATCTGCCCCGACCACACCGCGAGTCCCTCTCGCAGGACGGCCGCCACTAGCGCGGCGATGACCAGGCTGTCCGGTATTATCATGTGATCCAAGTCCGTAAACACGACGGCAATTGTGACGGAGGCAAAGATCCAAAACGGCACGACCTGGAGGCCTTGCCCGGCGGCGATCCAGGCGGCAACAAAAACAAGCGCCGTGGTCAGCTCAACCACGAAATAGCGCCAGCCGATCGAACCCCCGCAGAAACGACACTTGCGACCCAGCGCGATGAAGCTCAGCAATGGGACCAGGTCAACGGCCCGCAGCCGAGCTCCGCACTGGGGGCAGTGCGACGGCGGCGCTATCACCGACCGGTCGCGAGGCAGACGGTAGATGCACACATTAAGAAAACTGCCTACCGTGCTGCCGAGCACAAAGACCCAGACGTAAAGGATGGCCCCCGGGAGCAGCACCCGAGGGGCCCCCTACTCCAACCCGCCGGACTGGAGCGAGCTGATGGCGTGCATCAGCGGCATGAACATCGAGATTACGATGAAGCCCACGATGAACCCCAGCGAAACGATCAGGATCGGCTCCAGGGCGGCCGTCAGGCCGGCCAGCGTCGCATCCACCTCGGATTCGTAGAAGTCCGCGATCTTCGAGAGCATCGCGTCCAGGGAACCTGTCTCCTCCCCGATTGCGACCATCTGCACCACCATAGGCGGGAACATGCCGCTCCGCTGTAGCGGATCGCCGATCTGCTCCCCTTCCCGGATCGCCGCGCGCGAAGCCATGATCGCGTCGGAGATGATCTCGTTGTCCACGCTGGCGGCCACCGTCTCCAGCGCCTGCAGGATCGGAACGCCACTGACCAACAGCGTGCTGAGCGTTCGCGAGAACCGGGCGATGGCGATCTTGTGGTTCAGCTTCCCAAAAACTGGCGTCTTCAGCTTGGCCCAGTCCCAGTGCCGCCGGCCGATGCGCGTATGCGTGTACTGAGAGAAAGACATGAAGAGCAGGATGGCCCCGCCGATCACCATGTACCACTTGGAAGTCATGAAGTTGCTGACTTGGATTA
>Ga0307380_10002632_pt1 | contig 25284 bp, 17 predicted proteins | sample UN3MG_FD_202239 | JGI IMG/M metagenome (GOLD analysis project Ga0307380, IMG submission 202239) | Soil microbial communities from Risofladan, Vaasa, Finland - UN-3 | ecosystem: Environmental > Terrestrial > Soil > Coastal area > Acid sulfate soil | place: Finland: Risofladan, Vaasa | collected... | reverse complement strand
CTTGCAGTAGAAGTGGTTCCTCCCGGACCGGGTGATTTCTCCACGGGTTTTGTTGACTGGAATCCGCCCGCTCCTGACCGCAACATGGGTATATTCCGTCCGGTCAAACTGCACCATTGTAAAAATGTGTCCATCGATAATCCATTCATAAGGACGGATTTGGATACGGACAAGCTCGATACGGCGGACCTTTCTGTCAGCGCGGAATTGACCAACCATTCCAGCCGGTCTGTTACGGGGGTGCTGGTCGGCTCAATAGAATCGATAAATTTTGAAACAAATGTTACTCTCGAAGCAGGTGAACAAAAAACAATTATGTTTACCCCGGAGCATTATAAAGAGCTTATAATCAACCAGCCGCGTTTATGGTGGCCCAGCGAAATTGGCGAGCCGAATCTGTATAATCTGCGCCTTGAATTTGTCCTGGATGGTGAGATTTGTGATGAGTGCCAAACTGCTTTTGGAATCCGCCGGGTTGAAGATTACTTTAACGAACAGGGACATCGAGGCTATAAGATTAACGGCAGGAAAGTTCTCATAAAGTCAGCTGGCTGGAGCGATGACATGCTCCTGGCCGACACGCCTGAAAAGCTCGAAGCGCAAATACGATATGTCAAACACATGAACCTCAACTGTATTCGTCTTGAAGGAATATGGGGCAGGGACCACACGCTGTATGACTTATGCGACCGATACGGAATTCTGATGATGGTCGGCTGGAGCTGTCATTGGGAGCATGAGCAATATCTTGGAAAACCTGTGGATGAGAGGTTCGGCGGTATCGCAAGTCCGCAGGATATAGATTTGATAGCACAAAGCTTCAGCGACCAGGTTATTTGGCTTAGAAATCACCCGAGTATTTTCGTATGGACGGCAGGCAGTGACAAGATTCCTCACCCGCACCTGGAGCGCAGGTATATCACAACTTTTGAAAAATACGACTCGGGCAGGCCATACCTGGCCTCGACCGGCGGCGTCGGCAGCGAGCAGGCTATCATAGGAAGCGAGGTCATAGTGAGTGACATAAGCGGTCCGACCGGCGTTAAAATGCTCGGCCCTTATGCATATACTCCGCCTGTGTATTGGTACCAGGACAAAAAGCGGGGCGGCGCCTACGGCTTCAACACCGAAACCGGCCCCGGGGCGCAGGTGCCGGTGCTGGAAAGCCTGAAAAAAATGATTCCCGCAGAGCATCTCTGGCCCATTGATGAGTACTGGGATTTCCACTGTGGATTAAACGAGTTTTCACATCTCGACCGGTACTTCCGTGCCCTTGAAAAACGCTATGGCCCGGTTGATAACGTCGAGCAGTTTGCTTATAAGGCCCAGATAATGAATTATGAGCTGATTCGTCCCATGTTCGAGGCGTTTCGAGCCAATGAAGGAATTGCAACCGGCCTCGTACAATGGATGCTCAACGCCGCATGGCCGAAGATGTACTGGCAGCTTTATGACTGGTACCTGAATCCGACCGGCGCCTTTTACGGGACAAAGAAGGCGTGTGAACCTCTGCAATTGATATATAACTATTCGAGTCTAAGCGTATTTCTTGTAAATTCTACCCGGCGCAGCAGTGAGAACCTTACCGCGGAAATAAGAATCTTCGACCTGCATTCGAATAAGATATTTGACAACAGGCAAACAGTAAGCACCGAGCCGCAGTCATCGAAAGAATTGTTTACATTACCTGATTTTCCCGACATCACTGCAACATATTTCTTAGATATGCGACTTATCGAAAAAAACGGCACACAAACAGCTTCCAATTTCTACTGGCTCAGTACTCAGCCGGATGTACTTGATTATGATGCAAAAGTAGATCCCTGGGAATATTATACGCCGAGTAAACAGTACGCTGATTTTACTTTGTTGAAATCACTTTCCCCGACAACAGTAAAAATCCGTAAGGAAATGCCAAAAGATAACAACAGACTTACCGTAGAGCTGGAGAATATCGGCGGCAGTATCGCCTTTGCCGTCAAACTTGATATCATTGACAGTACAACCGGTGAAGCTATTGTGCCCGTATTCTGGCAGGACAATTACATTGCTCTGCTGCCGGGCGAGCGAAGAACTATACATGCTGAATTCGATAAAGATGCTTCAAATATAAAGCTCGACGTTCAGGGCTGGAATGTTGAAATAAAGTAACAGCAAAGTAATGATTAATCGATAAGACTTTTATTGGGATTTCAAACTTTTGCTTCAGACAATAAAAAGTTTATCACTACTTATTTGTCTTGATATTAAAGAATTTGAAGACTTAACAATTTTCTCAAAGGAGTTATTATGATTCACTATCGTTTTCGGATTAGTATTATCCTGTTGCTGTGTTTGGTCTCGGCCGCCCCGGCGCAGCGTCAGATGGAAAATCTCACTCGCGGGATTGTAGCCGTCAAGCAGGCCGATGACAGTGTTTATGTCGGCTGGCGATTGTTCGGGACCGACCCGGAGACAGTCGTTTTCAATCTCTACCGCATCAGCGGAAGCAGCGAGCCGGTCAAAGTCAATGAAACGCCAATTGCTGGAGCCACGAACTATATTGATAGAGGGCCCGGCATCAATCAGCCGCTTCAGTACTTTGTACGGCCGGTGTTGAATGGAAAGGAACTGGCACCATCCAAACCTGTGTCCGCCTGGGGCAATAATTATCTCGAAATACCAATAAAGCCCATCTCAGAATACCGGCCCGGCGATGCCTCGATTGCTGATTTGGACGGCGACGGCGAGTATGAAATTGTACTGCATCAAACATCACGCGGCCGGGACAACGCATTTCCCGGCATTACGGGGACACCAATCTTCGATGCTTATGAGCTGGACGGTACGTTTATGTGGCGCATCAATCTGGGAATCAATATACGCGATGGCGAGCACTACACACAGTTCATGGTATATGACCTGGACGGAGACGGCAGGGCCGAGATGGCTTGCAAAACCGCCGACGGCACAACGGACGGGGCGGGAAAGATAATCGGTGATAAGGACAAGGACTGGCGCACCATCAAAGAAGGCGACCGGACTCACGGCCGTATTCTCAACGGCCCGGAGTATTTCACCATATTTGACGGCAGGACCGGAAAGGCATTGAAAACCGTTGATTATATACCCAGCCGCTACCCGATTAACGGCTGGGGCGGTATCGGAGGAAACGGCGGCAACGATAGCTACGGAAATCGCTGTGATCGTTTTCTGGCGTGTGTTGCATATCTGGACGGCCGGCGACCGAGCGTGGTGATGTGCCGCGGCGTCTATGGCCGTATTGTCATGGCAGCGTGGGACTGGCGCAATGGGCAATTGACCAGCCGCTGGGTCTTCGACTCAGGTAGCAGCTATCCGCCCTTTGAGGACGCCTCGCCTTACTCGGGCATGGGTGGTCACTCACTGTCGGTGGCCGACGTGGACGATGATGGTAAGGATGAGATTGTATATCACTCTATGGTTGTCGATGACAACGGTAAGGGGCTATATTCAACCGGCCTGCGACACGGTGACTCGATGCACATCAGTGATATGTATCCCGACCATCCTGGCCTGGAAGTCTTCACGATTCACGAAAACGAGGACGACACCGTTCGTTTCAAAACACCCGGTGCATCGATGCACGATGCGCGAACAGGCGAGCTGCTTTGGACACAAAGCCCCGGCATCGATGTTGGCCGGGGCATGGCGGCTGACATTGACCCGCGACATCGCGGCTATGAGGCATGGGGAGGACCCGGAGGTCTCCGTGACTCACACGGTAACGAGATAGGCCCAAATCCGCGCTCGAACAGCTTTGCTATCTGGTGGGACGGTGACCCGCTGCGTGAGCTGCTCTCGCGTTCGGCTGTCAATAAGTGGAATTGGAAAACAGGCACCGAAGAAATGCTCTTCGAGACCGGAACTCGCGGCGGTGGGCGCGGCCCCAATATAATGGGTGACTTCATTGGCGACTGGCGCGAGGAACTGTTGATGACCGCCCCGAACGGTAAAGCCCTGCGGCTTTACACGACGACGATGCCGACCGAACACCGCATCTATACTCTGATGCACGACCCGCAATACCGGCTGGCCATAGCCTGGCAGAATGTGGTTTATAACAAGCCGCCGCACCCGGGCTTTTTCCTCGGTGACGGGATGGCGCCGCCGCCGCGTCCCGATATCTGCCTCATCGGCAAGGGCGAGGCAATCGCCAGTGTCAAAGAATATTGAAGTCGGGTATTTGAATAACCAGGCCCTGATAGCCGTAGAAGTTGCAATCTTTACAACAACTATTGTCTTGAATTATAATCATGGAAAAGTTTTTCAGGCACAAAAAGCCGCTAATTTTGCCCGTAGAGGGTGTTTGGAATTTCTATTCAAGACGCCGGTGACTTTCAAACACCGCCGGTGCGATTGAAGAGGTGGAGTTTGTCGGGCCGAACATAACAACCATCATTTCAGGAAAGGCTTGTCGAATGAAGAATGTCAGATTGTCGTTGATAATCTCGGTTTTGCTTATGGTGTCCTTCGTTGGTTGCAGCCGGATACAAACCATCGAAGAAAAGGCAGCGCTCTCGGATGAACCGGTAAAAGAGATAAGCAGTAAAGAAGCAATTATTGAGTTCCAGAACTGCCGGATTGTGCCGCAGTTGGGTAATCACTGGGATTATACTTTCGAGCCGGGCAAGTTCCCGGGCCTTGAGTGGGACAGACCCTACGTTGTTGAAAAGGTTATGGGTGAGTTTCCTCTCGAAGCCCGATGGTTCGACGGTGAGCTTAATGAAGTAAATACTCCGCAGCAGCCGGGACGATATGCTTTCTATGTAGAAGGTAAAACATCGAAGGGCGAGGTAATCCGAAGAGCTTCCACTGTGTATTGCCGGCCTAAATACTGGTTCGGCTGGAGCGAGAAACCAATGGCCCATTTGGACTTTCTTGCTCTTGACGGTATCGATATGCCCATGTGGGCCGAGCATGAAGATGCCATTGCAACATTTGCCGGAAGGATTGTACTGTATTCGATTTTGCGTCAAGAGCAGGGAGCGGTGTTGATGTCCTATTTGCATGAAATGAAGACTGCCGGAAATAGCCCGACATTAACCGATACTCCAATAATACGCGACCACGACTATCATCTTGCGCTCAAACAAAAAATATTAGGTGTAGCGAATAAATATCCTCCGTTAAAGCTGCCGCAAAGGACAGGGGCAAAGAAAGCAACAGTTCTTCGTGCCGGTACGGAAGAAGAAGCGGGATTTGAGCCAGGAACTGCCGACAAGCTTCGCAAGGTGTGCCGGGCGTGGTTTGAAGAAAGCGGCGAACCCTTTATAGTACTTGTTGCGCGGCATGGAGTTGTTGTTATTCACGAGCCATTCGGCCAATGGACGCCGGGACAGTTAACACGTAATAGTCCCACGGAGATGGCGTCTCTGACAAAGTTGATAACAGGGCTTATGTTTGCACAATTTGTGGATCAGGGATTGATAGACATAGATGATCCTGTCGGTAAATATCTGCCTGATTTTCCCGTTTCCGGTGACAAGGCGATTACGCTGCGGCAATGTTTTACACATACGACGGGATTATTTGGACATGAGGAATGGGGCGGGCTGCATAATCCATGGCTTGAGAATGTGATAGCAAATGGACTTGAGTATCTTGAGCCGGGGAAAGTGCACAACTATAACGGAATGGGATATGACCTTGCGGGTAAAGTAATGGAGATAGTCAGCGGAAAGAGCATATTCAGACTGATGCGCGAGAACTTATTTGATCCGCTTGAATTGAAAGATACAACTCTGGAAGAGGACCTGGGTTTCAGTTGTTTTAGCACCGCGGGAGATTTTGCAAGATTTGGGCAGCTTCTTTTGAATAAAGGTTCTTACGGTGAACTTAAGTTTTTCTCCCCGCAGACCTTTGACAGAATATTACCCAAACCGTTGAAAACGTATTATCCGGCTATAGATAATGAATGGGGAATCGGTCTTACCTGGATGCGTCAAAAACATCCGGATGCCGGTAAGAACGGTGTACCTGAAGATGCAACCATCTTGAGTAAAAATGTAATCGGGCATGGTTCGGCGACCTCGGCGATTTTGAGAGTGGACCTGGATAACGACCTTGTCATTTCGCAATCGCGGAGAAGAGCCGGCAAGGCGTATGGCAAAAACCTTGATAAGTTTCTGCTGTCAATTGAAGAAGGCTTACAATGATTTGTTCTCGCTTGAAATTACGCACAGCTTGACAATTTGCCCGATTTAGTGTGTAATAATGCCCAAAGACTTTTTATATTTGTATTCTGTTTTTAGTAGAAACAATCCCGGCTCGGCCGGGACAGGCAAAGTAACTTATCCATATCCGGAGGTGAGCTATGAAGCGTCTTGTTTTTAGATTTTTGAGAATTCAGGTAACAGTGCTGGTTCTAATCTGTTGTTTGTCCGGTTCTGTTTTCGCCGTAGAGGCTGATTTGATTATCTATAACGGCAAGATTGTCACGGTCGATTCGGAATCTTCCATTTGCCGGGCGATGGCCGTCAAAGGCAATCGCATTCTGCGCGTCGGTGGTAATGAGGAAGTTTTACAATTAAAGGGCGGCGGCACGAAAGTGCTGGACCTTAACGGCAAGATGGTCCTGCCGGGATTTATCGATTCTCATGTGCATCCGTGTGGAGCGTGTATGACAGAGTATGATCATCCGATTCCACAAATGGATTCTATCGAAGATGTCCTGAGCTACATCAAATCGCGGGCGAGTGTCCTGACCGATGGCCAGTGGATTGTTTTGCAGCAGGTATTTATCACGCGGCTTCGCGAGCAGCGCTATCCTACGAGGGAAGAGCTCGACAAGGCCGCCCCGAAGAATCCTGCCGTATTTCGTACCGGTCCCGATGCGTCACTTAGCTCTCTGGCGATGAAGTTGAGCGGTATCGACAGAAATTTCAAAGTAACCGATGGAGGCCCGGGGTACATCGAGAAGGACTCGAAAACCGGTGAACCTACAGGTATTCTTCGCAGTTGCAACCGCTATATAAAAAGCTCGGAATCCGGCGCAAACCCGACGGAACGTGATCGCTATGAACGACTGCTCGAATTGTTCAAAGATTACAACTCCGTCGGTATTACCGGTATTTGTGACGGCTCGTCAAGCAGTTCGAATCTCAAGCGTTATCAAAAGATGCTTGATAATGGGCAGCTGTCAGTTCGCATAGCGGCCCAGTACTATGTTGATACCATCGGTCCCATTGAAAAGGTGAAAGAGAGCATCCGCAAAGTTGCTCAGCACCCCCTGTACAAAGGCGGTCCGATGCTCCGGATTATAGGCGTCAAGGTCTTCCTCGACGGCGGTATGCTGACCGGCAGTGCGTATATGAGAAAGCCATGGGGAGTTAGTAAAATCTATGCGATCGACGACCCCGACTATCGTGGCGTCTTATTCATTCCTAAAGAGCGGCTTTTACCGATGGTCCGCACCGCGACCGAATCTAAACTGCAATTTACCGCCCACACCGTCGGTGACGGCGCTGTTCATACACTGCTTGATGTTTATGAGGAAATTAGCAAAACAACACAAATTCGAGAACTCCGGCCATGTATTACTCACTCCAACTTTATGAGCGCCGAAGCAGTGAAAAAAGCTGCCGCGTTGGGAGTGATACCTCTGATCCAGCCTGCATGGCTGTATCTGGACACGAGAACCTTAACTAAGCACTTCGGTTACGACCGGCTTCGCTACTTTCAACCATTACGAAGCCTTTTTGAGGCCGACTGCATTGCCGCCGGAGGGTCCGACCACATGCAGAAAATCGGCCCGGTGCGTTCGATTAATCCCTATGATCCGTTCCTTGGTATGTGGACTGCCATCACACGCCGGGCGAAATGGTACCAGGACCGGCTGCATCCTGAAGAAGCGCTCAACCGCCAGCAGGCCATTCGTTTCTATACTATCAACTGTGCAAAGGCTCTCTTCCAGGACAAATACGTCGGTTCACTCGAGCAAGGCAAACTGGCGGATTTCATCGTCGTGGACACCGATTTGCTTACATGCCCTGCCGATGACATCAGAAAGGCCAAAGTCGTAAGTACTTATACGGACGGACGCCGGGTATTCGGGCAGTAATTCATTTCGGCCAGGACCAAAACCATAGCGGGGCTTCTCGTTTAAAAGAACATAAATCAGCTAAACTGCGTATGATATTTTGGCGATGGTTTTTCTATAACTGCACCTCGATGGGAGCAGCGATTTTGAGGGTCTAAACGAAACCGGAAAGGTCAAATATTGGGAGGCCTTAAACTTTGGAAGATACTTACCATCTCGAAGATACAGAAGAGGATATATTAAGTCACCCTTCAAGGAGGAATACTATACATATCCTCACCCTGGACAGCATTCTGGCTAATGATGTTTACGAAAGGATACATAACGACGAGAGAATGAAATATTATCAATTGATTAAGCCCCGAAAGATGGAAATACGGGAAACCGTCACGGAAATTGATAGTATGGCAATAGATACGGTTTTATCAAAAATGCTGATAATTGATGTACGCAGGGCTACTTTGCCCAAGCTGCAAAGGGCTTATAATAAAGTAGTTGGTTATAATCGCAGAGACCTGAATAAATTATGCCACATTATATTAATAGGTGATGGTCCGTGGGACTTATTTCATGCGGGAAAGACGCTGGATGTCTTTGTTCCTCACATTGCCACTCATAGAGTAGATTTTCATCCGGCCATATTTTTTTATGACCCTTTCCTTCATTACGAGCATAGTGAAATTGAGCGGGCCGGCGTTGATGACGAATTCGTGCTTCCGGATAAAATCCCGAGAAGACTTGTCCAGTATTTCAAGACGGACGAGGATATGAGTGTGGATAAGATACGTCAATATTTTAGAGCTATCGACAAGCCTGATGAAGTCTGCAAAAGAAGATTGAAAAAACTCAGAAATTTGTACAAAAAAAGAATTGCAGAACAATTTCCCCACCACAAAGACCAATTAAAGGCCTGGCTTTCTCGAAAAGGGATCAGATTAGCAAGCGAAAAGATGCATCTCTATCCCCTGTTCTTCGAAGACTGGGTATATAATCTCATGCAAAAAGCAATACAAAGTCCACCAGCGTAGGGGCAACCCATTGTGGTTGCCCAAAATTTGTCATTCCTGCAAAAGCATGAATCCTTAAATAATCAATAGTAAATAATCATTAATCAATTAAAAAGGCCGCCCCTTTTCAGAGACGGCCTTAATACGCGTTTAATGGCTGAGCATCCTTATTCCTGAAGCCGCACTATGGCTCCCCACGAAAAGATGTCATCGGTCACCTTGAGCATTAGATGATTGGTTCCTTGCTTCAGTGTCACGGCTACCGTGTCCGGCTCTTCCAGAATCCCTCGGCTGATATTATTTGAATGAACGAGCTTTCCATTAAGCCAGGCCTTGACTCCATCGTCCGTATAGATTTCAAGTTGCGCCGGCTTCTGCCTGTCTGAGACAATCTCTGTTCGCAGATACCCAACAGTCTGATCGAAGTTCATTAAAGCCTCATCCAAATCGAGATACGCCGGGTGTTGCTCATGAGGTTTGATCGATATGGGATGCCAGGGGACATCCGTATCAGGCAGCTCCGGCCCAAATGGAATGTCAAACAACTCCGAAGCTTTCTTGTCTCGCTGTAAGTATGGGCCGGCTACCTCCCAGTCCGCCAGATAACCTTTAGCTTCGGCGGTTGCAATTTCCTGCACCGTCGGCTTTTCGAACTTATTCTCAGTACCAAAATGTTGCTTCGTGTCATGTACGTACCATTTACCATCTTCATAGACAATAGGTTGCATATTTTCACAAATCAGCGAGCCTTTTCTGCACGTGTAGATTGGATGTACATATCCGTTCCCGGGATTATTCGGCCATCTTGGAGTGCTGAGAACGTCGAGTATGTTTGCCCAGTATCCGACCTGTTCAATGAGACCTTCTCTTATATTCTGTGGTGCTGGTATTGTGTATGCTGACTTTGCATAAAGGTCCTTGTCTTTATGTACGGCACTACCAAGGCAGGTCAGCCAGGCCGCCAATGGCGTACTTTGATCTTCGTATCTTGTCCCTGCTCGTATTTTTTCCATTACTTGTTTGAATATCTTGGCGTTGTCTTCATCTTGTCTGTTTCGCAGGCCGTGATACTTATCCGGTATATCGGCAAGTGTCGTACCGTCTTCGTCCGGCCATAATAAGGAAATCATACACCATCCGTCGCCATATTCTCCGGTGTAGTTCCTTATAGTCACGGCTACCCTGCCATCTACCGTGTCCGTCGCTAAAATCTCTCGATTCGAGTCAACGAGTATTGCCGACTTAGGCAGAATGAAACGAAAGTAGTTCAGGCAATTCCTTGAATTAAGGGCTGTTCTGAAATGCCAAAGTGGCCCTTCTTTGCTGTACGAGGGCACTCCGCCGGGAATTAGTGGCATTTCGTCCGGGTTGGCCACCCCGATCATTTTGAAATGTTCTCCCGGCTTAACTTTCTCCGAAAAATGAATGCTATAGGATGCGGAACTTTCATTCAGGAGTTTTACATCAAGCTGGCATAGGTTGCCTTTCAGGTCATAAACTTTGAAGTCCTCGAAAATCGCCATCTGGGGAATCCTAAATACATCCGTTGTTTCTGAACTATAGTTTGGAAACTCGAAATAGAGTGCGACGGCGCCCTCATCCTTGTCCGCCTTGCCTACCATGATGGAGACCGAGTCAATCTTCAAATCGCTCTGTTCTTTCTCGGCCTCAATCAGCTTGTACAACTGCAAAGCATCACTAACAAGAGGATTATCTACCGTGACTGTCGGTTTTTCATCGGGCGTAAGCACGGTCTTTCGCCCGGCATCTACAGTTACACTCGCGGTTGCCGTCTCGGCTATTACCTTCCCTTTCTGAACACTGACTTCTGTTTTTTGCCCAAGAACAATTGTCTGCGCTGCCAATAGAACAACCGCGCAAAATTTAGTTAAATTCGCTTTCATTTAATATCTCCTTGCCCCGCCCGGCTAAGCGGACGGGCGGTTTGCTTTGTCTATTCGACGTTTACTGTGAACTCTGTTCCCAGCGCCTCCACCCGGCCGTGCGGAGTGCTGACAAAAAATGGCGGATGCGGGCTCTCTAAAGCAGCGGCCAATTTGCCGTGCTCAAGATAAAACTGCGTTTCGCCGTTATATAATTTCAAAACAAGCATGCTGTTCTGATTCAATTCGAGAGTGGATTGGTTCTCCAGCTCCAAAACCAAGGCCGACTTCGGCGCTGAATGAAATGTATCACCCAGATATATTTCGGAGTCGGACTGCATCGGATGCCAAAGCTCTGAATCCCGGTGCTTTACAAGGACCGTCCCTTCGAGCCTGGCGACTTTCATCGGCACCTTCGCCGCCGTCGGTACTTCGGTTGGCTTGTCGGCATTAAATTTGCCCATGACAAATCCCGATAAAAGGCCTACAGCCAAAAAGATACTGGCAGCGACCGCCATTTGTTTACTAAACAATACTACAGTGGCTGAACCGCGTTGAGTTGCCGGCAGTTTAGACAAGATAGAATCCGATGCCTGCTTTGCAGCAGTAGCCGAAGAAAATGAGCTTTTTACGAATTCCTCCAGCCTGCCGATATTCTCGAACTTCTTGCCGCAGGATGCGCATTGCCGGATATGGTCTTTCAGCTCGTCAAGTTCGGTCTCTCCTATCTCTGCGTTCAAATATTTTTCGATAAGTTCGGTGTATTTTTCACAGCTCATAATTATTTGACCTCCTCTAAAAGCGAAACAAGGTCTTTGCGTAATATTTGATATGCTCGATGCAGCCATACTCTGACTGTGCCGTGGCGTTTGCCTAATTGTTCTGCAATCTGCACTGCCGATAAGCCCGCCACAAATCGCATAATAATTACCTTGCGAAATTTCTCCGGCAGTCTGCTTACCGTCTGCCGGACGAAGTGAACCTGTTCATTCGTAAGTCCCGGATTACTGCTGCATACAACAGCCTGTGACGATACGTCAGCTTCGTAAGCGGCATAGCCCGAAGCCGTTCTTTGTTGGGAATTTTTGCGTATGTGATTAACACACTGCTGTGCGACTATTTTACTTAGCCAGCCGGCAAAACGGGACCGATTTCGGAGCCTGTGCAGTTGTGAATATGCCTTTATGAAGCTTTCCTGGGCAATGTCTTCCGCGTCAGAGGTATTTTTAATCTTGCTTAGTGCGAATGCGGCTGACATGTCCCAATATCGCTCCACAATAATACCGAAAGATGAAATATCACCCCCTAATGTAGCCCTGATGAGCTGCTCATCGCTGGTGGTATTTAATTTGTGGCTGTCCGGCATTAAAGTTCTCCTTTAGCGTTCATTCTATACAGTCTATTATACAGAACGCCGAAACAATAGAACTGTTACAGGAAAAAAAGACTTTTTGCCATACGGGCAATCCCCCGATGTTGCCCGTTTTCGTTGTAGGGGCGGTTCGTGAACCGCCCAGTGTATTGTTTTTTGTTATATGGGCTTCTTCGCCAACCGCCCTTTGTATCTGACACACCGCGTCGTTCAACGTAGGGGCAACCCCATGTGGTTGCCCTGTTGCGTAGGATGGGCTTTAGCCCATGCAGTTGCTCGAATTTGCTCAATCCCAATAATCAATATTAAATCTAATCACATTTCTACCTGCGGTTCGCACTTATTTTTATCACTTCGTGCCTGCGTGATTGTTTGATGCTCATGCTGGCCTCCGGTAGAAATGCTATATAACTCATCATTCCGTCGAAAGCAGGAATCCATAATCTCAGCGTGAGCAAGATGTTCGGTTAGACTCCTCGAAGTCTATACTCCCCATTAAAAAGGAATGGCTCTGCCTGCTTATTGATGGAGAACACGCGGATTGAAATAGGCTGTGAGTTAGTAAAATTTTGTTTTTACTAAAATATCAGTTTTTTGTTTTGTTAAACATGAAATATTCTTCTATAGGCGACCTTTTACTTCCACTTTAATTTCTTCCTCCTTTTTCTTATCTACACCAACAGCATAAAGTCGAATTACTTTCAATGTTAGTGGCAAGTAATGAATAATACTTTTTTCATCCTCGACTAAGTTTATAGGTTTACCTGAAGAATCTTTGACGCGAATGAGTTGCTTTATTTCTTCCTCTTGAGTATCTTGTACCTTTGATATTCCAACGTAAGGAGACATGGCTTCAAAACCAACGTCTGGAGTTTCCCTCCATATCAAAAGCTCGGACCGGATTTTACTTTTTTCCGCGATATCATCTAATTCTTTTTTCATGCAACTTCGAAATAGTACATATTCTGTGCTAGGCCTACCCCCTTGTGGGAGAAGATCGACTACTTCGTGGATCATTCTTGGAGGTCGACGCAACTTAATAGCTTTGCAGAGAATTGTGAGAAGATGGTCATCATCTTTAGCTCCGTACTCATCGATAAATTTATCCAAATAGCCATCATGAAAATCCAGGAACTTGTGAGAATCTTCCGAAATCATTTGCTCGATTTCTTTCCCTGAACTATAGATCTTTCCTTCTTTTAGAAGATGTAATATTATTCTTCGGACTACTTCCTCGAATCCAAAAACAGTCTTGTGAAAGTAGACAGCATTAAACATAAAATAGCGAGAAACAAGTAAATGTTCCGCTGAGATCCTTGCCTTTGAGTTGAGAACGATATCTTGATTTTCTGTTATATCCAAATTATTTAATATATAATCTATATCAATCCGACCGTAAGGCACACCGGTATTAAGGGAATCTCGTACCAAATAATCTATCCTGTCAACATCTAAACTCCTATGCAATAAAGGTGGAAGCTCAGAATGTTTTCCTTCAATAAGTGCTGCAATCTCAGCTGGTTCAATCCCCTTCTCCTTTAGAATTTCCTTAATATCTTTTCTTTTAGTCAGAATCAATCTTCCTGCTTTTGTATGTTCAGGGTAAGGATTGACACTTTGATTCGTACCTTCCTTTGCACTATTTTTTTTAGCAAGGTACATAGAAATATAACGATCCCAGTCTATGTATTCCATTAAATGTGAATAAGGATAATGTCCAATATCATGGAGCAAAGATGCTATACGTAGTTTTTCGACATCTTTTTCATTTTGTAACTGGTTATTTCTTCGAAAGGCATCAATAACTCGATTTGTTACGTGAAGAACACCCAGTGAATGTGCAAATCTGCTGTAGCTGGCATTTGGGTAGACCATCGATGCAAAACCGAGTTGTTTCAATTTCCGCAAACGTTGAAAGGTGGGTGTATCAATCAGTTTGGTTTCTAACTCACTTAAGCCAATGTCTCCGTGAACGGGATCGATAATTATTTTATGGCGGTATGGATCTTGCATTAATCGATTATATGATATTACTCACCACAAAGCTTGTTATTGATAAGCCCAAACTTACCCAGCCTATTCCAAGCTTTTTCTATTAACTGATTCTTATCCGCGAATTTCGGTTTAGCTTTAACAAGTTTCTTAAAAATATCCTCTTTTGAAACACTTCGGGGCCAAGCTATATGCTTAAGATAGTGTAAAGAGGCTAATAGCTCAACCCAGCTCCCAGCTTCAATACTTGGGGCATTTGGTGCCTTCCAGATTTCCTTTGCTTTTCCAAGCTTCTTTTTGGTCCTAGAATTTAACTTATATTCTTCATAGTCTTCCTCACCTGCACTAATCTCTTCCTCCAAGAGAAATGCATCTTGTGTTAAACTTGGACAATATGGTCCTCTCAGATACCAATTATAACGATAACCAAGATCAATACCTGTCAACTGAAGCAAATAAATACGTTTTTGAAGATTTAATCTCTTTGAAAATGTATCGAGTTCCAATTTCCCCAGATCAATCTCGTCCAATATCAACTTTAATAGGATCCGTCCTTTATTCATTTGCGAGTCTCCTTTATTGACAGTCATCTACTCCTAGTACCAGTATATAATACTAATCGTCCAAAAACAGGGTTCAAGAAGAATTTTTCATACATTGAACAATGTAATCCAAAATCATCTAAATAATTCTTTCTCCTTTCCCAGTGTTCTAACATCATTAAAATCAATGGCTTTGCTATTTAGAATAACAGGTACTATTAGGTTGGGTCAAAAGAAAAATCTGACTTTGATAGTTAATGTGTACTTTCGAATGCGCTCAGGATAAGCTTTTAGTTAAGAAATTGACGGATCGATACTGTGAATGGAGATGCGTCGTTTTCGACAAAAAATATGCTAAAAACAACCCAAAACCACCAAAATCAACCACAATCTTGCCCGAATTCCCTCTAATTGTGCTGCCTGCGGTTCGTCTCGACTCCGCATTTCTACCTACGGTTCGCACTAATTTGTTATCACTTCGTGCCTGCGTGATTGTTTGATGCTCATGCTAACCTTCGGTAGAAATGCTATATAATCTCATTGCGCAATACTCTTCACGCATCGCGCAATACGAACGAAAATTCGAGGAATTTTCGTTCAAAAACGCTCACTCTTAAAAACAAAAATCTAAATTTTCAAAATATTTTATCTCCTTCCATGAAAACGACTTACGGCCCCAGAGCCACGAAATATAGCAGAATTTTCGACTCAAAACTGCACATCGGTCTAATTATAGAGGGAGTGTTTTTTTACTCCCCGGCTAAAAAACTAAATACTATTCACTAACGACTCGCGACGAATAAAAAGGGAATACCACCTCGATGTCAAACTTAGGTTATATTATGATGCACTCGTCTTTGTGCTGCCTGCGGTTCGGTACTGTTTTTATTTACTACGTCCCTTACGGGACTTCCGTAATACTGTATGTTCCTCATGCTGGCCTCCGGCAGCACAAACTTCTCGAAAACGAAAATCTACGAATTCTTACGTACGAAATTATCAGCTTTTTATGCAAAACAAACCCAAAGTCAAGTAGGCCAAAATTAGCCTAAGCTCTTTTGTGACAAGTAAATACGAGTAATGGGACATTTGGTTATTCGGAAAAAACAAACCCAAACAAACCCAATTAAAGCCAATTCAAAGCCAAAACAAACCCAATTGCTTCAAAGGGCAAAAATGATGCAAAGTGTGTATTTACAACCGATTATGAAGAATAATGCAGTTATGGGCTACGAAAAACAAACCCAAAACAAACCCAATTTGAAAATTTTTTGATGGGCTTGACAATAATTTAAATAGCTGTTACAATGAAGTTTTGAGGTCTTTTTTGTGTGATTAAGGTGATTTCAAAGAGGAATAAAATGGTGAAAAGTATTTCTTTTTTTGTTTTTAAGGCGATTATAACTGTCATTGTGTTTGTTTTTGTTTTACTGCCCTGCGGCTGCAGCTCTTACGAACAAATGGGCGAGACTGCCGCTGAAGGAAGAAGAAGGCATATAAGAAATAGTCGCCTTAATCAACAGCAGCTAATGGCAGATTTAGATAGGTTTTGGCTTCTTGATAAGCCCAGTAAGCTAACCGACAAAAGGATACCATAATTCGCGCGTGTATTGTTTTGATTTTTTTCACAATACGAATAACGAGCGGGAAACAGCAAAGGGATTTGATTCGTGGAAGTGCTCATTGATTATTTCCGGCGGGTGGCCAATAATAATGATTGGTGGATTATTGGCATTGAATTAATTCTTATCGGCCTGGTGGTTTACTGGATTGTTGATTTCCTCGAAGGCACTCGAGGAGAGAGATTATTTCGCGGAGTTATACTCATTCTTGTCATCGGAGTGCTCATCTTAAATTTGTCCGTTCAGGTGTTTGACTTTCCCAGGCTTAAACATCTTTACAAGGGTTTTTTGATTGGCGTTTTGATTATTGCCGTTGCTGCCTTTCAGCCTGAAATTCGAAGAGTACTTATACGTCTTGGACAACCTCGCTTCTGGTCAAGCTCGTTGCACCAGCTTTCAAGAACCGTCGAAGAAATAATTTCCGGCGTAACTGAACTTTCCGCTGCCAGAATCGGGGCCATTATTGTTATAGAAAAGCAGGTCGCGTTGGGCGAATTTATAGATACCGGCGTTCGTATTGATGCCAAAGTAACGGCCGACCTGCTTAGAACCATTTTCCACCCCGGCACGGCCCTTCATGATATGGCCGTTATTATTCGAGGTGACAGAGTAATTGCCGCCAGCGTACAGTTGCCTTTGGCCGAAGCAGACAGTATCGGCGGTGTTGAACTCGGTTCGAGGCACCGGGCGGCTATAGGAATATCGACAGGCTCCGATGCCATCTGTTTGGTTGTAAGTGAGGAAACGGGCATCATTTCAATCGCTAAAGATGGAAGAATTACACGAAATATAGACGAATCCGAGCTAAGAAAACAGCTTACAAGAGTTATTTCATGAGTATAAACGTACTGAATATGCGATACCTGCTGCCTCGTACTGAAACCAAAATCAAAAGGGCAGATGTAACACAATGATAAGAAAGATCAAATTCGGCAAGATAGCAATTGTGATTTTTTTGACGGTCCTGATCTGGGTCTGGACGGACCTTGACCTGGACGAGGTGCACACCGTTCCCAAAGTCATTATGAGGGTGGCCTACAGTCCCGAACTTCTGGTAAGTTTCAACGGTCAGGCGGAAGCTTCGATTAATAATATCGAGCTTAAAGGTCCGGCTAAAAGAATCAGCGAGGTAAGGAGAGGGCTTGACGATGGTACGGTTAAGCTTGATTTAACTCTGAATCCTGAGCGGGAAGGGATGATTACTACCGGCTCAAATACTCTCAACGTTCTGGATTTTCTCAAAAGGAGCGATGAGATAAAAGAACTCGGAGGCCTTACGGTTGAAGGTTGTAAACCGGAGATAATTGAAATCAATGTTGTTAAGCTTGAAAAAAAATCGTTGGATATCGAATGTTTTGATGAAAACGGAATCCCTGTGACGCCTGCGAGCATTGATCCTGAGAAAGTTGAGATGTATGTGCCCGCCGACAGCAGGTTGAAAGCCCAGGTCGAGTTGACGAGCAGGGAAATCGCGCAGGCGAGACAATCTGTAGCAATAAAAACTCCATATGTTGAATTGGCGCCGGGTCAGAGAAGGGATGCCTCCAGCCAAGTGAATATCAAAATGTCGCCCGAAGCGGACTCGTTAATACGATATCAAATATTGGGTGCCTCGCTTGGACATACATTAAGCAAGAACCTTCTGGAGCGCGGTTACAATGTTGAAATAGAAAATTATAATGACCTTGTTTCTTTTTTTATATTCGCCACTCCCGAAGCCAAACAGGCTTTTGAAAATCAGGAATTTCAGATAAATTTGATTATACCTGACAGTGCAGCAAAAAAGCCAAATGAGGTACAACGCAGAGTAGTGGTTCTCGATTTCCCGGAAGAATACGTCCGCAAAAACGAAATCAGGCCGGAGGGTGAGCCAAAAGAAGCTAAATTTAAGCTGATACGTCTAAGTCCTGCTAAATCTCCGCCGGCCGGGACGAATTGAAAAAGACTGCCAAAGCCTCGATGGTCATCCACAATGACAATGCAAAAATTCCCCCGCCGATTATAACGAGAAGCCAGTTGCCCTTGTTGATAAAATCGATTTCGTTTTTGACCATAGCCCAGTTTGTAATCACCAGCATAATCAGGCACGGCACCGCGGTTACAAGGAATTTCAGTCCGCCCCTGCGTTTTAGATAAAGAGTAACCAGCAGCAGAGCCAGTGCGGCCAGGAGCTGATTTGCGCTTCCAAATAACGGCCAAAGCATCATTGCGCCTTTGCCGTCTGCGCCCGTGGCGAAAGCCAGCCCGGCTGCTGTAAGCACAGCAAAACTTGTTGCCGCCCATCTGTTGGCTAAAAACGGAATTCGAAGGTCGGTTGCCAGCTCACTTATCACGTAGCGCTGGATTCGCGTTGAGGTATCGAGAGTTGTGCCGGCGAACGAAGCGATGAATACGCCCATAAGCGTAATTCCAACTGTCTCAGGTATGCCGATTTTACCCATCATATTAGCCGCACCGATAACTACCGGGGCTATTTTGCCGGATAAACCCTTGTCTCCTATCCAGGTGCTGTATTGATGCTGCCATGCGGCCTGACCCGTTAGAATTGTGCCGTTGTCGAGCTTTAGAGCCATTCCAATACCAGCGGCGACACAGACCAGAACCAGCATTGCCAGGAAACCTTCGAGCAGCATGGAGCCGTACCCAACGAACAGACAGTCGGTTTCTTTGGAGACCTGTTTTGAGCTTGTGCCGGAGGCCACCAGCGAATGGAATCCGCTGATGGCGCCGCAGGCGATTATAACGAACATGAAAGGCCAAATCGGCGGAGTACCGGCAGGAAGCACCCTGTTAACCGGCGGCGCAACAAGGGGAAGATTACCCGATAAGGAAGCAACTACAGCCCCGCCAACCAACAAACCCATAGCGATAAAGAGCTGCCAGGCGTTGATATAATCCCTCGGCTGCAGGAGTGTTGTAACCGGTAGTGTCGAAGCCACCCAGGCGTAAATCAGCAGAATTATTACCCAAAGCCCTGTCGATGGTATCCCCAAAACTGTCCCGAACTCGACTGGCAGTAAACTGCCTATGGCGATACAGAGGTACATTCCGATTACCGCTATTGCCGTTGCAATGGCGACGTTGGCGGTTTTTTTATAGACGGCAAAACCCAGCGCAACGGCTATCGGAATCTGAAGCCAGACCGGGACGACCGCGCTGGGAAATCTGGTAAAGACCGATGCAATCACAACGCCGAATATTGCGATAACAATCAGCAGGCTTAAAAATACAATTGCGAAGAATATAAATCGCACGCGCATATTGATATATTTGGCGGCGACTTCTGATAAGCTTTTGCCCTCGTTTCGCAGCGAAACAATCAAGGCTCCCAAATCGTGCACAGCTCCCATAAAGATGGAGCCGAAAAGCACCCAGAGGACAGCCGGCAGCCAGCCCCAGATAATTCCTATTGCCGGCCCGACGATAGGGCCTGTGCCCGCGATTGAAGTGTAATGATGTCCGAAGATTATACCCTTTCGGGTGGGCACATAATCGATACCGTCCCGCAGTTCCACGCTCGGCACGGGTGCGTTTTTATTGAGTTGGAATATCTTTTTTGCCAGAAACCGCCCGTAAGTATGATAAGCCACCAGATACCCGCCCCCACAAATCAGCATCAACAAAAGCGTATCCATTCCAATATCTCCTTAGTAAAATCTTCATTTGCCGGTGATATTTAATAGAAAGCAACCCATGGCTAACAACCGGATTCAATCAGTCTTACCACCTCGTCCTTCGCACGCTCCAACTGAATATCCTTCCCTCCAGCAAAGCGTATATCAAAAGGCACCTCGATATCAGGCTCGACACCAACGCCTTCCAAGCGCCTTCCATCAATAACTATCATGCAAACACAGTAGTAAAGAATAGAGTCCCTGGAAATGCGCTTCTTTTTTCCACCAGTTACATATCCTGCAGTCCGTTCTCCCACCAAAAGGCCTTTTCCTGTTTTCTTAAAGTAATATGCAAGCAATTCCTTGCCGCTGCGAGAACCGCCGTTAATCAGGACAATCACCGGCTTACTAAACACAGCAGGAGACTTAAATGTTCGGCCGCGGTATATTGATTCCCCGGTTATAGTTTCCAGACCGTTTTCTAAGAATGGTTGTATAAAATCGACCGGGGGGCCGCCTCCAAAGCCGTCTCGAATATCAATAATGATTCCCTCAGACATGTTTGCTGCGTTAATACCGAACTCTAACACCTCGCGCATCGACGATCCGCTGAGCCACCAGAGACGAATGTAAGCAAATCGATGATTTTTATGCTCGATGAATCTTGGTCTATCGTTTGAATCCTTTTCGAACAGTTCTCTTTCTTTTTTGTCAACCGGAATGACTTTTAACGAGTGACGAGTTGCTTCGGATGGCCCGCGTTGAATAATAATATTAACTTCCTGGCCGGCTTTATTTTCGAATGAACGGAAAGGATGAAACGGCCGGCCGTTTGCTTCGACCAGCCAGTCCCCCGGCAATATACCTGCTATTTCCGCCGGGGATGAATGAAGAACGGCGATGACGTAATGGCGAGCCTTTATTTGTTTGGTCACCACACCAATTCCGCTCCTGTGGGGATCGCGCTGTGATGAGCGAAGTTCTGATAAATACTGCTCTAAGGCTGAAGTACCCAAGGTGCTCACTTGTGCCAAAGAAGCACTGAGAAACGTTGCTTGCAAGGTATAATAGTCAGGATCCCACTTAGTGAAGTAACGAGTATGCGACGTTTTCAATTCACCTAACATTTGGTTGACGATGGAGGCAAATGATTCATGGTCTTTAGCGGCTAAAGCCTTCGGTTTATAGCGTTTGCGTGCATCTTCCCAATCTACACCATTGAAGTTAGGGTCCCAGAATTCATTGTTGATAATCTCCCAAACTTTATCGAAGCATTCAGACGGATTAAATTTTTTTTCCTCTGACTTTTTCGCGGCTGCTTCCGAATTGATTCGGGCAACAGTTGAAGATGTAATGTTGCAATCAGCAATGTTCGTTCCCGCAGTGCCGTTCGCGCCGTGTGAAGCCCAGAAAATCAATGCCAAGCCCAAAATTCGAAATATAATCGCCATTAATTTCTCCCCTTCCCATCCATTAACTTCTTAATACAATGTTCTACTCCCTGTGTTTTCTGGCCAGCAGTTTTATCGGCACTTCTTCTACCGGCAGCAAAGTTCGCAACCGGTTTACGACGTATCTGAGATAGTTTTCTTCGAACAATTCGGGCCTGTTTACGAACATAAGTATCGTAATCGGATTTATCGCAATTTGCGTGGCGTAGTAAATTTTTGGCCAGCCCTTTTTTTTGCCTTTTGCCGTGCCGATTTTCTCTTGTTTAATAATTTCAAACGCTTTATTTAATTTAACGGTGGGAATCCATGTTGTTGTCTGTTTGAAGATTTCCGTCGTCAAATCCAGAACGCTCCGGATGTTCTTCGCTTCGGTTGCTGTTGTAAAAGCTATAGGTGCATATTTTAAGCCCGGCAGAACTTTAGTTAAGTATTCCTGGTAGTCTTCGGTGGCGGCCGAATCTTTGGCCAGGTCCCATTTATTAATGATTATTATACAGCTTTTGTTTTCTTCGGCGATGAGTTTGGCTAATTTTTTATCGACCTGCGAGACCGAAACGGTTGCATCAATGATAAACAGCACAACGTCGGCGCGACGAATCGACCGTTCTGCACGAACGTAGCCGTAGAACTCGATACTACCGGCCATCTTTCTTTTCTTTCTAACCCCAGCCGTGTCGATAACAACGATGGTCTTGCCGTCTTTTTCAAATCGCACATCAACAGCGTCTCTGGTAGTTCCCGGTGTCTCACTGACAATTACACGCTCGAAACCGGCCATAGCATTTACGAGAGTGCTCTTGCCGGCGTTTCGCTTGCCGACTATAGCTACTTTCATATCGGGTATTGCCGGCCTGCCCGGTTCCAAAGTTGAGATTTTATCAAAGATTTTATCGAGCAGGACCGCTTTGTTGAGATTGTTCTGTACTGAAACGCATAGAAATTCGCCGAAGCCGAGTTTGGAAAATTCTCCTGCGGCGGGAAACATCCTGGCCGTGTCGGCCTTGTTGGCGACGCCGATGACGTCGAGATTATTTTTGCGCAGCAGCTGTGCTATTTTTTTGTCCAAGGGTACCAGGCCGTCACGAATATCGACCATAAACAACACAAGCTGCGCCGATTCAATCGCCTGGAAGATTTGATGTTCGATATGTTCGCTCAACTGGTCGCTATCGACTATTCCATATCCGCCTGTATCGATAAGCTCAAAATAACGCTCGTCTCTGCCGATAAAGGTGCTGACGCGGTCTCGTGTAACACCGGCCGTAGGCTCGACTATGCTTATCATCGCCCCTGCCAGTGCGTTTAACAGACTGCTTTTACCGACATTCGGCCGGCCAATTATTGCTACTTTAGGTATTGCCATTTATTACCAACTGTTTTTATTGACTATTTGTTCTCTATTATTTACTATTTTCTGTATCTAACAGTCAATGTTCAAATTTTAAGGTACGAGGATTTTTTCAGGGTGAGGTGATTCTTATGGACAATAATCGACGGGACTTTTTGAAAATGATAGCCGCTGGAGTAGCGGCATCGGCATTACCCGCACACGCACAGCGGCCGAAGAAGAGAACCAATAAATCTGTTGTGCAAAAGGCTCTGCCGCGCTGGCGTGGTTTTAATTTTCTGGATATGTTCACGATGCGAAGCAAAGCCGATTTTCCGGAGGATGATTTCCGCTGGATGCGCGACTGGGGATTTGATTTCGTTCGTTTTCCAATGTGCTATCGGCTGTGGATAGAAGACGGGGACGACTATAAAATTCACGAGCCGATGCTGGAGAAGCTCGACCGGGCTGTGGAGCTTGCCGGAAAATATGGTCTTCACGTCAGTTTAAATTTTCACCGCGGGCCCGGCTATTCGGTGAACAGGGAATTCACAGAACCATTCAATCTGTGGAAGGACAGGGAACCGCTCGAAGCATTCTGCTTCCACTGGCAGATGCTTGCCAAACGCTATCGTGGTATTTCCAAAGATAAGCTCAGCTTCGATTTAATCAATGAGCCGCCTTCTATCGGGCAGCTTATGAGCCGCAGCGACCATGAGCGTGTAGTCCGTACAGCAGTGGCGGCCATCCGTGAAATAAATCCCAATCGAATCGTTGTAGCCGATGGTATGAGCTGGGGGAACGAACCGGCACCGGAATTGGCCGACCTCGGAATCGCTCAAAGTACGCGCGCCTATCAGCCAATGTTTATCAGTCACTATAAAGCCTCCTGGGTGAATGGTGATAAATTCCCCGAACCTGCCTGGCCCGGAAACGGCTGGGATCGTAAGCGTCTGGAGCAACACTATCAAAAGTGGGCCGACCTTGCTAAAAAAGGCGTTGGCGTACACTGCGGAGAAGGCGGTGCTTATAACAAGACGCCGCATAGAGTTGTCTTAACCTGGCTGCGCGATGTCCTGGAGATACTTACCGGTCACGGTATCGGCCTGGCCGTCTGGAACTTCCGCGGGTCGTTCGGCATTCTTGATTCCGGCCGAAAAGATGTGGAATATGAAGACTTCCATGGCCATAAACTCGACCGCAAATTACTTGAGCTGCTGCGGGAATTCGAATAAGCACATATTAAAACAATCAGAAGGCTGCTGACTGAAGTGGATTCCTGACACACAAGAGGTTGCGCTCAAAATCGAGCACAATCACAGTTTCTTTAAAGAAACCTATTCCCAGCGTAAACTCGTCCTGTCCAAAGGGATTATCATCGGCAATGACATGAATCCGGGCATCATTTATTGAGATATTTCCCAGGGCAAGTTGTTCTACTGTAATCTTTCTGCACGGCAGCCAGCCGGAAAGGGGGGTTCTCAGTTGATCTTTTTCCTGGTATCGTATATGCAAGCCGGAGGAAATCTCTGCCAATATACTTTCCGTGAGAATCAATCCCGGGGCGGCGCCTGTATCGAACTCTATATGGTGTGGTTGTCCCGCTATCGCGATATCGACTATTAATCTTGCGTTATGCTTTTCATCGTGCTCTATTGTCATCGGGTACTGATGCCATTGATTGCTGTCTTGTGGATTAAAAGAGTTGTTTGTTGCGAATTCCACCTCTCGGGTGACATTGTCGAAAAGTATATAGCTAAATTCTTTCATCAGGTTTAGGCCAAAGTTAAGTTTCTTTTCCTTCCATATTGTTTGGCCGAGCACACGCCTTTCATAATGCGCCAGCCAGTATTCACAGGCAGGCAGGACGATCGTTAGGGTGCCTATCTTGAGCTGGTCGAGGTGACAAAGCCCACCGATATTCTTGCCGAGTTCGTTTATAGGATAAATCTCTAAGCCTGCATCCAGCACAAGAGAATCAGTAGCTGCAAGATATTTAGTGGCTCCGCTGTCTATAACAAGGGGGTAGATTTTTTCATCATTCACTTGGGCTAATACCTGAACATTTGGTGAGTTCTCACGCATTTTCACACGGCAGAGGCCTTTGTGATATATCTCGGTTTTGTCCCATTTTACATTCACGCGATTAGTCTCATGGCTGATTATCTCAAAAATGACGTGGTTGGGATCCATCAGACGAACACCCGGTGAAGACTCAAAATCATGCGCATAAACATATACCGTCTTGTCTGTCCATTTCACAGCCAATATGAGCGCCCAGCATAGGGCGCTAAATGTTACCAGTGAAATTATTGCTACGGTCTTTTTCCGCATCATACAGTCCCGAAGACATTATAAAAAAAGTGCAGTAGAACATAATAATAGACGCCTAAGTCGTTGTTTTGTTACAGAAAA
>Ga0307380_10002631_pt1 | contig 25289 bp, 18 predicted proteins | sample UN3MG_FD_202239 | JGI IMG/M metagenome (GOLD analysis project Ga0307380, IMG submission 202239) | Soil microbial communities from Risofladan, Vaasa, Finland - UN-3 | ecosystem: Environmental > Terrestrial > Soil > Coastal area > Acid sulfate soil | place: Finland: Risofladan, Vaasa | collected... | reverse complement strand
CTTCCTGCACATCGGCCACGCCAAGTCGATCTGCATCAACTTCGGCATCGCGACGGAGTTCGGTGGCGTCTGCCACTTGCGGTTCGACGACACGAACCCCGAAACCGAGGACATGAAATACGTCGAATCGATCCGGCGCGACGTGCGCTGGCTCGGGTTCGACTGGAAGAAGAAGCTCTTCTTCGCGTCGGATTATTACGAACCGCTCTACGAACTGGCGGTTCGCCTGATCCGGGACGGGAAGGCGTACGTGGATAGCCGGAGCGACGAGGAGATCCGCAAAGGCCGGGGCACGATCACGGAGCCGGGCGTCCACGGCCCGTACCGGGACCGCCCCGTGGAGGAGAGCCTCGACCTCTTCGCCCGCATGAAGGCGGGGGAGTTCCCCGACGGCGCGCACGTCCTGCGTGCAAGGATCGACATGGCGGCGAGGAACATGAAGCTGCGCGACCCGCTGCTCTACCGCATCCGCCACGCGACGCACTACCGCCGGGGCGACGCCTGGTGCATCTACCCGATGTACGACTTCGCCCACCCGCTCTCCGACGCGATCGAGGGGATCACGCACTCCATCTGCACGCTCGAGTTCGAGAACAACCGGGCGATCTACGACTGGCTCGTCGACAACCTGTTCCCGGAACCGCGTCCCCGGCAGTACGAGTTCGCGCGCCTGAACCTCGACTACACGGTGATGAGCAAGCGGAAGCTGCTCCAGCTGGTGGAGGAGGGCCTCGTCTCCGGCTGGGACGATCCCCGCATGCCGACGATCGCCGGGATGCGCCGCCGCGGCTACGCGCCCGAGGGGATCCGCCTCTTCGCCGCGCGCATCGGCGTGGACAAGGCGAACAGCCGCGTCAGCATGGAGCTGCTCGAGGACGCGATCCGGGACGACCTGAACGCCCGGGCGCCCCGCGCGATGGCGGTCCTGCGCCCCCTCAAGGCGACGATCACGAACTGGCCGGACGACCGCGTGGAGGGACTGGAAATCCCCTTGTGGCCGAAGGATACCGGGAAGGAGGGGGTGCGGACGGTCCCCCTGGCGCGCGAGATCCTCATCGAGCGCACCGACTTCTCCGTCGATCCGCCGGCCGACTGGCGGCGCCTGCGGCCGGGCGGCGAGACGCGCCTGATGGGCGGTTATTTCATCCGGTGCGACGAGGTCGTTCGCGACCCGGCCACGGGCGATGCGGCGGAGCTGCGCTGCTCGTTCGACCCGGAGTCACTTGGCGCGCCGGCCAGGGGAGACAGGAAGAAGACGACGGCGATCCAGTGGGTATCCGCTGCGCACGCGATCCCTGCCGAGGTCCGCCTGTACGACCGCCTGTTCACCGTAGCGGATCCCGAGAACGTGGAAGAAGGGACGACGTTCAAGGACTTTCTGAACCCGGCTTCTGTGGAAGTACTGCGGGGGTGTCTCGTCGAACCCGCCCTCGCGTCGGTTGCGCCCGGGGACCGTTTCCAGTTCGTCCGCCACGGCTACTTCATCGCCGACGAAGTGGACTCGAAGCCCGGCGTCCCCGTCTTCAACCGGATCGTCGGCCTGAAGGACAGGTACGGAAATCCCCTGAACCGGGACGTTCCAAAAAGTCCCACGACACACGGGAAAACCTGATTCATTCCGTCTTCGGGGAATACCTCCTCCGAGTCGGGTTCCGAATCGGGCCCGGCGGAGTTCCTTGCCTTTCAAGGAGTATCTCCCGATAATATGTAAAGATTTCCGACGGGAGGGCGGCCGCGCCATGGCCATCGTGGTCAAATGTGAATCCTGCAAGACCGATTTTCGCCTGAACGAGGCGTTGCTGAAGGGTGCGAAGGGGGCAAGCATCCGATGCCCCAAATGCCGGGAGCGCTTTATCGTCGAGAATCCGCACCCCCCCCCGGTGGTGCATCCCACTGCGCCGCCGGATCCAGTCTCCGATCCATCCGATATTTCCGGGGGGAAGGCGCTGCGACTCGAAGATCTATTCATCCCTCCGTCCGCCGTGGAAGGGGATCGGATCCCAGGGGGGGGGGATTATCGTCCGATGGCGACCCGACCGCCGGGTCCGGGATGGAAGTCCTCTCCCAGGCGTCCGCTGTATCGCCGCCCTCTCTTCCTCTCCGCGATGATCTCCATCCTCCTGCTGGCCGGAGGCACATTCTACTTCGTCGACGGGAACTCCAGCCCGAAATCGTCGCAGAGCGTCCTTCCCCCGAGGACGCGAAGCACCCCCGAAAATTCGGTCGTCGACGTGGGGAACCTGAAGGGATACCTTAACAGGAAGCCTTCCGGCGAGACCTTTTACGTTGTCAAGGGAACCGTGACGAACATCGGAAAAGCCCTGAGCAGCGGGATCCGCGTCGAGGCGACCCTGCTGGGCAACGATAACCAGGCGATCGCCAATAACGGGACCTTCGCCGGGAACGTGATCGACGATTCGTTGATCCCCCACATGAGTCGGTTCACGATCGAGGGATACCTGGGTACACGATATGGGGAGGGGGACGTGAATCGGGACATCCCGGCCGGCAAGACCCTGCCGTTCATGGTGGTGTTTTTCGATCCGCCGGAAGGGGTTGAATCTTTCCGGGTGAAGGCGATCGATGCGGAGGAAGCCGATCGGTCCGTTTCACCCGACGGGAAAAAACCGGGCACAGCGGCATCGAATCCACACCAGATCCGGTTGAATTGAGTTGCTGTGCCGAATTGAAACCACCTGCATTGTAGACTGATTTTCCCAAATTGGAAATGCGGACGGAAGAGGAAAGAAATTTCCCCATTACGGGAAGCTTTTTCCCTGAGATGGGAGTAGGCAGGGGAATGTTTTTCGATCCGTACGGGGGTAAAAGGTGGAATGTTCATGAAATTAAAACTAATTACGGATTATTGCTCTCGCGGTACAAGAATTGCTGCTTCAGGGTTGTTCAGGATTCCTGCGGACAAGATATGGTGCGCTTTTTCATCATCGGAACCATCGCGGAGGAGAGTCGGTGAAGACCTCATGGGCGGTAGCCAGCCCGGAATTCCGATCTTCCCATCTTGATCCGATCGTATCTCCTAGGCGGGATTAGAGAGTAGCGATGCCCCTTTCATCAAAAATGGACATGCGGGATTTCAGCAAACTCTTCCTCCGCAGGAAGTGGGCGATCGTCTTCACGGTCCTCTCCATTCTGTTCGTCGCCAGCGTGTACTGCGTGGTATCCCCGGAGCTCTACAAATCGTACATCACGATCCTCGTCATCCCGCAAAGCGTCCCGCAGGATTACGTCCGCTCCGCGGTCACCTTCCAGGTCGACCAGCAGATGGCCACGTTTCGTCAGCAGGTGATGAGCCGGACGACGCTGACGAAGGTGATGGACGAGCTTCATCTCTTCGAGAAGGAAAGAACGAAGCTGTCCTCAGAGGAACTGGTCGAAAAGATGCGAAAGCGGATCGAGATCGTGCTCCTCCAGGGACGCGGTCGGGGGGCCATGTTCTCCCTGTCCTTTCTTCACGATAAACCGGAGGAGGCGATGCGTGGCGCAGCGCGGCTCGCCTCGCTCTTCATCGACGAGAACCTGAATACTCGGGAACAGCTGGCGATGGGCACCTCCGAGTTCCTCGAGTCCCAGATGAGGGATACGAAGGCGAGACTCGAGGTGATGGAAAAAAGGGTAAAGGACTACAAGACTCGGTACATGGGGGAGTTGCCGCAGCAGTTGGACACGAATCTGCGGATGCTGACCCGCCTTGAGGACCGGCTCAAGTCCGTGGAGACCGGCATCCGCTCCGCGGAGGAACGGAAGGCTCCTCGCGGGGCGCAGTTCAATCTGGTCGGGAGGACGGCTTCGACCGGTTCCAACGGGAACGGAAATCCTGTGATGGGGTTCCCCTACGACCCTTCCAGATCGTTGGAGGAGGAACTTGCCGAGAAGAAGGCGAAGCTGGCGGCCCTGACCGTCAGGTACACCGAGATGGTTCCCGAAGTCTGGCGCGCGAAACAGGACGTGGCGGAAATCGAAGGGCGGATCGAGGAGGAACGGCGATCCGCCGCCGCCCTGGCGGCCGCGAGCAAGAAGGCGGATCATAAGGCCCCCGAGGCGGGACTCTCATCCGCGGGAGTCGATGAGATCCAAAACCCGAGATCGCAATTGAAGGCTGTCATGATGGAGATCGCCTCCCTGAAAAAGGAGAAGGAGGAGATCCAGAAAAGCATCACCGACGTAGAGCGGAAAATCAGCCAGTCCCCGATGCGGGAGCAGGAGATGATCTCCCTGATCCGCGATTATGAAAACCAGAAGTTGTCCTATGACGATCTGCTGAGGAAGAAGCTCCAGGCGGATGTCTCCCAGAACCTCGAGAAACATCAGAAAGGGACGCAGTTCCAGATCCTCGACCCCGCGAACCTGCCGGAAGAGCCGTTTCAACCGAACAGGATAAAGGTGATGTCAGTCTCCCTCCTGCTCGCTTTGTTTCTCGGGTTCGGTGGTGCGATCGCGGGGGAGGCGATGGACCTGCGATTGCGCAGCGTTCGCGATTTCCGGCACCTCTATAAGGTACCGATCCTCGGCACCATCCCGGTCTTCCAGGACCAGCAGCTCAAGCGGGAGCTAGCGCTGCGCCGCTTGGCGGTCTTAGGTGGGCTGTGCGCCTTTACCATGGCGCTTTCCGTATTCCTGCTGGTGTACCGGGACAAGATCCGGTCGATCCTGCAATTTTAGGAGAGAAGTGCATGAAGATTCCGTTTCTCTGGCGCGATCAAGACCGGAAGGGCGAAGCGACCGACCGATACACCCTCTTCCAGAGAAAGGACCAGAACTTTGCCGAGCAGTACAAGAACTTCTGCTCCCGGTTTGAATTCAGCGTCGACAAGCGGGACTGCAAGATCATCGCGATCACCAGCGCCGTCGCCGGGGAAGGGAAGACCGTCTCGACGGTGAATCTTGCCGTGGACCTCGCCTCCACCGGAAGGAAGAAGGTGCTCCTCGTCGACCTCGACTTGAGGAAATCCGACCTCGCCAAAGGGTTGCGGTTCCCGTCGACTCCGGGCCTGGTCGAGTTGCTCGCCGGCACCGCGAGCTTGAAGGAGGTCCTCCGGCACGTCGGCGAGCAGGGGCTTCACGTGATCCCGAGCGGCAGGCGGGTTTCCGCTCCCTGGGAAATGATCGCGGGGGAGAGGTTCCGGATCCTCCTCGAGGAGCTCCGCGATCAGTACAACATCATCCTCCTCGACACACCGCCGATGGCGCCCGTGTCGGACACCCTCGTCCTGCGGGACCTCGTGGACGGCGTCGTACTCGTCTACCGGCTGGGCTATACCCCGCACACCTTGTTTCGGCAGGCATTGGAGGACATCGGGGAGAAGAAACTGCTCGGCGTGCTGCTGAACGGGGTGGAGCAGCAATCGGAGCGGTATTACAGGAAGTATTACGGGGGATATTACATGAAATCGCAAACGGGCTGATCCGTCCGATCGGTTCCACTCGGGATGTCCATCCTCTCCCATCTTCCGGTCTTGAAAGCGTGCGCCAGCGATGCTGTCTGAAAAATCATACCGGGTCCGGAACATCACCATCCTGGCCGACCTCTCGGTCACGATCTTCGTGTTCCTTCTCGCATTCTGGATCCGGGACATGTACGGCCGTGGCGATCCGGGCGAATTCCTGTCCCACGTCGCTCTCCTGCCGCTTGTGTTGGCGATCTGGTCCTTTTTCCTCTTCTATTTCGGCGCATACCGGAACCCGAGGGAAAGCTCCCGCTTCGATTACGCATGGGCCGTCGGGCGGGCGGTCGCGGGGGGGCTTGTGGCCCTGCTTACTCTCCTGTTCCTATTCAAGATCAAGTACGTCAGCCGCGCCATCGTGGTTTTGTTCACCGGCCTGGATTTCCTCGGTTTGCTGCTGGTTCGTCTCTGGTTCGTGTGGTATTTCCGCCGCTCCCTGGGGAACGGGGACACCCACCTGAAGATCCTGATCATCGGCACCGGAAGCCGGGCATCGCGCCTTTCGAAGGCGCTGCGCGGGAACACGGAGTGGGGCCTGCACATCCTCGGGCACCTGGATCCCGACGAAGCGCTGGTCGGCGAGTCCATCGGAAACGCCGAAGTGCTCGGCACCCTGAACGACATCAGCTCGGTCCTCAAGAACCACATCGTCGACGAGGTCATCCTCGCGATTCCCCGCGCCATGATCGGCGAGGTTGAGCAGATCGCCTGCGCCTGCGAGGAGGAGGGGGTCCGGTTCAGCGTCATGGCGGACGTTTTCGACGTCCATGTCGCCCGGATGGAGTTGGTCGAATTCGGCGGTGTTCCCCTGCTGACGCTCCACCCCGTCTCCCAGGAAGAGTGGAAGGTTCTGTTGAAGAGAATCATGGACCTCGTGATCACGTTGCTGTTCCTGCCGCTAGTGCTGGCGGTGGCGGTGGTGATCGCCATCGCCATCAAGCTCGACACGGAAGGCCCCGTCTTCTTTGTCCGGCAGCGCGTCGGGCTCAACAAGCGACGTTTCCCGATGTTCAAGTTCCGGACGATGATCGCAGGCAGCGACCGGATGCAGAAGGAATTAGAGCAACTGAACGAGGCGAAGGGACCGATCTTCAAGATCGCCAACGACCCGAGGATCACGCGGGTAGGGAGGTTCCTGCGCCGGACGAGCCTGGACGAACTGCCGCAGATCTTCAACGTGATCCGGGGTGAGATGAGCCTGGTGGGTCCCCGCCCCATGTCGCTTCGGGACGTGGATCTTTTCGACAAGGGCATCCAGCGCAAGCGCTTCAGTGTGAAACCCGGCATCACGTGCCTGTGGCAGGTGTCCGGACGCAGTCTGCTGCCTTTCACCAAGTGGCTGGAGCTGGACCTGTACTATATAAACCACTGGACGCTGGGACTGGATGTCAAAATACTGCTGAAGACCATCCCCGCCGTTGTTCGAGGGACGGGAGCGGTGTAGCCGCTCCGGGAACGGGGCGGGCCGCGGCGCATGGTCGTAGGGGCGAAGGGAGAGGCGATGGGGTACGCGTATGCCGGCGGAGTTTCGTGCGCCGAATCGGGCGTGGCGTTTTCATCGGGCATCGTTGACGCGATCCGGGGAATCGGCATACGCAGCTTGGGCCGCATGTATCGGCCCGAAGCCGGGCTGTTCATCTTCCGCCTGCGCCGCGACCGGAACGGGATCGTTTCCGAAGGGATCAGCCGACGCTATACGGCCATCGCGCTGATCGGCCTTGCCGGGGAAGAGGATCCCGTGGTCTCCTCGGTGTTGGGCGGGGAAAGGTTGCGCGATGTCTGCGGACGCCTCGCCGGGGGGATTTCGCGGGCCGGCAACCTGGGGGACGTGGCCCTCGCGTTCTGGGCTTCCTGTGCGGTCGCATATCCGGACCGCCGCGAACTGCTGGAAAGACTCGTTCGACTGGAGAGCGCGAAGAGCGTGCATCCCGCGGTGGAAATCGCCTGGGCGCTCGCCGCGTTATGCAACGACCCGGATTCGTCCTCCGGAGAACTTCGCGAAACACTGGCCAGGCGTCTCATCGCGTCGTTCAACGCACGTTCCGGCGTGTTCCCCCATCGGATCGGTGAGGACGGGGCGGGGGCGAGGTCGCACGTCTCGTGCTTCGCGGACATGGTCTACCCCATCCATGCGTTGTCCCTGTATCACGGATTGTCGGGCGACCGGGCAGCGCTGGACGCCGCCGGGCGGTGTGCGATGCGGATCTGCGGAGAGCAGGGACCCGCCGGTCAATGGTGGTGGCATTACGATCTCCGGACAGGGGATGTCGTCGAGCGGTATCCCGTCTATGCCATCCACCAGGACGCCATGGCGCCGATGGCGCTGTTCGCGCTTCGGGAAGCGGGAGGGGCGGATTTCGGTGCCCACGTTTCGCGGGGGCTCTCCTGGCTGTCGAGCTCCCCGGAACTCGACGGGGGATCGCTGATCGACCGGGATGCGGACATCATCTGGCGCAAGGTGGCCCGTAGCGAACCGGGGAAATTTTCCCGGTATGCCCAGGCGCTGGCCTCGAGGATCCACCCCTCCTTGCGCGTGCCGGGACTGGACCGGATGTTCCCCCCGGTTGCCGTGGATTTCGAAGACCGCCCGTACCACCCCGGATGGGTTTTGTACGCATTCCCGAAGGAGCGAACGGAACGGTGGAACGTCAAGGACCGGCGACGTTGATCCCGGCCTCCCCCCACTCCGCGCCTCCGGCCTCCCCGGCGCCGATCCGGGACCTGTTTTCCATCCCCATCCATGCGATGCGCATGGAAGAAGTCCTGGACCGGGTCGACGAGACGATCGCCCGAAGAGGGGGATTGCAGATCGGGGTCGTCAACGCGGCGAAGATCGTGAACATGCGGAGGAACGACCTCCTCCGGCGGAGCGTGCTCTCCTCGGACCTCATTCTGGCGGACGGGATCTCCGTGGTGTGGGCCAGCCGGCTGCTGGGGCGGCCGTTGCCGGAACGCGTCGCCGGGATCGATCTGATGATGGGCATGTTCCGGCGGGGGAACGAGCAGGGGTACAGACTCTTCTGCCTCGGCGCGACCGATGAAGTGCTGGACAAGGTGGCGGCGCGAATCACGGCCGACTTCCCGAACATCCGGCAGGTGGGGCGCCAAAATGGCTACTTTCCCGAGGAGGAGGAGGAGACCATCGCCGGCCACATCGCGGCGGCGAACCCCGATATCCTCCTCGTCGCGATGACCTCCCCGAAAAAGGAGAAGTTCCTCGCGAGGTGGAGCGACCGTATCGGGGTCCCCGTCTGCCATGGGGTCGGAGGGTCCTTCGACGTTTTCGCGGGGAAGGTGATGCGCGCCCCCGAGAGATGGCAGAGACTCGGGCTCGAATGGCTTTACCGGTTGAAGCAGGAGCCACGACGGCTCTGGCGCAGATACCTGACCACGAATACAATCTTCTGCGCGATGGTGCTCTCCGAGCTCCTCAAGCGGCGCCCGCGCCTGGGCGGGGTGAATCCCTTCCGTCCTCCAGTATGATCCGTCTCTCACTACTGTACCTCTTCAGCTTCGGGGTGGCGCTCTACGCCTGGAGGGACTGGTACAAGTCCCTGTGCGGGCTGATCCTCCTGATGGCGGTGCTCGAACACCCCGATATGCCCAAGGCCATGCTCGGAATCCAGGGGCTGAACGTCTGGAACACCCTCTGCGCCTGCATCCTGCTCTCGTGGGCCGTCCATCGCGGCGAAGAAGGGCAGTCCTGGGACATGCCGCGACACATCACGATTCTTCTGCTGCTGTACCTGTCGGTCGTGCTGGTGGGTTTTTCCCGCATGATGTTGGATCAGGGATATCGCGAGGTCATTCCCGCCGGGGAATTGGTGAGCGAATACCTGATCAATACCCTCAAATGGGTCATTCCGGGCCTGCTGCTCTTCGACGGGTGCCGGAGCCGGTCGCGCTTCCTTCTTGCCCTTGGTTCTCTCCTCGCCGTCTATTTCCTGCTTGGGGTCCAGGTGATCCGATGGATCCCACCAGGTGCCGCCATCAGCGGGGAGGAGCTTTCCGCGAGAAGCCTGAAACTCCTCGTGAATGAAATCGGATACCACCGGGTCAACCTGTCGATGATGTTGGCCGGCGCCTCGTGGGCCGTTCTTGCCACGGTCCCCCTCGTGGGCCAGGGGAAGTATCGGATCCTGACCGTCATGGTGTTCCTGTCCCTCGTGTATGCGCAATCCCTCACCGGCGGCCGCATGGGGTACGCGACATGGGCCGTGGTGGGCGTCTTCCTCGCCTTCATCCGCTGGAAGAAGATCCTCCTGCTGGTTCCGCTCGTCATCCTCGCGATCCCCTGGGCCGTCCCCGGCGTCCAGGAACGGTTGGCGCAGGGGTTTTCTCCGACCTCCCGCTACCAGCGTGGCGACGTCCCGGAATTCCAGGCCTACAATCCGGGCGAGCCCGATCTGTACACCATCACCGCCGGCAGAAACATCGCGTGGCCTTTCATTGTCGACAAGATCGGGGAGTCCCCGGCGCTCGGGTTCGGCCGCCAGGCCATGATAAGAACGGGTCTTACCAAAATGCTGTGGGAGAAATACGGGGAATCGTTTCCGCACCCGCACAATGCCTATCTCGAGATGCTGCTGGACAACGGATGGTTGGGAATCCTCCTCGTGCTCCCGTTCTATATTGTCATCCTGAGGTACGCCGTTTCCCTCTTCCGAGATTCGGGGGATCCGGTCTTCGTTTCCGTCGGGGGGGTTACGTGCGCCCTCGTCGTCGCCCTCCTTGTGGCCTCCATCGGAAGCCAGACGTTCTATCCGAGAGAAGGTTCGGCCCCGATGTGGTGCTCGATCGGGTTGTTGCTTCGGGTATACGTGGAGCGGTCCCGCGGATTCTTCTGGCCCGAAAAGGAACGCGAGGAGCAGGAGGAGGGGATGTTCTGGACCCGCGAGCCGACCACGTGAAGAAGACCCGGCTGGTCTACATCCTCGCCGCCAGTCACTCGGGGTCGACCCTGCTGGCGATTCTCCTCGGGGGGCATCCTGACATCTGCACGGTCGGCGAGCTCAAAGCCACCTCGATGGGCGACGTCGACCATTACCTTTGTTCCTGCCGGGTCCGGATCAAGGAGTGCCCGTTCTGGTCGGACATGAAACAGGAGATGGCCGATCGCGGGCTCTCATTCGACATCACGGCCGCGGGGACCGATCTGCTTTACGGGGCCGGCCCCTATATCCGGCGCCTGCTTCGGCCGTTGCACAGGGGCCCGGCTCTCGAACTCGTCCGGGATGCGGCGCTTTCCCTCTCCCCGGCGTGGCGGTCCCGGCTATCCCGTTTTCAAAGTCGGAATTCCTCGCTGGTCGACTCCCTGCGCGCTCGCACGGGAAAGGACGTCGTCGTCGATTCGTCCAAGGTGGGGATCCGGTTGAAGTATCTCCTGGGAAATCCGACCCTCGACGTCCGGATCGTCCGGTTGATCCGGGACGGCCGCGGTGTGGCGCTGGCCTATGTCGATCCCGCCCGGTTCGCGGACGCCGCGGATCCGGGTCTGCGGGGCGGGGGGGCGGGGGGGAGGCGCGATGACGAGAAGCTGACCATCGCCGAAGCGGCGCTGGAATGGCGGCGCAGTAACGAGGAGGCCGATGCGATCCTGTCGGGTCTCGATTCCTCGCGATGGCGGAACGTCCGATACGAGGAATTCTGCGCCGACCCCGACCGGACGCTGCGTTCCCTGTTCGGTTTCATCGGCGTCGACCCGGGGGTCGGCGTGGAACAGTTGGATTTCGGGGGGCTTCACGTGATCGGGAACGGGATGCGATTCGACATTTCCCGGCGGATCCTTCTTGACGAGCGATGGCGACAGGCCTTGGGTCCGGGGGACCTCCGGGTGTTCGATTCCGTGGCTGGTCCCCTGAATCGGAGGTTGGGTTATCTCTAACCGAGGGACGGACATTCGGGAGACCGAAAACGATTTAACCGGACAAAAAAGAATCATATGGAACATCCTGACAAGTTGGGGCGGACACATGGTGTTCGTCGTTGCCGGGTTCCTGTTGCCCCGGATGATCGACCACCATGTCGGCCAAACCTCTCTCGGCATCTGGGATTTCACCTGGTCCCTGGTCAGCTATTTCGGGCTGGCGGGGCTCGGCGTCGGGTCCTCCGTCAACCGGTACGTCGCCAAGTTGAGGGCCGCGGGCGACAAGGAAGGATTGGACGAGGCGATATCCTCGGTGGTTTGCGTCCAGGTCGTCATCGCAACCGTCATCGGGATCATGATCGTCGCGGCGGTCGTCTACCTGCCGCACTTTTTCAAGGAACACCCGGGAACGGAACTGGCCGATGCGCGCTGGGTGCTTGGACTGCTCGGTGCGAGCCTTGCCGTTCAACAGGGATTCGACGCATTCCGGGGGGTGATGACGGGATGTCATCGGTGGGACCTTCACAATGCGATTAATTCCATCTCCTACGGGATCACCGTCGTTTTCATGATGATTCTCCTTTCCTTGGGGTATGGACTTCGAGCCATGGCGACAGTGTATCTGGGTGTAGGAATCGCGACCGAAATTTACAGATACCTCGCCGTCCGGAGGATCTGCCCGGAACTGGAAATCGGCATCGGAAAGGCAACGTGGAAGCAGGCCAGCAACATGCTGTCTTTCGGCCTCAAGACGATTGTCATTGGGCTCCCGGGATTGATCATCGTACAGGGGACCTGCCTTCTCGTTGCCAGGAATCTAGGTCCTGCGATGCTGGCAGTGTTTTCCCGCCCCATCGGGCTCATACGGAATGCCCAGACGTTCATCCGCAAATACGCGCTCGTGTTGACACCGACCGCCGGTTCCCTGCAGGGGGCAGGATTGGACTGGGAGATCCGGGCCCTGATGATACGTACGACGCGTTATAGTGTTGCGCTGGCCATGCCGATCGTTCTTTTCCTTTCGATCATGGGAGGTCCGTTGCTGCAGTTGTGGATGGGACCGCGATACGATGCAGCTCGGATCATGGCCATCCTCGTAATCGGGGGTTTTCTTCCGCTAACCCAACTATCAGTCATGACGATTCTTGTGGGCATGGACGCCCACGGAACCATCGGGGTCTTGAACTTTGCCCTTTCCGTCGTAACGATGGGGATCGGCGCGGTGGTATTCCATTACACCGAATGGTCTCTGGTGGGAGCATCTCTCTTGATCGCGGTCATCAGTACGGTCCACGGGATCACAACCCTCCTTTTCACATGTTTCAGGTTTGACATCTCTCTTGGCAATTACCTTCGGGAATCCTTTCTTGGTCCCATGGCGGCGGGAGTTCCTCTCGCGATCGCCCTTGCGGCGGTAAATTACACATTCGCTCCTCGGCCGCTCATCGCTTTGATGGCGGGTTGCGCCGTCTGTGGCTTGATTTTGGCTCCGATCTACTGGAAATATTTCCTCCCCAAGGATTTGAAGAGTGGAATCCGGCGCCTCCCAGGGGTCAGTGGATTGATCAGGGCGCTGGAAATCATCTAAGGGTAATCTTGGCGTTGACGCTTCCATTCCCGCGCGACTTCCCGTACCCCTTCCGCGCGATGATGTCGATCTGCAGCGACCTCGATGAGACACCCGATGAGGCGGTGTACCTCGAAACGATCCGGTTTCTCAACGGGACGAAGATCACGACGATGGGGCAGGGACTTGGTCTTGAAATAGGGAATACGATGTACTTCGACATGCCGGAGAATCAGTTCTCTTATTGGAATGCCAGTCAAGGGGGGCGGGAAGCGGTCCGCATGCTCATGCGGTCGGGTCATATCGATTGTCTCCATTCCTTCGGGGACCTGGCGAAAAGGCGCGCCCACGCGGGAATGGCGTTGGAGGAACTGGAACGGCACGGCTGCAAGCTAAGAGTCTGGGTGGACCATGGGGTCGCCCCTTCGAATTTCGGAAGCGACATCATGAAAGGTTCCGGCGACGTCCCGGGGTCGGCTTCGTACCACGCCGATCTGACGTTCGGATACGGAATTCGGTACGTATGGGTTGGCCGGGTTACGAGTGTTATCGGCCAAGACGTCCCGAGGCGGTTCAATGGCATATTCGATATGGCCCACCCGTTGGCATCGGGGAAAACCGTAGCGAAGGAAGGAGTCAAGGATCTGCTCGCGGAAACAATCGGCGGTAAGTTTGCAATGCACGCCGGTAACACGGTCCTGCGGGAGGTGACACTTCGCAACGGGCACCGCGCACTAGAGTTCGTCCGTTGCAATCCGCACTTCGGCGGCGTCAGTTCCTGTGATACTGCGGATGGACTGGGACACGTTCTTACATCGAGTGTCCTGGACCTCCTCGAGGAACGCGGGGGAGCTTGCATCCTGTACACCCATCTCGGGAAGATCAGTGACCGCAAAAAACCTTTGCGGGGAGAGACGGTGGCTGCACTCAAACACCTCGCGGAAAGGGTTCGGAACGGCCGGATCCTCCTCACAACGACGCGTAGACTTCTGGATTTCACGAATACAAGAAGAACCCATAGATTTACTGCGACACGGGAGGGTGACTGGACCATTGTGTCTGTCGAAGGAGGGAACGGGGAGAGGAGAGCGACGGGGAGTGAGGTTAGCGTTCTGGACGGGTTGACCTTTTATGTCGAAGATCCCGAGAAGACGAGGATGTTTTATAACGGCCTTGAAATGTCGGACCTCTGTCGAAATCCGCCGGACTCAACAGGGAGGCGTAGCGTTTCCACCCCATGGATCCCCCTGCGAATGCCGGAACTCTGAGTCGGCGTGGAATTCTGACGTGAAACCCGTTGAGAGAAATCGGTTGGTAGCCCTCCTGGTTACTGCCCTGCTCGGCGCACACGAGATGCTGATGTTCATCGCGACAAAACTTGGGCCAAGGAAGAAGGAAGTTGGGGAGGAGGGGGTCGATATTCTCCTCACGGGGACGTTCCACTCGGGGAACTGGATCCTTTCGCACCTGAGGCCTATAGCTCTTTCCCAGGGGTGTCGTCGCGTGCGGGTAGTAACCCACTTTCCTGTCCCGACGCTTGAAAAGGTCGAAGTGATCGTTCCCGGGATGATGCTTTCCCGCATTTTCGGGAATGTCCCGGCCCGGTTGCTAACGTTCCTATGCGTAGCACTTCGATCCCGCCCGCATGCGGTAGGCGGGTTCCATCTCCTTATGAACGGATTGATCGCATCTCTGGTTGCCCGGGCAGGGGGAGGACGCTCAATCTATTTCTGCGTCGGCGGTCCGGCAGAGGTTCAAGGGGGCGGGATCCTCAGCGAAAACCGACTCTTCGAGAAACTCCGGGCTCCTGATCCCAAGGTCGAGTCCATTCTCCTCCGGTCGGTCAGCGAATTCGACCTGGTTGTCACGATGGGCAGCCGTGCGAAGGCTTTCTTCCGGGAGCGAGGGGTCGTCGGAGACATCCAGGTTATTTCGGGGGGCATCGATGCCGACCGCTTCGGTTCCGAAGGCGGCCCTCCGACATGGGACGTTGTCTTTGTCGGGAGGCTCGCACCGATCAAGCAGGTCGATCTCCTCCTACGGGCGTTAGTACTCGTCAAGAGGGAGATCCCGGGGGTCAGGGCTGTGATCGTCGGCAATGGTCCTCTCCGCCAGGAACTGGAAACATTGGCCGTGAGGTTGGGATTGGGTGACGCTGTGGAGTTTACAGGGCAAAGGGTGGATATATCTTCGATCCTGGGAAGATCAAAGGTCTTCGTACTGACCTCGAAAACGGAAGGGCTCTCATTGGCTCTCATGGAGGCGATGATGGCTGGGCTCCCGGCCGTTGTATCGGACGTTGGAGATCTCAGCGATCTCGTTCGGCACGACGAAAACGGGTTTCTCGTTGACGTACAGACCCCCGAGAGGTTCGCGGAGCGGATCGCTGCGATTCTAAAGGATCACGCGATGTGGGGGCGTTTCGCGAAAGCGGCGCGGTCGGCGATGGAGAAGCACGAGACCCTATGCGTTGTAAAGCAATGGGATGCGATCCTGGGCTCCTGGCGACCCGGACAGGGCGAGCGATGTGCGGAATAGCGGGATATGCCGGGTTGAACGACCCGGCCCTCCTGAGGAAGATGTGCAGTGTCATCATTCACCGTGGACCCGACGAAGACGGGTTCCATTTGGGCGACGGGATAGGGTTGGCCATGCGACGGCTGGCAGTGATCGACCTGAAGACGGGGTCTCAGCCGATTGCCAACGAGAAGCGCAACGTCTGGGTGGTCTTCAACGGGGAGATCTACAATTTCGAGGAACTCCGAAAGACCCTCGAGGCTTCCGGGCACACTTTTACGACGAACAGCGACACGGAGACGATCGTCCATCTTTACGAGGATCATGGTCTCGATTTCGTCCGTTACCTGCGCGGCATGTTCGCGATCGCGCTCTGGGACGAAAGATGCGAACGCCTTCTTCTCGTGCGGGATCGCGTCGGGGAGAAGCCCCTGTACTACGCCTTCGACGACGGGAAGCTGTTTTTCGGCTCCGAGATCAAGGCGATCCTCCAGGCCGGGATGCGCAGGGCAGTGGACGCACAGTCCGTCTGTGATTTTCTCGCTGCGGGCTACGTCGCAGGGGAGCGGACGTTTTTTAAAGGGATTTCAAAGATACCTCCCGGCAACATCGGTGTCTACGAGAAGGGCAAATTCACGGTTTGTCCTTACTGGGGTCTGGAAATCCGGCATGAAAATGAAAAACCGTACCGGGACTCCGCCCGGACTTTGTCCGGAATGCTCGAGGACACGGTCCGCCTTTGTCTGAAGAGCGACGTCGAAGTCGGAGCTTTTCTCTCCGGAGGGATCGACTCCTCGGTTCTCGTCGCCTTGATGCGGAGGAACGCGACGCGCGTGAAAACCTTCTCCGTCGGTTACGGAGGCGCGGCGGAAGGGTTCAACGAACTGAAGTACGCGAGCAGGGTCGCGAAGTTGCTCGGGACGGAGCACCACGAGCTGATTCTCGGTCCCACGTCCAGCATCGACCTGCTCCCGAAAATCATCTGGCAGTACGACGAACCGCACGGTGAGCCGACCTCCGTCCTCGTATACCTCCTCTCCCGGTTCACGAAACAGAAGGTCAAGGTGGCCGTCGGCGGGACCGGAGGAGACGAAATCTTCTTTGGCTACCCCCGTCACGGCGGGTTCCGGATGCTTGAGATGTACCACGGAATTCCTCGTGTGTTTCGACGCCATCTCATCGAAAAGGCGATCCGGAGCCTCCCGGAATCGACGCGGGGAAACCGGTTCGCCAAGAGGGCGAAACGGTTTCTCCAGGGGGCCGGCCAAAGCCCGGAATCGGCCTACCTCGCCTGGGTGAGCCTGTTACAGGAAGACGTGCGGCGTGCTCTCCTCTCGGAAGCGATCCGGGGGGAGGCCGGGGACATCGGCGGGGACGGGTTCCTCAAGAGCCAATTGAGCGAGGAGATTCCGGGTTCCCCGCTGGATAAGGCGGCGTGTCTCGACATCCGCGGCTACCTCCCGGAGTATCAGCTCATGTACATGGACAGGATGAGCATGGCCCACGGTCTGGAGGTACGGTCCCCATTGTGCGATTACAAACTCGTGGAATACGTGGCGAATCTTCCCACCGCGTACCGGCTCAAGGGAACCCGGAGCAAGCGTATCTTCAAGGAAATCGCGCGGCAATGGTTGCCGACGGAGATCACGGAGCGCCGCAAGGTCGGATTCGACTCTCCGATCGGCCAATGGTTCAAGGGGGAGCTCAAAGAGTTTCTTCTCTCGTTTCTCTCCAGGGAAAACGTGAAGAGATCCGGTCTCCTCGACCCGGACAGCGTCACGGCGCTTATCGGAGACCATTTCTCCGGTCGCCGGGATTATTCCCTCCAGTTGTGGAGCCTGCTCGCATTGGAGACCTGGTTCCGGATGTACATCGAAGACGGCGTCACCGACGCCGGTGATTACAAACTCGCGGATCTTCGTGGAGCCGGGGAAGGTATCCCCGACACGTCGCGGGGGACCATCGCCGGGTGAGAAAGGCCGACATGAGGACGGAAATCATCAGGGACTGGCAACGGTTTGAGGAACTGGAAAGGGAGTGGAACACTCTCCTCGTGTGTTCACGTGCGGACACCATATTTCTCCGATGGGAATGGATCCGTTCCTGGAGAGAGGTCCTTGGCGACGGCATAAAACCTTTTGCCGTCGTCGTCAGGGATCATGAAGGAACCCTTGCCGGAGTCGCACCGTTCTACAAGACGATCTATCAACTCCTGCGGGCTCTTCCGTACAAGGTGTTACGAATCATGGGGGATTTCCCGACGGGGGCAGAGTGCCTGGATTGGATACTGCGCTCGGATTGCGAATCGGAGGCTTCCCACAGCATTGCAGCAGCGCTTTCGGATGCTGCGAGCGAGTGGGACTTTCTTTGGATGCCTTACGTTCCTTCGTGGACGGGGGCGAAGGATCGGATCTGCGACGCGGCTGGTGCGGCCGGTTTTTATATTTCGGAGCGCGAGGTTCCTTTCGCCAGCTTGGATCTTCCCGACAGCTTAGATGAGCTTCTTGCATCTCTCGGATCGAGCCACCGGTACAACACGCGAAGGGATCTGAAGCGCAAATTCCGAGAGCCGACGACGATCTTCCGACGCTGTCTTGAAGAAGCGGTCATCCCACGATACCTGGATTCCCTTTTCGATCTCCATGCTTCGCGCTGGAGCCGGGAAGGACAACTCGGGACATTCCGGAAGAAGCCCAATGAGGCGAGGTTCTACCGGATGTTCGCCTCCGATGCCCTCAGGCAGGGTTGGCTTCGCATGTACGCGATAGAGATCGCCGGCGACCTCAAGGCGGTCCAGTATGGATACGTCTACAACGGCGCATTCCTTCAAATCCAGGAAGGATTTGATCATGAGAGCGGCCGGGGATTGGGAAACATTCTTCGTTATCGGGTAATCGAGGATTTGATTTCGGATGGGATAAAGGTTTACGACTTCCTGGGCGGGATGTCCGACCATAAGAAAAGATGGCATGCAACGGAGAGGTTGGGGAGCCACTTGATGATCGGAAACGGAAAGATAAAAAACCGGATCCTGTTTTCGAATAACGTTTGGCCGACGGGACGCTACCTTCAACATGCCGAGTTGGAAATATTTCGTGGAAAGGAAAGAGATATTTGAAAAGGGAAACGCGTCGGCACATTCTGAAACTATTCCAACGCACAGGTATTATGGATATCTGGAGGCGTATTCACAAGAAGGATGTCGGTATTTTAATGCTTCATGGAACAGCCGATCCACGCAGGTCATCGAGTTGGACGCCGTTGCGCCCCCAATATTCCCCCGAAGATATCGATTGGTGTTTCGGAATATTAAGAAAATATTACCGCTTCATTTCCTTCGAAGAGGCGGTCGGTATTCTGAACGGGAACAAACCTCCTGTCGACTACGGGTTGGCAGTAACTTGCGATGACGGATACCGGAGCAACATCAGCGACGCCCTGCCGGTATTCAGGAAACATGGCGCACCGATTACTGTTTTCGTCACCGTCTCCCCTGTCGAGAACCGGACCCCGTTGTGGTTCGATCGCTTGGATTATGCCCTCCAAATGGCTTGTCCCGACGGCCATGTATTCCGGATCGGTAGCCGACCTTTTCAATTTTCCGCGCAACAAGGGAGAGATTCTCTGACGGACTCCTATGAAAAATTTCGCCGGATGGTAAAAAAGGAATATTTGGACGAAAATTCTTTCCTGTCGAAAATCGAGGACGTAATAACGCATTTTGAAGGTACGAGCGGTAAGAGTCTTGTCGATATTTATGAAGGGGATCCATGGTCGGCTCTCCTCAGATGGGACGATATGAAAGAGGCCGAGGGAAAGGATGTTTCCTTCGGGAGCCACACCATGGATCACTACCGCGTCGATAATTTGGAGGAGGAAACCTTGCGATACCAATTGATGGAGTCGAAGAAACGCATCGAAGAGAAAACAGGGAATAATTGCGATTATCTTGCCTATCCAAGCGGCGCTTTCTCCGAGAAAACGATGATGATTGCGCGGGAATGCGGATATCATGCGGCAGCGACGACGGTGGAGGGATTAAACCGAATCGGATGTGACCTCATGAGGTTAAAGCGTGTGACCATTCCGGTGGCCTCCGATCCGGCTGAATTGCTCGCTCACGTCAGTGGTTTCTCGATGGCCATCTCCCGGATCAATAATACAGCGATCGGGGCGATCGGTTATTAACGAGAATGCGCAACGAACGATACTTGAAACGGATTTGCATCGTTGCCCATTACGCTTATGGAGCGATCACCGGGGAACGAACCGGGCATTTCGGCGGGGTCGAACGCCAGGTCAGTCTTCTCGCGCCATGGCTTGTTTCGCGTGGTTATGGCGTCAGCCTCCTGACCTGGGACGAGGGCCGGCCCGGCGATCAGGATGTCGGAGGGATTCACGTCATCAAGATGTGTCGCAGAGATGCCGGAGTGCCGGGGTTGCGGTTTTTCCATCCTCGCTGGACGAGCCTAAACGGGGCGATGAGCAGGGCGGATGCGGACCTGTACTATCAGAATTGCGCCGAATACGTGACAGGGCAGGTTGCCCTATGGTGCAAAGCGAAGGGGCGCCGTTTCGTCTATTCGGTTGCGAGCGATCCGGATTGTGAACCGTCGCTGCCGAAGATGGAGACCCTAAGGGAGAGAGTGCTTTACCGGTACGGGTTGCTCCGCGCCGATCGAGTGATCGTCCAAACGCGGAAGCAGCAGAAGATGATGAAGGATGGATTCGGCGTGGATGCCCGCATTCTGCCCATGGCGTGTCCGGCGCCGCCGGAAGCGCGAATGAAGGCGGCTAACGCCGAGGGATCCCGGAATTTTCGCGTCCTCTGGGTTGGGCGGATCTCGAGGATAAAAAGGCCGGAGATGATCCTCGATATAGCACGGATGATCCCCGATGTGTCTTTCGAAATCGTCGGCGCGCCCGATCAGGAGGATGAATACTCCCGATGCCTCCACCAGGCGGCGCGAAATCTTCCGAACGTGACGTTTCACGGGCGGTTGCCGAGGGACCGTATGCCTGACATGTTTCAATCGGCGTCCCTTCTCTGTTGCACCTCGGCATGGGAGGGATTTCCCAATACCTTTCTCGAGGCATGGAGCTACGGATTGCCTGTCGTCTCGACGGTCGATCCGGATGGTCTTATCGGGACGGAAGGGTTGGGCGCGGTTGTAGGGGATCCGGCCTCGGCCCGGTCCGCCATCGAGAAATTGAGGCGAGATGTGGAGTTCAGGAAATCGATCTCGGAGAATGCCTGGAGATACTATCTCGGAAATCATACCCTTGAAACCGTGATGCCGAAATACGAAAGGACGTTCATCGAGGTCGTTCGAAAAGGGAAACGGACATGATGCATCATATGTTACGCAGGTGACCGATGGGCATGAGGGTTCGAAAACATCCAAGCTGTGCGAATGGACGGCCTCTGCGCGTTCTTCTGGTGATCAGCAATCTCGAATACGGAGGTTCTCAGCGCCAGGTCGTAGAGCTGGCCAACAACGCGGATCCTTCGGCCCTCTCCGTCAGTATCTGTTCTCTCTCCAATTACGTGCCTCTGGCGGATTTCCTCATGGCTCCGGACAGTCAGTTGCACATCATTCCCAAGCGGAACAAATTCGACATTACGGTAGTCCCGCGCCTTGCCAGGCTCATTCGGAGACTCGGCATTGAAATCGTCCACAGCTTTCTCTTTGATGCCGACATCGCCTCGCGACTTGCCGGCCGCCTTGCCGGGGCGATCGTCATTGGATCCGAAAGGAACACGGATTACGAGTTGAAACCCCGTCAACACTTTGCGTACCGTCTGACCCACGACCTCGTCGATCGGATCGTCGCGAATTCCTTCGCCGGCGCGAGGTTCAACGGGGGCCTTCTGGGTTACGACGACTCGATGTACCGGGTGGTACACAACGGGGTGGACACCGGTCGGTTTTCGCCGGGAGACGGGGGAAGTGTCAAGGCCGAGCTGGGAATTGAGAGGGGCGAGAAAGTCGTCGGCATGTTCGCAAGCTTCAAGTCCCAGAAGAACCATCCTCTTTTTTTCCGGGCGGCCCGCATCATTCTCGAGAAGATCCCGGAGACGCGCTACCTGCTCGTCGGAGACATGCTCCATGCCGGAATGCACGGGTCGGACAGGTACCATGCGCAGATGGAGAAGCTTGCGGACGAATTGGGGATTCGCAGGCGCTGTATTTATCTCGGCAATCGGACCGACGTCAACCGGTTGTACCACGCCTGCGATGTCACCGTGCTTCCATCGCTATTCGAAGGAACGCCCAATGTCCTTCTCGAGTCCATGGCCTGCGGCGTACCGGTCGTGGCGACGGATATTTCCGATAATGGTTATGTGGTCATGAATGGAGAGACGGGTTATTTGGTTCCTGTGGGTGACGAGGCGGCCATGGCGGAGAGCGTTCTTCGTATTCTTCGGGACGACGATCTCAGGGAAGAGATGGCTCGTCGGTCCCACGCCAGGATCGAGACGGAATTTTCCCTGAAGAGGCTGGTGGATAAGATGCATATTGTATACAGGGAAGTCTATGACGAAGCCGCCAGGTCGATCACGACCCAGAGATAAGCGGGGTCCGCCCGAAAGGGCTTCAGGAAATACGCCTCCGCCCTGTCCCGTCCTCCCATTCCGGGATAGGCGACTCCGCGGAGGAGCCTACGGCGGTCCAGGTTTGCTTTGCCAAAAAAACCTATGATACCCCTGCGAGGAAGACAACGTACGAAAAGGACGATTAGAGCGTGCAACCGCTGAAATGGTTCTTTGATCGGTTTCGGACGATGTCGCCGGCGGAGATCGCGTGGCGCCTGCGATCCGAGATTCGGGACGGCGTCGATCGAGTAAGGATCCCGATGGGGTTTGTGCCGAAAATCCGCGACGGGCGGCATCCTTTTAGGAAGGCGGGCGCCGGCTTCAGCACGTCGGACCTCGTCCCGGGTGCCTGGACGGCCGGCCGGGCGGATCCGCTCGTCTCCCGATGGGCGGAACGCCTTCGAAGCCGGGCGGATGCCGTTGCGGAAAACCGCCTGAGTTTCTTCAACCTCGAAAAGGTTTTTATCGGCGACCCGATCGACTGGAACAGAGACCACGAATGCGGGAAGCCTTCGCCCCTTCGACTGTCCCAGAAGATCGACTACCGGGATTACCGGGTGACGGGAGATGCGAAGGTCGTCTGGGAGCCGAACCGTCACCACCATCTCGTCGTTCTCGGAAGGGCTTATCGCGCGTTCGGGGATCCGCGATACGTGGAGGCGGTGCATCGGCAGATCTCCTCCTGGATCGACGGTAATCCCTTCGGATACGGAATGAACTGGCGTAGCCCCCTGGAATTGGGGATCCGGATCATCAACTGGGCGTGGGCCCTCGATCTTGTAAGCGACCATGGAGACCGGCCGCACGGATTCGACGGAAAGGTCCGGGAAACGATCTGGCGGCATCTCCGGGAGATCACCAGGAAATATTCGCGAGGGTCCTCGGCGAACAATCATCTCATCGGGGAGGCGGCGGGGGTGTTCATCGGGTCCGCATATTTTACGGATCTTCCCGGTGTAGACAGGTGGAAGGAAGAGAGCCACGCAATCCTGTCCCGGGAGATCATTCACCAAACCTACCCGGACGGCTGCACCCGGGAACAGGCGATCGGGTATCACCTGTTCGTCCTCCAGTTATTTCTCGTCGCGGGGATCGTCGGGAAAAAAATCGGGATGGATTTTCTCTCCCGATATTGGGAGAGGGTCGCGAAGATGCTCGAATTCGCCGCAACTCTCGCAGAGGGAGGATCGCTCCCGTTGTTCGGAGATTGCGACGATGGGTACGTTCTCGACCTTGCCGGAGGCGGGAACGACGTCTGCGAGCTGCTTTCCGTCGGGGCAGTGCTCTTTGAACGCCCCGATTTCAAGCCCATGACCGCTGAATCCGGAGAAGCGGCATGTTGGCTTCTGGGTTCCGATGCACTGAAGCGGTCGGATGCTCTTCCCTCACCCAGGGAGGATCCCCGGCTTCGATCGAAAGCATTCCCCGAATCCGGGCTCTATCTTCTCCAATGCGGAAACCTCGGAGGGGAGGATCGAGTCAGCGTTCTGTTCGACTGCGCCGAACTCGGATACGGCTCCATCGCCGCTCACGGGCATGCGGACGCATTGAGTTTCACCCTACGCGTCGGCGGCCGCGATGTGTTTGTCGACCCCGGGACGTTCGACTACTTCACCTACCCGGAATGGCGAACCTATTTCCGAACCACCGCCTCTCACAATACGGTCGAAATCGACGGAAGGGATCAATCGGTAATGCTCGGCCCCTTCCTTTGGGGAACCCGGGCGCGCTCGAAGTGCACTCGATTCGACACGGAGGGATTGGGCGGGATCGTCATCGGCGAGCACGACGGGTACGCCAGGTTGCGTGCCCCCGCGCGTCATTCCCGAACGATCGAGATGGAGGCGGGATCCGGCGTTTTGCACGTGACCGACGAGATTCAAAGTAACGGCGCGCACGATGTCCGCATTTTCTTCCACGCGGCGGAAGATTGTACCGTGGGCATGGATAGGGTATCGACGGTTCGTATCGGGGTGGGGTCTTCGATCGTCTTTCTTGATATAGATCCTGCACTAACGGTGACCCGGATGTCCGGAAGCGAGGCCCCAATCTCCGGATGGGTAAGCCGCGGGTATCATCGGAAGTCACCATCGACGACCATCATCGCTCACGGCAGGACCCATGGGAACACACGGTTCCGTTTCAGTATTCGGGTCGGTCGGAATGAATCCGGAATCGGCCTATGATGCATCCCTGTCGGATTTCAATTTTGTCGCCATGCGGGCGGGAATGGAATTATCTCTGTGGGGATATATACTGTTATGCCGGAAATACAGGCATTTATCCTGGCATATCTTTTCTACTGATCATGGGGAGCGGAGAAGGCAGCTTGCAGAAAGGGAGGGTGGCGACATGATTCGGAGAATGCTGAGATGGAATATCTGTTCAGGTGTTCTGACCTTCTTTCTATTCTGTTGGGCGTTGGGTTCCATCGCATTCGCATGGAGCCCTCCTGCTGGTATTCCAGCCCCGCCGTGGCCCGCTGATCTGGACGTTCCGCGACCTACGCTGCCGAATCCATGGACAAGCGAACAGGCCGGATGGTATTTCATCTCCGCCTCCGGGTGTTCCGATAGCGGTCGCACCTATGGGTACCCCGGTGCACCCCGTTGCAATCTTCCGGCGTCTCCTGCCGCGGGGTCAAAGATCGTATTGGACGGAACGATTACCGGGGATAAGATCATCAGTTTTTCGGGAACCTCCGGAAGCCCTGTTTGGGTGATGGGGTACAACACGAGTTCCCCGCCCTCGGTCACTGGAACATGGGGCGTTAGCGGTTCGTACAATATTCTTGATGGCATCAAGTTTATAAACACACTTCAAAATGTGAATCTGGGTATTGGAGGCAGTAATAACATGATCCGCGATCTCTCGTTCGTGAGTACTTACTCTTCGAGCAATGGTTCCGTCATTGCCGGTGGCGGCACGAACAATGTCATGTATCGATGCACCATCTCCCAGGCTGGCGACTGGCAACATTCCGGAAGCGACATCGACCGCCACGGGGTTAAGGTATTAACAGGGGCAAACGGGGTCTGGTATGTGGATTCGACCTTCTACCACATCCAGGGTGATGGGATACAGGTGGGAGATCAAAACAACTCGGCATCGGCAATCAACAAAGTTTACATCGGCAGAAACAGGGCGTATGAAAACCTTCAATCCTGCTTCTGGACGAAGAATGCCACCGACGTCATCATGTCGGAAAACATCTGTAGCGATATTACATTCTCTCCTGGTGGCGACGGACAAGGATTGGGTGGGCAGTACGATCCGAAA
>Ga0307380_10002629_pt1 | contig 25327 bp, 37 predicted proteins | sample UN3MG_FD_202239 | JGI IMG/M metagenome (GOLD analysis project Ga0307380, IMG submission 202239) | Soil microbial communities from Risofladan, Vaasa, Finland - UN-3 | ecosystem: Environmental > Terrestrial > Soil > Coastal area > Acid sulfate soil | place: Finland: Risofladan, Vaasa | collected... | reverse complement strand
GTTCCGGATCGCCGAATGCAGTCGAACGCGCTTTTCGAGTGGCATGTCAGAGGAACCGCCAAAAGCCAGATCGGCATCGCGGTATCCACGGGCCAGAAGATTGTTCCCCTCTTCATCCCCATCCGCTGGGGCGAAGAATTGCGGATACTTCTCTGCCGCCTCCGCATTGAACTTTTTGAAGAGCGTTACAGCCTGCATCCGACCCTGTTCCTGTTCCTCGGCCTGCTTTTTGTTGTGCTCCACCAATGCCTTCTCCCGCTCAGATAGAGTGGATCTGAACTGGTCTACAGCCTTAACCCGTTGCAAATGAAGCTTTTGTATGTCTCGGCGCTGCGCTAGAACATAGAACGCATTTTGGCCGAACATTTCCTGGGCAAGCGTGGCCGCCTGTTCGTTGTCTGCCACCCTCATGATAGCGGCGAAATCATCCGGAGTCCCCTTCCTGCTATTACCTTCCTGATCCTGGACATTCAAATCAGCCACCATTTGCACGCCCTCATTCCAGGCATCCACAAAAGGTTGTTCGTATTTCTCCTTGTACTCAGTGCTTTGTTCGTAAGCCACTGATTTCAAGGAAGTATTGGCTTCCTCTACCTGGCTCTTCAGTTTTTCGATTTCCTCCACATAGGTCTTGCGCTCTCCCTCTTCAATCGGCCTTCCGCCAGATTTGAAGGCCTGGAGCTGCTTCTCAGTTTCGGCCAGGCGCTCCTTTACCTTGGCATAGGCCGCCCGAAGCTCTGGCGCCTTGAGAGGCCCAGTGGAAGGCTCCTCGGGGGGCGCCGCATCACTCTCCTTGGGCTTTTCCTTGTCTTTTGGTGTAGGCACCCCCAGGAAGTCGTCTTCATCGCTCGAGGCATCCTCAGGGGGCTTTGGTTCCCCATCGGGCGGCTTCGGTTTCACTTTAGGTGGCTTCGGTTCCACTTTAGGCGGCTCAGGCTCCCCTGAGATGCCCTTGGCAAAATCCGACAAGTCGTCATCCATAGATCGGAAAGAAGGCTTGACCGGTTCTGCCGGGGGCGCCGCGCTGGGATCCGGAGGTGGATCATTTGGGTCAGGCGTTGATGGCGGGGCCGGCGGGGGCACACTTGCGATGCCAGGCGACGATACACTTTCAGGGTTGGTTGGTTCAGGCATGGTTAGGATTCGTTTGGAAGGTTGTCTCCGCGAGGTCTGATTCCTGGCTTTTCGGCGATCCCGATTGTCATGAATAGATCCCTCAATTTCTGCGCCCCGGTCAGCTGCCAATGGCGCGCGCCGGCTGCAAGCTCAGTTTGAGCGGATCCGCCTTCCCAGCTCATCTGCAGGATTGCTGCATCAAATGCCGCTAACACGGATGGATCCCCGGCGAGATCCGCAATTTTTGCAGCATGGGCGGTTTTTAAGAAACGCTTCTTAGGTGATTCAGGCATTGGGTGGTGGCTCCTCTTCAGTTGGCTCCAGCGCCGCCTTCATCCTTTCATTCTGAATTTTGGCGGCAGCTTCGGCATCTTTGATGGTTGTGTTAACTTGGCTTTGGGTAAGATCCTCTTCCAGATTCCCTATGTGCTGCTCCTCCTTTTGCTTGAGGTTTTGCCGGAATCGTTGGTCACTCTGCTGTAGCCTCTGCTGATTCTTCTGCATCTCGATCTGCGCCTTGGCTTGGGCTTGGGTTTGCATCGACTCAACTTTTGCTTTGGTAAGCATCAGCTCCCGCTGGACCTTGGGATCGAGGCCTTCCCCATTCTGCTGCTGCTGCTCCTGGATTTGCTGTTTGAAGTCCTGGAGGAGCTTAAAGATGGCTTGCAGCTCCTTACCAACCTGGCCCACCAGGTCGCGACTGGCTTCATCCTGACTGGCTCGATCCAGGTAAGCCTGAATGGCCATCGCCATGTTGACCAGTCCGGCCAGCTCGGCGGGGGTGGGTATTTCAGAGGTGGCCTGGATGCGCTTCAGGATCTGGCCAATTGCCTTCATGAGGGCAACTACAATCTGAACCGGATCCTGGCCGGCGCGCGGCTGGACCTTAACCCCGGCCATCAAGGGGCCAACCATTAGCTCGGCATCATGCGTCGATTCAGTGGCAAGGATCGGTTTGGTGGGCACCCACCTGGTTGCCAGCCTGGGATCATCCGAATTGGCCTGGACATACATGCGCAGGACATCTCGCTGCGCATCTGGATCCAGTAGAGGGCGCACAGCCATGAGCTTTTCTGCCATCGCAATCTGGAGCGTCTTATTGCCGCTGCCCAGGACCTGCTCTGGAGAAATATCCCAGAGATCTGGATCGAGCATCTTGGGCGGTACGCCTTGCTTGATTACTCTCATTCGGAATTTCCGAACCTCCGGATCCGTTGAATTTGGCTGCATGAATCGGCGGAAGATTTCGGTGTATTGGCCCTTTTGATAGGTATAGGCCAAAGTGAGCATGGTCCCCACCAAAGCGTTAGCCGCATTGACCTCAGCCATGATCTCGGTAGCTGTTTTTTCCTTTTGTGCCTGGCCGGTGTCTCGACCTTCACGAAATTGCGAGGCGGCTTCATTCATTTGCTGCCGGTTGTCGGTCATGGTGCCTAGGACCAATTGGTGATTGATCTGCCATCTGTCATTTTGAGAAACGAAATCCACTCCCTCTGGGACAACTCCATAATTATGAAGATCGATCTTGGTGAGCCTTTCGGCTTCATCAGCCCCAGAAACCCTGAAGTAGTTGAGGAGGTTCTCAAAGGTGGCGTCATTGACTTTACAGCGCAGGCGATTCTGCAGGTTACAAATCGCGTAAATCAGCCACCCCAAAGAGCGAACCGAATGATATTTGAAAGGGGCCTTTGCGCTAAGATCACCAAATTGAAAATGAAGGATCTGACTTAAATCAGCGGCATAGACTCTGTTCTTGCCGTTGTAGAGCCATTGCTGATCGTCCAAGCCGAGGCCTTGGAGGCTGAGTTTCTTGTCATCGATTTCACCCTTCGGGGGCGTGTCCAGGATCATGCGCCGGCGCCACCCGTGCTTTCGGCCTTCATCGCTGTAGAAGTAAAAATCCCAACAATTGATGGTGGGCGCAACATCCGAAGAATAGTAAACCCCATCCTGCTTGAGCTGATCGACAAGCTTTTCTGGTGAGAGTGAGTCCCAGTCAGTGTTTTGGCCGGCCGGTTGCGCCATGGCCCATTTCACAGCCTTTCGGGCCAGGTCAATGTTCCAAGCAGGATCGACATTTTTGCGTTCGATCATGCCAGAGAGCTCGGTGGCGGTGTATTGCCTTAAGATCGCAAAATGACAAAGGTTCTCCATCGATAGAAGAGTGTTCGACGGGATGAGCAGATCCTCGATGCCGGTAGCTCTGGGCTTCCACTTTTCCTGGTTTGGCCAATGCGTAGGACCCACTCCATGAAGGACAGTCATCGCCATCTGAGAACGAATCGTCTCATAATAGCAGAGAGAATTCTTCATGATCTTATTGACCTCCTTGGTCGCGATCGCAGACCAGATCGGCCTCATACGATCGGGACCGTCAGCCAAGGTGGCAGTGAAGTAATCAGCCGGCTTAACGAATGCGTTGTAATAGCTTCGGCGCGCATCTGCTGCCAGCTTTGGCCCATCCAGGAAGTTCACATTGGTGTTGATCCTGGCCGATTCGGCTTCTTCATTCGTCCAGGGAGGAAACCCTTCAAAGAGTCGATTGATGAGGGCGCGATTTGTGCCTCTTGGATGATCAGCCTCGCGCATCTCGTAGATCACCTGGTCCACCAATGAAGCGGTAGAAAAATTCATAATTCGAATCCATTCCAATTGGCTTGAAGACAGAAGTCTTCAGGCTCATAACAATTTCATGTCTTCGAACTATGGTTTATTGAGTAAAACCGATATTAACGTCCTGCAAAACTGCTTACTCGATCTCGTAGAGATGAACGGAATCGGGGAACCAGTCAAGGTTCTTGAGATCGGGGTCTGGGATGGGAAGACGGCAAAAGGGATGCGCGAGTTCCTGAGAACCAAGGCTACTCCGATTGAATACATCGGAATCGAAAGCGGCATCGGAGCTGAATCCACCATAGAACCACCATTCCCAAAAGCCAAAATCATTAATTGCGATTCAATCGCTGCCAGATCCCTCATCCCCTCACGGCAGCAGCTCGATCTACTTATCATAGACGGCTGCCATTGCCTTACTCATGCTTGCATGGATTTCTTGTGCTATCAATCCCTAGTCGTTCCTGGCGGCTACGCCCTCTTTCATGACATCAATCCAGCCTTTCAGGGAGTGGTCCAACATCATGCGAGCAAGGACCATCGAGCGATGCCCATGCGAGTGGCCGTCCTGCAAGCGGTTCAGCTACTCGGCCTCCTGGACCAACGATTTGCTGGTTGGACTGGCAAAATGTCCGAGTGGGAAGAGGGTTGCTCTAACGGGTTTTTCGTCGCAAAAAAGCTCAAACATTGAGGACTTCGAAGACCTTTCGGGCGAATTCAATATTTGCCCAACGGCATCTCTCCAAGTAATCCACAACACCGGCTGGAGCCTGAAACGTCCGGTGAACCCATGCCCAATTTTGATCGTTAACCCGAAAATGGAGCGGCTCCAGGCCGTAAAACTTGGAAGACCAAGGGCGCCAGCAAAGAACCTTCCTACCCAGCAACATGCCCCAGTAGGTTCCATGATAAGAACTGGTCACGATTGTTTTGCCAGATGCCAAGAATAAGAGGATTTCCCGGTACTTCTCGGCCTTGTGGTTATTACTTCTTCTGGGGTGGTCTTTCAGGCCTTTAATAGGCCCCAGGGGGTGATCATAGACTACCACCTCATGCTCGGGAGTCTTGGCCCTGGCCTCATCAAAGTAAGGGCTCATGCAACTAGGGCAAGGAACGTAACCCCATGGGTTGCCATAATCCCGAAGGCCAATCAAATCGAACTCATTGGTCCATTCCGGCCACCGGACCAGGTGTTCTAGGTGTTCGTTGGCTCCAATCCCCCACAAGACCATAGGGTGTTTTTTCCGCTTCAAGGCCTCCTCTAACACCTCGGCTGTATCGGGGTAAAACAAACCACTGCCCCCAAAGATGACCGCATTCTTTAAGAACACATCGAAATCATCGATGTCATTTGGCAGGACCTTTACCTCCGACAACTCCTTAAAATAGGCACTTGGCCGGCAGACTTGTTCCGCAAGATTATCCGGATTGACCGTCATCCAGCTGACTGTGGGTATCATTCTGCACCACCTTTTCGGCATCGAAGCCCAAGGATGCAACCAAAAACGGAACCACGAATCTGAAAACCTGGCGCCGAGAAAGGCGCGCCTCATATTCCACAGCATGGCCAGGCGCCCCCGGCTTCCCCAGCTCTCCGATTTTCTTCACTGCTAGAGATTTGCTATTCACTTTCACACCTCAATGGTACCTCTGAACATCAAATGAGGCAATTGATTTAGGAACGCTTGCAAATGGAACGGGATCTGGGCTAAGCGTGTTCATGCTTAAGTCGAGATCGACCTGGCCACCGGAAGGATGGCGATTTTTCGAACCAGCCACAGGCTGGAATGCACCATCAGGAATGGACTTCAACACCCTGGTAAGTGTCATTATCAAACACCGATCAGCTAATCGGCAACACAAGCTCTCCACTGATCCTGATGTTGTAGCGCAGGAACTGGACGACTACATGTGCGACTGGATACGGACGCATCCGCGATACTCAAAGAATTACTCCAGTTGGTGCATGGACACCACTCAACCAGCACCTTTTCTCATGCCCCTGTCGAAGCGGTCCCATCCGGCGGGGGCAGGCGAAGATGTTGCGGGAGGGCGTAAGTTCTTCCAAAACACTTCCACTGGGATCAAGACATGGATCGACTGGTTTGGCGAAGGGAAGCTGGTCGATAAAACCGTGGCAGAAGACCGGGCCGCGATTTGCATCGAATGCCCTAAGCATGAGAAGCACAAGGGGGTTTTTGGTTGGTTCATTGGCGCCGCTGTCCATGAGATCAAGGCGATATTCAGCGCGCTAAACGACCTCAATATGAAGACTTCTGTGGACGACAAACTCAAAGTCTGCAAAGCGTGCGATTGCCCAATGAGAGCTAAGGTCTGGGCCCCAATGCACATCATCAAGCGCCATCTCCCCAGGGAGGCCTTCGATCGTCTCGATGAAAAATGCTGGATCCGAAAAGATTAGATGCTCTGCATCCTGCCAGTTTTTAAAGGCGATGTGCCGAGACTTCTTAACCTGGTTAAATGGATAGAACAGCTCGGCGGCTGCCAGGGTCATGATGCGACGATCGTTGCAGATGCAGGCACCCCGGCTGGCCTGGTTCACAAGATCAAGCACCAGGCCGATCGGTGTTTCAGGCGCGTTGAAATAGCTACCACCTCCAAAAGCATCGAGGGTTGGCCTGCTGGTCCTAATGAGCTTTTTATCCGCGCCGCCAAGGTGGGCAGGGAGCTGGATAGTCATTGGTTGTTTCTCGAACCTGATTGTGTCCCGCTTTGTCCTGGTTGGCTGGACAAGATCGATATCCACTATCGGGTTAAAGGCGCCCGATACCTCGGCCAGGTTGTTCCGTGCAATAAGCCAGGAATGCCTGAAAAACATTTCACTGGAGTTGGGGTCTATCCAGCAAACGCCATCCTCAATTTGGAATGGGCCATTCGACGCAAAGCGGAACTGGCTTTTGATATCTCAACGGCAGAAATCTTGGTGCCCATTGCGACCCATTGCGACTTGTTCCAGCACCTCTGGGGCGAAGTGGGCAATCCGCCAACTTTCGCTGAGAGGGCGATTCCTGGAACCGCAACTTTCAGCCTGGACTACCTGCGCCCGAATGCGGTCCTCTTCCACCGGACAAAGGATGGCAAGCTGATAGAACTTTTGCGAAAGCGCGCCGGCCTGGTCGATTACCCGCAAGTCCACAAACCATTTATCCAGCTGGGTCGATTTGGAGACATCATTCTCCTTTTGCCGGCGCTTAAGTATCTATTCGATTGCACTCGAATTAGGCCAAAGCTAATCGTGTCTCGAGACTACGCTTCTGTGTTGGATGGAGTCTCCTATGTGGAACCAATCGTTTTGCCGATTCATTGGTATATGGGGATGCCTAAGGCCCGAGAATATGCCGAACAACACTTCGGGGGAGGTGCCGTGCTGCAGTGTCATGGACACCAGTGGGGCGTTAATATGGCCAAGTGGCCCAGCTTCATGATCTCAATGATAGACAGAACCGGAGTGCCTTTGGATTTGTTCCATCAATTACCCCTGGTATTTGACAGGCGCCACCCTGGCCGGGAAGCATCTGTAATTCCGCGCATCAAACGCCCTTACGTTCTAATCAACACGGTTGGGGTTTCCAGCCCATTCCACCATGGGCCTAAAATCTACTCCGCATTGAGGCACCTCCAAGATCGAGTGGCCTTAATCGACATGAGTCGAATGCGTTGCCACAGGATTTATGATCTACTTGGCCCCATGGACATGGCCGCCGGCACAGTCACCACCGACACAGCCACTCTCCACCTGGCGCATGGTAGCAAGAAACCATACATTGCGCTCACGGTTGACGGTTGGTGTTCTTCCGTACCAAGAGGGAAGTGCGATCTGCATATTAAATACTCTCAGTTCATGGCCAACCTTGCTCGTCTGGCTCATACAGTAGAGGACTGGCTATGATTTATCACGTTTACTCTCACTACGAATCCAGGAACCCCCAGACTCAGCGGCGCATGAGACTGGCCAGGAGCACCTGGTCAAAGCAGTCCTGGCAGGAAATCCCAGTCCAAGACCGCCAGGTCAGATGCTATACAGATCACAAAGGCGAAGTCCCATACGTTAAAGACGTCATCAATGTGGGCGCCAGGGACAGGAAGGATGAAGATGTTCTGGTTTTTACAAATGCCGATATTTGTGTGAGCTCTGATTGCGCTTTTAAAATCGTCATGGCTCTTCAAAGCATCGATGCTGTCTATTGTTTTCGGCGCGACTTTCCAAAGCTCGAGCAGATCCTCCCCGATCCGATAATCAACAAAGGCACCCAATACTGTGGGAGCGACCTTTACGGTTTTCGAGTTGGATGGTGGCGGCGCTGGTCAAAAGACTTTCCGGACATGCTTCTAGGCCGAGAGGGTTGGGATGCAGTTTTGAGGATCCTCATCGAGCAAACCAACCCAAAACGGAACCCGACACTGCACAACCTGATTTATCATGAGCGCCATGGCTCGGTCTGGGAGAACCCGGCAAACCGCCGGACGATCCCGAGCCAGATGCATAATGTTCACCTCGGTCGCCAATTTTGCCATTCATGGGGATTTGATCCGAGGAGGATTGGATTATGAAGTTCAACCTTGAAGAAATTCATGGGTGGATTTTACCCAAAGATGAAATTGGGGCCTGTAATCACATTCGCAGGACAGGAGCCCTGGCCTGGAATCCAAGGTTTAACAGTCTGGATGTTCTAAATGAGCTAAAACCTGGCTCGGTTGTTTTCGATGTGGGCGCATTTGTTGGGGATACCGCGAAGGTTTTTCTCGATCGAAAATGTGAGGTTCACGCTTTTGAGCCCATACCAGAACTCTATGCCTGTCTGGTCCAAAACTGCCCAAACGCACACTGCTACAACTTGGCGCTGGGGGACGGCACCAGGTTCAGTATCTCAACCACTCACCAGGGCAACATGGGCGGCGCCTCCCTCCGACCAGGCCAACGCTACAGCATCCGCCTGGATGATCTCAGACCGGAACGGTTGGATTTTTTGAAGATTGATGTCGAAGGGTTTGAGTTGAAGGTGATCCAAGGCGCAAAACAAACACTTAACCGATTGCACCCAGTCATCCTCACCGAACTAAACGTGAATGGTCTTGCGCGGTTTGGAACTTCACCTAAATTGGTCCGGAACACCCTGAGCGATCTTGGTTATAAGAATCAAGAAATAGTCAACCACTGCCAAAAACCACATAACCAGCACTGGGATGTCCTTTGCCGATTTAAACCATGAGCCATCTCGATCCCAATAGCCTTCCAGAAAATATCCGCCGATGCATGGAACCCAAAGCCCGAAAGCAGATGGGGGCGTTGACACTTTGCGAGGTCTTCGAGAAAGAGGACCAAAAAGAAGAGCTGGAGATACACCGGCTGCTACTCAGCTATCTGAACTGCCATGAGATCCCTCATGTCCACTGTCGAACAGACAGGAAAGCGACGACCGCAAATGGGACTCCAGATTTCATTGTGCTGTGGGGCGGCAGAGGGTGCGCGATTGAGCTGAAGGGACCCCATGGAAGGCTCTCCCTTGAACAGAAAATAAAAATCCAGGCATGGACTGGAAAACCCAAAGTGCCATGCCTGGTGACTAACAATCTCAAAAAGGCGATCGATTGGATTTACGAAACGCTTTGCATTCCTAAATGAATTTTGGCGTCACCTTCCGTGAGATTTCAATGATGGTTCTCGGCGCAGCTGCGCGAAGCGCCGCCCTCGCTTGCCATGTTTCCCCATTCCGAAAGGCCTTCCGGATTCCCCGGCCACCGCCCTTGTCGACAATGTGGGAAACCTGACCTTTGGTGAGATGCTCAGCCGCTGCCACCGAGGCATCTGTCTGGCCTAGATGAATTCGGATAAGCACCCTGACTTCCTTTTCGGCGGTCCCAAAAGTTTCGCTTGATCGAGTTATTGAGAACCGCCATTTATGGCGATTGACCTTGCCGTTTTTAGTTTTCATTTGGAAAGACTCATTGCCGCTTTCATGCCTACATCCATTAAGCCGACCGGAAAACCGCAGTTGGCACAGAAGTGAACCCCATAACCATTTGAAGCATGACCGTTGCGCTCTCTCTTGATGCGCGCCCGCCGCTCCTTCTGATATTGGCGCCGGCTCGCGATTTGTTCTTCGGTGAGCACTCTCTTCCCTTTGGTTGTTTGAGGACGTTTCATTCCGTTGCTAGAGGTCCCAGTGTGGTTCTTGATGTTTCCATGCACCCGTCCTCGATGCATCCGAATCGCACGTTCAGCCTCTTTTTTAGTAGGTTTGCTGAACGTCTTCCCACAATCTTCACAGGCTATTCTCATGTTTTTCAGTTTTGAGTGTTAACAAGTTTTCTCGAGGCCCAAACCTCGACCATTCAGGATCTTACTGAAGTGTCTTTACGTTTCAAGCTCAAACGTAAAGAAAAACACTTGTTTCTTTACGCTTCCATTTCAGAACTTTAGCGGCGCTATGCCGAACAAGAGAAAGTTCAAATCGCCCACTGGGGCATTCAATGCGCGCTTCCCGAGGCCTCTGCTCGAGTGGTTGAAAAAGAAGAGCCGAGCCACTGATACCAGCCAAACAGACCTGCTGCTAAGTGCCCTTCAAGACAAATACCCAGAGGTGAAAGAAACATTGTCATGAACCAAGACGCCCACAAACTCCTGACCTACCAAGAACTGTCTGAGAAGACCAATCTTCATGTGACAACGCTTCGCCGCTATGTCCGTAAGAAGCGAATCCCATTTGTGAAAATTGGACATCAGATCGTGCGCTTTCATTACCCAACCGTCCTCAAACACCTAAACATAGAGCCTACCGATTAATCAGGCGTTTGCCGCCAATCGACAAAGCGACCTGAGGTCCTCGGCAACTCGTTATCTCAACCTATGGAAGAAAATAAACAGCTTGAAAATCCACTGTGGGCCCACCTCGCAGAACGCATCGACGCGATAGAACGCTTAGGAGTCATCTGGGCCAAATCTGGCCACCTTAAGGCAGATCGCGTTGAGCAAGGCCAAATAGCAGTGGCTTATTGCATGAGTGCAGGAATCAGCATGTTGGAATTCCTGGCCACCTATCACCCCAACATGGAGGGGCCCAGCAAGCGAGCGTTGGCTTGTCTGGCTCAGTTCAGGCAGAGGGGTGGTAACCACAAATGGCTCACTGAACCAGAAGATCAGGAAAAAGCCACCCTCGAGTGCAGCTATGAGGGCAAAACCCTCAAGGTCACCTTTGATATCAAAGACGCCAAGCAGCAAGGCCTGGTCAGGCCAAACAGTAATTGGGTTAAAACACCCTCAAACATGCTTCGGGCCAGAGCCATCACCAACCTGATCGGTATGCTGGCGCCAGAGATCGTAGCCGGGGCCGAGGCCGCCCCTGATGATGCCCCTTCAGTCCCACCCAAAGAATTGGAATTGGGACCGAAACCACAACCAGAGCAAAAGGAGCAGAAAACGAATGAAGAGGCCGAAAGGGAAATGGGCCTTGCCCCGGCTACTAAGAGCGATCCGGCAGGAGAGAAGATCGCAGAACAGACAAGCGCAGAAAAAGTGGCAGCCAAGCCAAAGGCAGCAAAGTCTAAACGCACCTCCATTTCCAAGCCAGGTCCGGAAGCAGATGAGAACACGGGCCCGATCCCCCCGCCGGCGACCATTGAGCCGGAAGGAGGGGTCGAACCACCAAAATCTCAACCAGGTCCTGAGTTGGAAATTGGGAATGAAGAACTCAGCCCAGACATTGTCAATGAGATGGGACACATCTTTAGGGACAACTTTCTCAAGGTTGCCCTCTGGATGATCAAGGAGAAGTGGATCCCCGCAGCTTCTCAAGAACTCAAAACCGAAGGCCAGGCCTCAGCCCATTTGCAAGTGGCATTGCCGAACCTCCCCAAGGCGAAAGCCAAACGTATCCTAACCAAAAAATTAGCGTTCATGCGCGCAGTTGAAACGATCGAACCATGACAAAATCAAAACCACAAAAAGCGAAGTCTGGCCCACCGGAATCCAAGTTCCGACCATCGGCGCTGCCCATGTTGCGGCAGTGCCCAAAGTTCGAAGGCCAGAGCTCTGAATACACCAGCGATGGAACCAAGCGGCATCAGGTTTTTGCCGACTATTGGAGGGGTGACAAAAAGGTCCTCGAGGCGCTCGAGGAAGACAGTCAGGAGAACATGGAATGGGCAATTGACTACTGCGAAACCAAAGCGGCACATCCCGATTACCCATACCAGATTGAGTTGACCAGATCGGCTGTACTTCCTGATGGACGCAAGCTCGGCGGCACTCCTGACCTGGTCTGTGGACCTGACATCTTCGACCTGAAATGGCGTTACCGCGATTACGGGCCCCAGATGGCCGCCTACGCCTACATGGTTCTGGATGAGGGCAGGTTTCCCGAGGTCACAACCCATGCCCTTTATGCCAACCACCAGACCGCCAGAAGCCGCAAATGGACATCGGAGTCCTGCTGGGAATTAATGCGGGACATCATCACCAATGCGGAATCCAGCTGGGCGGCCCCTACGCCCTGTGAGTATTGCGGTTGGTGCGCCAAGAAGCTTAAGTGCGAGGCCCTGATCCAGCAGGTCAACATTGCCTTGGCCAGTAACCCTGAATGGAACCTGGAGCAATGGCATTCCTCGGAGATCATCAATGCCAAACAGATGGGCCAGGCCTTGAAGATTGCTCGCACCCTTTCGGACTGGTGCGAGTCTGTGGAATATCACGCCAAGGAGCTGGGCACCAAGCAAGGCGTCATTGCCGAAGGATTCCAGCTCCTAAGTCGAAGCGGCAAACGCTTCATCTCCGACATTGCGGCCGCCTTCCAGGCCACTGGACTGCCTCAACCTGAATTCATCAAGGCCTGCTCTGTAACCTGTAAACCCCTGGAAGAGATTTACGCCAAATTCCACGGGATGAAAAAGGCGCCGGCGGCGCGGGACCTAGCCGCCAAACTGGGCGCCCTCATCCAACGGAAACCCCCGGTCAACATGTTAGTCGTCGCAAAACCGTCCAAAAAGAAAGAGTAATCTATGCCTGTATTCCAAGATTCAGAAAATGCCTTTAAGATTGTGCCAGAAGGGGATTATATCCTCGCGGTGTATGAGTTCTCCACTGATCTGTCATCCGGAAAAAAGACATCCGGATGTGAACGATACAACCTGGTCTTCAACATCGAAGAAGAAGACTCTAAAGTCCGCGAAACGCTCATCGACCATGAAAGCTGCATCTGGAAGATCGATGCTTTTCTGAAAGCCTCCGGGATCCGATCCCTCAAAAAAGGCCAGGCATTCCACTTCGAAAAGGATAAGGCCGAAGATCTGGGCATCCCCTGGATCAACCCCATGGGCCTGCGCTGCCATGCACGGGTAATCCAGGAAACATACATCTCCAATCGTAGCGGAAAGGAAGTGATCAAGAATTCGGTCGCCATCTACTACACCGACAAGGAAGTGTTGAAACCGGACCCAGAGTTGCGCTCCAAGCCCACCCAGTCAGCAGCGCAAAAGGAAAAAGATTCCAACACGCCATTTTAACGCCCAGGCCCAGTTCGCATGAAACCTAGGCCTTATCAAAATCACGCAATTACCTGCATCCGGGATGGGTTCAAGGAATTCCGCCGGCAGCTGGCGGTCCTTCCAACCGGATCAGGTAAAACGATCATATTCGCCTGGTTGGCTCAGCTGTTTCTACCGTTACGGACCTTGATCTTGGCCCACCGCGACGAGCTGATCGACCAGGCGATTGATAAAATCAAGGTGGCCACCGGGATCCAGGCCGAAAAAGAGAAAGCCGAATTCAAGGCCTCTCCCCATGCTGTCATTGTCGTCGCATCAGTGCAGAGCATGATTCGCCGCCTGGACCGGTGGCCATCCGATCACTTCAACCTGGTGGTGGCCGATGAGGCTCATCACGCGATATCAGAATCCTGGCAGACCGTCCTGAATCATTTCAGCGGTCGCGTGCTGGGAGTGACCGCTACGCCCGATCGCGGCGACAAGCGCAACCTTGGAGAATACTTCGAGAATGTGGCTGTGGATATCCCACTGGTCCACCTGATCCGCGAAGGGTTCTTATGCCCCATCACGGTCAAGAGCGTGCCACTGCAGATCGACCTCTCAAAGGTCCACCTCATGGCTGGCGACTTCGCAGACAAAGAACTGGGAAGCCTCCTGGAGCCTTACCTGGCCACCATTGCCGGCGCAATCAAGGAACATGCCAGCTTCCGCAAGGTGCTGGCTTTTTTGCCCTTGATCGACACCTCCCACAAATTCGTCAAAGCCTGCAGCCAGATTGGCCTGGCCGCTCAACACATCGATGGGGGATCCCCTGACCGGAAGGAAATCCTGCAACGATTTGCCGCCGGCGAATTTGACATCCTGAGTAACGCCATGCTTCTGACCGAGGGGTTCGATGATCCCTCGATTGACTGCATTGTAGTGTTGCGGCCCACCAAGAGCCGCCCCCTGTTCGCCCAAATGGTTGGCCGGGGCACCAGGATCGATCCGATCAAAGAAAACCTGCTCCTGCTGGATTTCCTCTGGCTGCATGAGCGCCATCGGATCATCCACCCAGCAGACCTCCTGGCCAAGGATGGTGAGGAAGCTGACATCATCACCGAGCTGACCCAGGAACGATCCCTCGCCGGCTATGATCCCGAGCAGCTGGATCTAATCACCCTGGCCGGTTGCGCCACCCAGATCCGTGAACAGAAGCTGCGCCAGAAGCTGGCAGAGCTGGCGGCGCGCAAATCCAAATATATCAGCGCAGAGGAATTCTGCATTCAGCATGATGCCATCGATGAGGCCTTCTACGAGCCCACCATGAAGTGGGAATCCAGCTCAATCACAAAGAAGCAGATGCGCTACATCAAGGAAGCTAACATCGATCCTGAATCGATCAAAGGCCGAGGTCACGCCTCAGCACTCCTGTCGGTCCTGTTCAAAAACAAAGACCTGGAGTTGGCACCACAAAAGCAAAGGTGGGTGATGGCCCAGGAGGGGCACCCTGAACCCTGGATCGCTACCCGCGCCGAGGCCAGGCGATTCTTCGCCCAACGAAACAAAAAGTCATGAATCAAACAGAATCTAAACCGATCATCTACACAATGATCCGATCGCCACATGGCATGAAGGATCCAATTTGCTGGATGACGGTTCCAGATCCACAGGAAATGATTGCAACACCAGACCCAATAATAACCGCACCGCCAGGCGCTAAATTGGTCTTCCCGCTTGAGGTGAACTTCAGAACACTAAACATCAAAGATTCAGAGGCCCTTGCCACACTGGCGTGCCATCAGCATGTCGCCTCAGTCCATCGCGGATTCAAGGCTAAGGAAGGCATCCCTGAGGGGGATGCCCTATGGGTCAACTACATGAGCAAATTCGGAGAAGCTACGGTCGCCATTACGACAAACCGCTATTTCGAATTCCGAATCAATTCCCTCGACAGGTTCGCTGATCTTTGTGGCGAAGAAATCAAAACCAGAGGTTGGGATCCAAAATACGTTCACATGCTTGTGGATAAAAAGAAGGTCGAACAATCCCCCAAAAGAATGATCTATTGGATGGTCACTGGAAGATATCCCACATTCAAAAATCAAGGCTGGGCTACAGCCGCGCAGATTTTGGAGTTTGGCGGAGATGTTCCGCAGGCTAAAAGTTTTGGGATCCACATGGACCTTTTAAACAAATGGATGCCAACAATGGACCCATACCATTACGTCAAGGAGCAGTACCAAAAACGAATGTTAAAGCTGAACAATCAATGAAAATCATCAACGGACTCTATCGGACGGTCGCGGCCACATTCCCGCGCTCGGGCAACACTTACATGATCTATTGCCTGGGGCATTATTTCAGCAAACAGAGGTTGCACTTTACAGACATCCACCGGCCGGGGTCCCTACCCTTCGACAAGGACCCCGATTGCGTCCTGCTCAAAACGCATGACTTCGATTTGAAGTTCAGCCCACAACCTCAATGGAAGTACCTGGTGCAAATCCGGGATCCGCTTGAGGCCTTGGCCAGCTGGAATCAACTCAACATTGAGGAGGGGCACCCTGCCAAACACATCGACGAATGGTGGCGGAAGCAAATGCAGTTCTATGCGGATTTTGTTAAGAAATGGATCCTGCAGCCCATGCCTAATCGCCTGGTGGTTCCATTTGCTGAATTGATGGCGGATCCCGTTGCGGTGCTCTCTGATGTGATCACCTTCCTCAATGTGGATGCCACAGTCGATTTGGATAAACTCACGCGCGTGGCACTCGCCAATCAAAGACCATACGGAAGGCAACACCCAACCCCATTCATCCGTGTCTGAGTATTACACCACCCAAGGCTGCCAGAAAACCTTGGAGCAAATGACCAAGGCCTGCCGGCGCGAGGCCTTCATGCGAAAGCGTGTTTACCCAAAGTGGGCCGAGGCCGGCAAGATCACAGCCGAACAGGCACAGCATGAAATTGAGTGCATGGAATCGGCTGCAATCGTTCTCCAACGACTTCACGAATTGCGGGAGGCCTCGGAGGAGATGAAGCGACTGTCCGAAGAAAAAAGAAAACAACCAGAACTGAATTATGAGTGATTGGATTTTTTTGAACAAAGCCAGGATTCCCCCTGGCAAATCTAAAGAATATGGAACCCGCGAAGCCGATGGCTTTAATGGCGCCTTTCATTTCAAGGTCAATAACATCTGGGTCCTGGTCATGGCCAGTGATGGCTTGGGTTGGCAGCATGTCTCGGTTTCCATTCCCGGCAAAAATCACACGCCCTCCTGGTCGATGATGTGCCAGGTCAAGGACATGTTTTGGGAGGAAGAAGATTGCGTCATGCAGATTCATCCCCCGAAAAGTCTTTACATTTCACACCACCCTGGTTGTCTTCACCTTTGGAAACCGACCGAACCTGGCGTGAGCATCCCGTTGCCGGCGCCCATCATGGTGGGCTGGCAGTTTATCGATGGCAGATGGACCAAAGATCATCCGAGCACGCCACCGGAAGTGAAGAAGCGGCTCGACGAAATACATGGCGATTAAAAACAAAATCGGCGACCAGGAGAAATACAAGAAAAACCTGGCCGCCGATCCCGTTACTCAAAACCACAGTTCGCGATGTCAGTTCTCTCAGGTTGATATCGCGTGCGCAAGTCAAAAGAATCGCGCAATGTTCAACCCAAACCTCAAACGAGAACTTAAAAAGTGGGAAAAGCATGGAAAGGAAAGCGATACTCAAAAGCCTGGAAAACTTGTTCTGGGTAGCCAGGCAAAGAAAGTTAGTCGCCCTCCAAAAGTGGGTGGTAATCCAGTTAGCTCAGTTCTTGGCGGGGGCATCCGATGGAAGCCAGTAAACCGTGGAGCGCAAAAGATGTTCTGGAAATCGAGCTGGATTTGCCAGCCGCCACCCGATCCGGAACCCAAACCCGAAAAAGAACCCGAAAAGAAACCTAAACCAAAAAAAAGGAAATACATGAGCAAAGAAGCGAGAATGACACCAGGCACCCAACTCTCTCCAGGCATCAAAAAGGATTTCGTAAGCGAAACCGGAATTCGGATGCAAGCGGGGCCCAATGGCGAATTACAGATGAACATGGATGATGTGAAGCGCGTGATCTGTGATGAGATCTCCAGACTTCCCCAGCACAGCGCGGGGCCTGCAGTGAGAGCCGCCGAGGACGCAAGGAAGATCATGGATGAATTGCTCGATGGCATTGGCGCAAAAATGGAACGATTCAAATTAGACGCCAAACTCTACATCAATGACATCCGCCAAATTCGTTTTGCGGTGGTCAGTGAAGTGGGCAAGATCAGTAGCGAGCTTGGGGATGTCCGGAATTTCCTGATGGGCCCCGACCATGATGAGCAAGTCAAACGCCTGACCGAATTCGTCAACCTTTGCGAGCGATTGCAGGCACTCAAAGATAATGGTTTTCTGGACAGGGTGACCGACACCATGCTCCGCCTGAACCCATGACCCTTTACGAACAAGCCAAAAGCTATCTAAATGCTATCCCGCCAGCGATCTCTGGATCCGGCGGTCATGCTCAAACGCTCAATGCAGCTCGGGCCCTGGTCTGGGGGTTCGAGCTGCCTGATCATGCAGCCATGGAGCTTTTAGAGCAGTGGAACCAGATCTGCAAGCCGCCCTGGTCGATTAAGGAGCTCGAGCACAAACTGCGCGAGGCCTCCTCCGCGCCTTTCGACAAGCCTCGAGGTTACCTCCTAAAAAGGGGCCAGAAATATTCGCGGGAGACAGTGCGGCCGGTCCCGGCCTGGCGCCCTGATTTGCCTCAGATGGATTACAAGCTGGACCAGGCCGAAGAGTTGCAGCTGCCCAAGGGCAAGCGCGACGGCTTCCCCCAGCTCCTGGAGGCCTGTTTCCGGCCAGATGATGGGGTGCGCGTCATGAGTGCCCTGGATGATGAAGGCCTGGTGCGCTGTGACCCCAAAGGAGGCGTGGTCCTTTCCCGCGATGAATGGCTCAGCAAACTGGAACAGAAGGGCGGCATCAACGGACTTTACTATCGCCTGGGCGGCCCTCCGGTGGGCGTCTACCTGGGGGTCAATCCGATGAAGCAGGATGGCCGGGGACGGGATTCGGATGTGACCGATCACCGGCATGTGCTCCTGGAGTTCGACGAGATCTCGATCAAGGAACAGTGGCTCCTGATCGTGAGGAGCAACCTGCCCTGCGCGGCGGTGATCTACTCGGGCAAGAAGAGTCTGCACGCCTGGGTCAAGATCAATGCCGCAGACCGCAAGGAGTATGACGAACGGGTCAACCTGGTTTACAACCACTTCAAGCCCTACAACCCAGACCCCCACAACAAGAACCCTGGCCGGTTCTCCCGCTGCCCAGATGCCAAGCGTGGCCCGACATCGCAGATGCTCCTGGCCCTGAACATCGGTTCAGAATCCTTCACCGAATGGAGTAAGCACCTTTTGGTGCAGGGCATTGGCACCACCTATTCCATGGGCGAGGTCCTGGACTACAATCCGGATCAGGACCGGCTCACGATTGTAGGCAATAATTACCTGCGCAAGGGCGGCAGCTGCCTCCTGGTGGGGCCTTCGGGCATCGGCAAATCCAGCCTGGCGTTGCAGATCGCGATGTATTGGTCCTTGGGCCTTCCCTGTTTCGGGATGGCACCCGAGAAACCGCTCAAGATCCTCATGATCGAGGCCGAGAATGACATCGCAGATCTGCATGACATGGGGATCGGCATCGCCAATGCCATGGGACTGACGCCCGAACAGCGCGACCAGGTGATTTCAAATCTGATCATCAACCACAACTGGTCCGACACGGGTCACGATTTCATCCTGTCCATGCAACGGCAATTGGACTATTACGTGCCCGACCTGGTGATTGCGGATCCCCTTTTGTCGTTTATCGGCGATGACATCTCTAAGCAGGAGGTAGTGGGGAGGTTTTGCAGGAACTGGCTCAATCCGGTTCTGGCGGCCAACAATGTCTGTTTCATGGGCATCCATCACACCGGCAAACCGCCGGCCAGGGATCCCAAGGGCAGGAAAGCCCCCGCCAAAAGCATGAGCGAGTGGGCCTACAACATGATCGGCTCCTCCGAGCTGACCAACTGGGCTCGGGCGGTCATGATCCTCAATCCGGTCGAAGGCTGGCAGTATGAACTCCTCCTGGCCAAGCGAGGGCAGCGCGCCCAGGCCAAGCACCCCAACGGGATGGCGACCAAGAGCATCCTGCTCGAGCATTCGCGGGAGGACATCTTCTGGCTTCAGACCGATCCGCCTGAGGAGATCGCCTCGGCCACCCTCGATGATCCCAAGCCGGAAAAGGAACTGACCAAAGGCCAGAAGGCCTTAAAGGTGTCCACCTCCAACCTGCATGATTTCATCAGCCAACTGCCGCCCGAAGGCATCCGGCATAAGGAGTTGACCCAGAAGCTGAACGCTTTTGCGGCAAACAGTTTAGGCATCGATCTGGGCGAGTCGCGCTCAGGCACCACTTCCCGCGCCATCGCGATGCTGCTCGAGAACCACAAGCTCGGCAAAAATGAGGACGGCTCATACGTGAAAGGACCCAATGCGTAGATCTCTCCTTCTATACGCAACAAAATCCGATTTCCTGCAACGAAACCCCTAAAACGTGAAATGATAACCCCAAAATTGACATGCCACTGAAACCAAAACAAACCCCATCCAATCCCGCTGAGGCTTTCGATTCCATCGAGGAGGCCTTCATGCACTTCCTTCTGACCTGGTATGAGGGGGCCGACAACCCTGCGACCTTCAAGAAGGACACCGCCCAGATTTATCATGCCTTCATTTTCGGGGCCTGGTATATGAAGCGCCTGGTGCAGAAGTCCCAAAACAAGACGCCCCAGGAAATGCACCAGGACATTGCCAAGCTCTACAAGGAGCTCACTCAATTGCGATTCGCCGCAGCGAGCCTCCCTCTAACGCGGGAACCCAATTCCCCGCCCCAGGACATCCAGGTCAATGCGGTGCCGGCGGCCCAGGCCACTGAACAGGCCCCCATGATGTGGACCGCAACCATGTTGCGCGAGTTCGAGGATCTTTACCAAAACGCGCTGAACCAGAGTCAGGCGACCTTTCCGTTCCGCGACAAAACTTTCCGGACAGTCGACGCCCTGGCGATCATCCGGCATCTGCAAGGCGTGTTCGCGCCCGAACAAACACCCATCCAACCCCAAGTCATCCCACCCCAAGCATCATGAGTAAATTCTACGATTCCACCCAAGACACCGAGGACCACATCAAACTGGTCCGAAAGTTCATGGAGAAGCCGATCATCAAGTTGATGACCCGAGCAAGAGTGCATGACGCTTCCAAACTCAAAGCTCCGGAAAAGGCCGCCTTCGACAGAGCGACGCCCATGCTCAAAGCCCTCAAATACGGCTCGGAGGAATACAGGGCCTGCCTGCGAAAAATCAAGCCGGCCATCCAACACCATTACGCGCACAACTCCCATCACCCGGAGCACTTCGGGCTCGATGGCATCGCCGGCATGAGCCTCCTGGATCTTTTGGAGATGCTCTGCGACTGGGGCGCCGCCCAGCAACGGACCGATCCGCCTGGCACCTTCGAGAAAAGCTTCGAGGTGAACGTCAAACGGTTCTCCATCGGTCTGGAGCTGGAGAAGATCCTGCGCAACACGGTCAGGGAAATGGGGTGGTTATAATGGATCCCAATCGGAGTGCGTTTCCGCTCGCTATAACCAGCGACACGGAAGAAAGCAGGAGTGGCATTACCTATCGCCAATGGATGATCGGCCAGGTGGCTGCAGGAGCTCTGGCCAACCCCAAAATCGAGTTGAATTACAGGATGGGGACCCATGAACGCATACTGGAACTTGTCGAGGAAATCATAGACATAGCCGACAAGCTGATTGAGTGGGAAGAAGACAACCCGTGAAACTCCTAAACACTTAATGACCATTAAACCCATATGAGCAATCTGGACCCCACCAAAACTGGCTGGATCGGCATCGATCTGGACGGCACCCTGGCCGAATACAACGGCTGGATGGGCGCCGACCACATCGGCAAACCCGTTGAGAGCACTTGCGATTTCGTGCGTTGGCTTCTTTCCCAAGGCTATGATGTTCGCATTTTCACCGCGCGGGTTGGCCCCCTTCAAGGCAACGACTATTCCGCCCAACATGCCGCCATCGCCATTCGCGCCTGGTGCATAAAACATCTGGGCCGGGAACTGCCCGTGACCCATGAAAAGGATTTTCACATGCAGTGGCTGTATGACGACCGATGCACCCAGGTCTTGAAAAACCAGGGCAAACCCGTCGACCCGCCACCACCCTATGAAAACCTTGCTCCCCACAGTGCAATGAAACCCACAAAAGAAAGGAAAAATAATGGACCCCGAAAAGACGGATCCCACGGAACCGACCCCTCAAACGGCAGCCCAGCAGGCGCCCCAGATCCAGGAGCAGGACCAGCCCCCTCCTGAACCGCAAAACCTATCGGACTCAACCCCCGAACCGGGACCCCACACAGTGGCCGAGCCGGCAAGTGAAAATCCTTGTCCGGACTCAGACCCACAGAAACAACCACCCGCCGAAGAACCCCAACTGGAACCCGAGGACCTCCCCGACCAACCGGAGCGCCCTCCCGGCCAGGACTCCTGCGGCTGCACACCCAGAACATGACCCCATGCCGGGGTGTCGGAAAGTGCGGTAACTTTTCGGCACCCCTGTTCCACATGGAACACTCCCGCCTATTCGTAACTCGCGCCCCCGGACTAGACGGACCAAAAAATCTCGGAATTAGTCCACCCCGCTCGATTCTACCAAACCCCGCCCATGCTATGTGGGACAAGATTTGTCCCCATTTCCTCCTCCGGCCCCCGGTATGGGCACACCGAAAGAATTCGCTTCAAACCATTGACATGAAAACGCTCTACTACACGATCCTTTACCGCCCCCAAGGCTGCAAATCCTGGCTCCCGGTGCCCGAAATGTGGTGTTACTCCGGGGATCGGCCCCGGATGAACTTCTTCGCCTCCCTGGCCCAGGCGCACGATACGGCCGCATGGATGGCCATCAACTCCCCCCCGGTCTGGCTGGAGGGGGCCCGGCACTGGGCTTCCTACGAGTTCAAGGTGGGGCTGGTGCAAATCCACTCCAGCCTGCCCGATGCCAAGAGCCCCGATCCCTCCCCCAACCTGAAACCCCCAACTCGGGCCAAATCCCGATGAAAAAACCACCGCAAGCGCAAACGCGGGTCCTCTACTGGATGATCCTCTCCCGCCCTCTGAGCGCCGCCAGCTGGTTCCCAGTGCCCTACATCCCCATCAAAGGCCGCTGCGGCAACCGTTTCGCCACCCAAGCCCGAGCCGAGAAATGCGCCGCCCACCTGGCCGACCGATCCAGCCCAATCTGGTGGCCCAAAACCAAAAGCTGGGTCGCAATGGAATACACAGTCGCCCAAGTCCGCATCCCCACCCAACCCCACACCTTCAAAGGAAAATGAAAACAAAAAAGGAAATCGAAGAACGCCTGGCCCAACTCCTGGCCGATCATCGCATCCACTACTCCCCGGCCACCATTCAAATCAATGGCCCCCTCGCCCTCATCCAATGCGACCTGGCCGCCAGAATCCGCACCCTCGAATGGATCCTTGAACGCAAAACCACTCCCCTCTTAAAAGGTCACTGCTTATGAACAAAATCAAACCCCTTACCCCAAAGCCCCCCCTGTCCTTCAACATCGACATCGAAGTCTGCCAGGACAACGCCCCCGGCCCCCACTTGAAATTCCATGCCTCCCCGAGCCCCGAGCCCAAACCCCATCTCCCACACTTCGAACCCGATGGACCCCACCGCATCCGCCTCCTTGTCCCCAGTATCACACCCCAAGGCTTCGGCCCCCCAATAACCCAAGGCCTGGACCACAAGAGCGCCCTGATCCTCCTGGCCCAACTCGCCCTCTCCCTGGCCATCACCTCCCCCACACCCCAAAACCAAGAGTCCTTCAATAACCCCTCCTAACACCCTTTTTTGCCAAGCATAGAGTGCCGCACTAACCCAAAACATACATGGGGAGTGATCGAGTTGAGCCACATCGCACTCTATTCGACCCCCCAGTGCCGATCAGAGACGACTTTTGCAGACAAAATCTGCCCCCAGGCCACCTCTTTTCACACCTTTTTCACACCCCAAAAAAATTTGCTCCAAAATTTGCTCCACTTCCCTAAATCTTACTAATGTAGTATCCGTAACTCCTTGCACAACACTTGCTCACAAATTCTATAATGTCTTTACATCCAAAAAGTGCCATTTTGGCTTAAGTTCTTGTGCTCCAACTCCTCATCCCCCCTGCTCCACTGGGACCCCCCTTCTCCTCCCCTTAAGGGGGGGAGGAAGAGGGGGGACCCCCCCCAGTGAGAGCAAAGGGGAGTGGATCCCCTCCCTTGTAAGACGCTAATGCACCGCAGACAAATTTTTGCAGCCAAATCCACCACTTGTCCCCACAGACAATCACTCACCCAAAAACCACAGGCCGTAAATGTGGGGCACCCGCGCTACCCGCCGGGCCGAAAAGGGGGCCCCCGCCCCCTCCACCGCGCCCACCTGGCCGGCAAAAGGGTACCCATAGAGGCCTCCCGCGCGCAGCAAGTCTGTGGCCTGTCTGCGGTGGTCTGCGGTGGTGGAAACACCAATCAATGGGGGGTCAGAGTAGAGTGTCCTACACACTCACTCGGGCACGATCGTCTTGGGGGCCTGGCGCCGGGAGGGCGGAGAGGGCCGGAGGTGACCGGGATTCGGCCTGCCCGAAATTATCCGCTCCTGCTCGGCCAGCTTGGCAGTGACCGTTGCGAGCCACTGGGCCTTCTGCGGATCGCGCTCGTCGAGCAACATGTCATCATACCGATCCAGCTGGAGCCGTATACGTTCAACTCGTTTTTGCAGGTAGTCCTCGGGTTTGTCCGGTTCTGCGTCCAGGCGGCGGCGCATGAATTCCAGGTCCTTTTCGAGTTGTTTGATGCGTTGGCGAAGTTTGCCGCCGGTTTTGCCGCCGGAAGCGCCTCGGGATCTGGCCTCATCGGGCGACCATCGATGTTCTGGGCGGTTCATGGGTCCAACGCTATGGGGCCGCCCTGCCATTTTCAAGCCTGGTCCAGGTGCATTGGACCTCTGCAAAAGTAAAGACGCTTCACAAGCCGATGAAGCGCCTTTACGTTTGGAGGTCGAGTTAGAGTTTTCCGGCACGTTTCCCGGCGGTCATGGCGCGCTCGATTTTCAAGCCTCGGTGAGTGCCGAGGTATCGTTTGGCGTAGCCCACCCAACATTTGCCGGTTTGGTCATTATCCCAGCGCCACTCGATCCAGGGTCCAGGCCAGTGTTTTGGGACGGGATTTTTGCATCGGCGCCAGCGGTTGTTTTTGAGTTCAGTCATGGTGAGTTCCTTTGAGGTTGAGGTTGAGTTGTTGGCGCTCGGCGGCGGCGCAGAGCTGATTCCAGATGGCGCGGTCCCAGCCCCAGAACCGGTGGGCGGCCAGTCCTGCGCGCTGGCCCCAGACCGATATTTCGACGCATGGTTCCTGGTCCAGCAAACCGGCGGTGAAGTCAGCCGCCTCGGCGCCGGTGCGAGCGATAATCCTGAACCGGTATTTTCGGTAACGATCGTCTTGGGTCAGGGCGGATTGGGCGCCGAAGGTCACCTCGACTGGCCACTCCCAGACCTTGCGGCCGGCGAGTGTGCCGAGGTAGCGCGCGCGGAGTCCTGCTCGGTTTGCGTATCTGGGTTTCATTGCTCGCTCCTTTTGCAGAGGTGGATCAGTCCCGCAACGCTCATAATCGCGGCCACAACCCAAATCGGAGGTTGTGTGCAACCGATGAAGAGCAGAGTCGCATCGGACTCTGAGAGTCCCGCTTTGGCTACAGCCAGGGCATTCAGGCCGAGCATAAGCGCGCAGCCCGAGAGGAGAAGGGTTCCGATTGTTTTGGTGTTCATTGGCGCCTCTCGAAGTTGAGTTTCATTTCGGCATCCATGCGGGAGCAGACTCGGCCTTCCCGCTCCTCCTGGCAATCGCATTCCCGGCCACCGGCATGGAGCTGGTGGAGCCGCAAATTGAAGGCAGTCCGCAGGGCGGAGAGT
>Ga0307380_10002628_pt1 | contig 25332 bp, 26 predicted proteins | sample UN3MG_FD_202239 | JGI IMG/M metagenome (GOLD analysis project Ga0307380, IMG submission 202239) | Soil microbial communities from Risofladan, Vaasa, Finland - UN-3 | ecosystem: Environmental > Terrestrial > Soil > Coastal area > Acid sulfate soil | place: Finland: Risofladan, Vaasa | collected... | reverse complement strand
TTACTCCCAAAGGCGCCTCTATATCTTTTAGGGCTTTGGCTTCTGAGGTGATAATTGTGTCTAATCTACGCGAAATCCCCGCCTCTCCTTGAGGGGTTAGTGCTTTGAGTTGTTCTGGTTGTGCGACTTCAATCCTTTCTCTAACCCTTCCTGGAAGCTCTCCTGAAATTCTTCCTCTTCTTTCTCCGGGTCCTCTATCTCTAATGGGTCCTTCTTTAATTGTTGTTTTTTCTCTGCCATATTGTTTAATCTTATTATATTCTATTTGGTTAGATATTGCAAGTGTCTTTCCTGTTTTTGAAGCAACATCTATCGGATTTCTGAAATCTTCTGCATCAGTAATACTCCAATTATCGGCTAATTCTCTATTGTAAAAGAAACTTCTTTCGGGAGCACCTTCTGCCGCACGTATATATGCTTCGTTAACCCATCTTTGATGATTACTTTTTCTCCATATTTGTGAATCCCATGACCTATCTGCACTGATTGATATAAGGTTTATATCTATTTTAAACCCATGTTTTTTGAACCATCTGATTTTATTTTCCAATCTAATTTCGTTTCGTCCTACCGAGTCAAAATAAAGATCATATTTCTCGTTCTTCTCTCCGAGAATAGTTGTTTTACCGGATCCTGGTAATCCTATATTAAATCCCACTGCCCTATCTACTTTATTTTTTAACAAACGTCCCTTTTCCTCGCCGAGTTTTCTTGCGATATCTGAAGATTCTTGTTGAAATTGGTCTGATAGTGATGGTTTATATCCCGGAAGAAGGTCTTTTACCATATCTGCATTTATGTCCTTTCTATCAATAAGCTTTTTTATTATTTCTTCGTGGATTTCCAATCTTTCTTTTGAATACCTTTGGGCAGGGATTATTTCTGGCTTTACTTCTTTTACTCCCTTAAATGGTTGGTTGTAATTATCAGCAAAATTATCAAATGCTTTTTTGGCAATCCTTACGTCAGTTTCTTCGGTATTTGGTAAAATAATATCAACAACCCTTCCTCTTTCTTTTATTGTCAAACCAGCTTTTATAGCCGATTTTTTTATCTGCGAAGTAAGATTTTCTGGTTTTAAGATTATAGTCCATCCGTTTAATGCCGAATGGTATCCAGATGATAGTGTAACCATTTGACCTCCAACTGGGACATTTTCATTTAAAACTTTTACTATTTTAGCTACGGGTTCTTCAATTGGAATATCATAAACATTTACTAATTTGACATTTTTAGGAGTAATCTCTTTAACATTTTTATAATCAGGTAATTTTTCTACAGGTATTGATGTTTCTTCTCCTTTCGGTAATTGTATTCCCCATTCTTTAGCAAGATTCTTTGCTTCTTGGGCGAGGGGTTGGAGTTCTTGAGGTATTATGCCTTTTTCGGCTATCGGCGCCTTGGCGACCCCTTTCTGTAATGGTTTCCCAAACCCCACTGGCTCTACTGGTTCTTTGCCTGGAACTTTAACAAACCCTGCCTCTGGCCTTGCTTTTATTTCTGTTATGGTTTCTTCTATGTGTGTTCTCAGTTGATTAAACAATGGATGGCCTTCTCCTATCTCATTTTTTAAGGAATTCGCTATTTTCTCAGTATTGACGATCACAGAACCCGCTCCCGCCATTATAGTAGTCAGTAAAAACGTTTGCGGCGCTATCTCTTTGAATGCTTCAACCCAAGTTATTTTTCCTTCTCGTAATCCCGCCTCTACTTCTATATCCGATTGTCCTTTTTGGGTTATGGTCTCTGTGAGTAATTCTTCTCCATATAATCCGGTAATTTTAGCCAAAATATTCTTTGCCATTGATTTGCCAACTATCTTTTCTAATGGAGCAGTTAATATAGAAATAAAACCTAAATTGCTTATTGCCTCTGGCACCGCTTCCCATAGACCGTATTTCATCGCTTCGTATCCAAATGAATCTTTCAATTGTTTTTCTTCTTCTATGTTTAATCCTTCGCCAGTTCTTGCTATTTTTTCTTCGTTTTTCAGTTCCAGATATTGTTGCATTATCTGATAAGAGGTCATTTCATAAGCAACTTTTCCCGAGGCCGCGGTCCCTAATGTCCAAGCGGCCACTCTCGCTCCGGGTAAAGGTATCAAACCTATCGGCGCCCCAACTCCAAGACCTCCTCCCATTGAAGTTAGAGAAAATGCCAGATTTTGAGGAAATTCCGCTATGTCGGTTATTTTAATAGGAAGACCAGATATCAACGTTTTCTCTTTGTACTTTGTGGAAACTTCCTGGGTGAATCTGTTTAAGTCTCTGGTAGCGTCTTCGATATACCTATCTGCCCAGTCTTTGTCTACGACACTCGCTCCCTCATGCCCCTGTGTTGCTTGAAGAATGGCGACTGCTGTCGCTTTCGGAAGTTTAGTTAGTCCTTTTCCGAATGTTATCAACCCACCGATTAAGTCCTCGCCTCGTCCATAATAATCATTTACATCTTTTCCCCATTGCTTTATATCTTCTTCCGTCGTCGGTTTTCTCAACCCAAATTTTAGTTCCAAGAATTTCGGCAAAACAAATCTTGCCGCTTTTTTAAATAATGAATCTTTCTCAGAGATTTCTGGCGGGGCCGCCCTTAACTCAGTTCTTGGGAATGCTTCAATTCTCCCCGGCATTTCTCCTATCTTTGGAAACTTCGGCAAAGTCGGCAATCCACTCTCCGAAGGTTTTGATACCATCTCTCTTTGTTTTTTTATGGAAGATATTTCTTCCCATAAATTTGTTGCCGGTCTGGTGTCCAATCCTAAAATCCCTTCTGGTTTTTTCCCAAGAAGGGGAAGTTTAGGTAATGCCGGCAGTTTTATTTTAGGCAAATTTAGCGGCATCTTTTATCTCATCATTTTTAATATTTCATCGTCAGAATGTCCAGCATCCCTATATTGTTTAATCAATCCCTCTAAATAATTGAGATATTTTTCTTTTAAACTTTCGACATATTCTTCAACACCTTCTTTTCCAGTCCCTATTCCTAAAAATCCACCAGCAGTAAATCCAGCTTCCTTAGCTTTCGCTTTTAATTCTTTATCAGTAAGTCCCTCTAAACCATAATACTTTTTAACTTCGTTTTCTAATCCAACATCACCATAAGAAGTTTTAAGCCAGTCTTTTGTAATGTATTGCTCCCCATCGCCACCGATATCAACCAATTGAGTATAAACTTCGTTGCTTATAAAGTCTCTATATTCCTCGCCCGCATCGTCTACTATATTTTGAATCAGTTTCTCCCTGTATCCTGCTGTTTGCCCTTTATCGGCCATATAGGAATCTTTAATACTATTGATGTATGATCGGATTTGTTTTTGGACAGTTGTTCCAGTCGCCTCTTCGCTTTTTCCCGCCCCCTTGAACACCCCAAGGTTTTGGGTCGTGCCGTCTCTTTTTATTCCGATTACTGTTACGTCCCCGGCCGAGTTGGTAATTGTTGAGAATTCCTCATACTCGCCTGCCTTCTTTCCTATTCCCTTTATGGTTTGCGTGCTGAATGCTCCGGTGGTCGGATCTTGCGTCACTATGGTCAAATCTCCCTCGTCATTAAACTGGGAAGTGGTTACGTTAGGAATATCTTTAGTGGCCAATTCCTTGATCTTGCCTCTGATATTGAGTTCTCTTTCAAATAAATCCAGCGGCATTGTCCTTTCCTTTTCTATCAACCCGAGTTCGGTTAAGATATCCGTTTTTGTTCTTTCTAATCTTCCAGTGGCTCCCGCCAACCCTCTCTCGGCTATGCCGAGTTGTTTCATAAGGGGTTCCTGTTCCGCCGCCAATACTCTCCGCCTTTGCGGTTCGCTTACCAGGTATTCCCGGGTCCTCTTGGTTATGTCGTCTTCTAACTGGTCAAGCAGTGTCTGCGTTGTAGATATTTCTGATTCAAAAGAACCAACTCGCGCTTCCATCCCGAGCACTCCTTTCTCTTCTTCGAGTCTTTTCTTTTCCTCGGTCAGGGTCGAGGCGGTGGCATATGATGTAAGTCTTTCTGTCAGATCGGTAAGCAGATTGTCTTCCCGTGTGTCTCCTGTTGTCTTATCTGGTATGTTCGCTCCTAATGATCTGTCCCTAACTTCATCCCCCAACCCGGGAAGCGTTATGGGCGCCGACGATGCGACTGGCGGCGTAACCGTTTCTCCTCCGGGGATATTCAATACCTCCCCAGGGTGGATGAGGTTCGGATCACCAGATTTATATCCAGTGATTTTTTTCCAGTCGACTCCCAACCTTTTTCCTATCCCACTTAGGGTTTCTCCTTTTTGAACGGTATATGTTTGTGGCATGTTTTTTTATGATTCTATTTCAATTCCCTCATTGGGAATAATAAAATCTTCTATGCTTAATTCCTCAGTTTGAAGAGGTTCGACGTACAACCCCTCATTTCTGCTGAGTTCTTCTGTCATCATATTCTTGAGTATTCCTCCAGTGTTGGCAGACAATCCCGCCTCCTTTCCTCCGTCATACATCCTCCAGTATCTGTCCGAATTTGCTGTGTCCTCTAACCCCGCATAATAAAGCGCTAATGGTCTATAAATAAGCAATGGATGATATTCTCCTGGAATGTACGAAAATTCTCCTATTTTATAAGTCTCTGCCTGTCCGGTAAATGTCGGTCCCTCGTAGGGTTTGACTAACTCCAGCGCCGTGGTGCTGGTTATAGAACTTATCTCATACCATTGGAAGTCCCCGTAGGTGTAATCTATCCTGATCCAATTTCCTACGGCATTTGTCGCCCAGGCGGTCAATGCTCCGGTTATCGTTTCGTCTGTGATTGTCGCGGCGGAAATCGTTCCTGTCGCATAATCGGCCAGAGACATATCCCTTACCCTTCTCGTTCCCCTGATGGTGATCGTACTTCCGGTGGTGGCCGGTTCTGGCCATAAAAGTATTTGGTTTCCCTGCTTCATGAACAACCTTGTTGCGTCTGAATCCCCGGCTTCCATGGACTGAAGGTATTCCCAGTATCTCGGATCCTCGACCGGTCTCGGCCTGTAGATTGTCCCGCCGGCCAGCGTTACCTTAACACTCCTGATTTTCTGTATTGTGTTCGGTATTTGGTATCCCTCCTGTGAGGCGACTGTTGACTTCGTGGCGGTAGTCTCCATGCAAAGGAAAGGCGCTTTGGCCGACACCAGTTTGTCGGTGTCGTTTATCCATCTCTTAAATATGGTGAGTTGGGCCGACGACGTTTCTCCGGTCAAGTCCTGGAGCTCCGTATAAAGTTCCTGAAATGATTTCATTTTTTTGAAAGGTTAAAACTTAATAATGCCTCCTCAAACTCTGGGGAGATTTGACCTCCCCGCATCTCTACTTTTAGTTGAATCCATTTTGACCTTTTAGTTATTTTAAAAAGAGTTTTAGATAATGAGGTGTCACTTATCTCCCCCAGTTTTATCCAGTTCTGTATTCTCGCGAGCGCGGTTCCCGCTGCGTTTGGTATATCCTCGTCAAGGACGATGGTGTAGTCCGGAGATGTCCCGCTTATGGAAGCGATATGAGCACAGGCGCCGGCCCCCTTGCCAAGAGTTATCTCTATTTCGTCCCCTACCTCGGCATCATCAAATATGGTGTCTGAAACGGTGAATGTATCTGTGTCAGTCCAAGTAATACTAAACGAGTTCATTACTCCCTTCGCTTCGATAAAGTTCTTGTCTTTTTCAGTCCGGTATTTAACTATTATTCTATCGGTTGTGTTTTCAAACTTTTTGAAGGCAATATTTAATCTCTGCCAGAACGATCTGACATCTTGCGAATGTATTTGGGAGGTGACAAAATACCCTCTTTGGTTGGCTTCGGATTTCATCGCGGCGATGAGTTCAAGTTTAGTGGTTTCGTTATCTACATAAACTTCTGCCCCAGCGAGTACCCTTCCCTTATCATCTGTCGTCTCTGTTAATGCTCCTGTCACGATGACCTGGGATGCTCCCCATTCATTGTTAGTGGTGCCATCATATTGTCCAAGGGAGTTTTTATGGTAAAGTCCAATTTCTTTATCGTATTCCCATATTCCACTTGGCATATTCTCTATTCGATTTCCATCTTTGTCTCTTCCATCTGCTAAAATGTTTATTTTACCATTCACCAAGGTCATTCCGTTGGGATGAACTTTTTGCCCTCGGGCTTGGTCTGGAGTCCATCTTAAAAAGTTATTCTCGGCTATCGGAAAGGCAGCGACCTCTACAAAGTCCTGCCCATTGTATCCCAGGAGTTGTCCTTTTCCGTTGATCGTATGCATCATTCCATCCGCGTCAGCCCTTCCGGCCAACGAGATACTGTCTTTCACTGGAATAGGCGAGTCGTATGTCGCATCAGTTCCGTTCCATGGAAATACCAATGCCTCGCCACTTTTAGTGTGTCTTGTTCCGAGATATACCCGGAATCCGTCATCCTCTATCCATATTATTTGGTACTCTTTGGGTAGAACCAGTCTGCTGTGTACCACTACCAAACTGTCATCTATGGTATGCAAAAGGTTACCATCCGCCACCATCAGTAGGTTTATAAATTGATGAAGAGGATGCGGGTTCGCCGCCGTCAGCGCGGCTTGGTTTAAATAAGACGCACTGGTCCACCAACTCAGCCAGGTATTCGTCTCTGATGTGTAATATATTTTAACCTGAATATGGTCTAATGAAAAAGTAGGATTCGGGGGCGTCCCATATACAGATCCATAAATTGCCACTCCAAAATTAGCCCCGAAATCAGCAGCCACCCAAGTTTCTTCCCATAAATCAGTTGGACCTCCAAGTGTATAAACTACATCAGCCGTGGTAAGAGCTCCTGTTTGTTTCAGAGTAGCTTCTATGGCAGTTGACCCATTTTTTGATAAATATAATTTAAGTTCGGGCGCCAATGAGATATCGTTAACCTTTGCTTCAACTTGAACTTCTATCCCTAAAATGATTGCGTCTGCCGGAACTCCCAAAGAGAAGTTATACCAAACACTTGCTTCATTGGCCGCATCGTTCGTAGCATAAGAATCGTTGCTTGAATATCCATTAGTAGGGTTAGTCCAAGCCACCCAACCTCCGCTTGCCGCTTGGGTACTTGCCGGAGATTTTAATCCCGTATTTGGTGTTGTAAGTAATCCCAAATCAGTGGATCTCGCTACTATCAATCTGTCCGTATTATCCTGTTGACCAAATATCTCCATATCATCTACGCAGTCAGTCGGAGTGGCGGTGGAGGCATCTTGCGCCCATCCCACCAGGGGGTCGGTGGCTGTTGTCTTGAAAAGCAACCCGTCATTTGTGGCACTTGCCCCTCCCTGGGTCAGCGCCCACCATCTGTCCGTGCCGCCGGCGTTTGATCTTAAGAACTTGACCGCTACTTCCAGGTCAGCGTCGTCCCCGTCGTCAAACACTCTATACATCCGCTCCGAAAGCCGGGCCTTTCCCCGATTTGAGAATAGGTCTATATTCTTGGTAGCCCAAAGATTACCATAAACCTCTCCCCTTGAGGGTTTGGTAAATTGCTTGGTATCCTGTGGAGGAATAGAGATTTGCATTTTATTTTATGCTTCTACTGGTGGAAATGGAATCATTTTATTTTGCCGTCCATCCAGTTGATCCCGTACCACTCGTTTTTACATAAAGAGTGGTCGAGGTCGAACCGTCTGTTCTTAAGTATAAACTGCCGATGTTTGCCGTAATAACGCCTTCTGGGCTTCCACTTCCGTATTTGATATAAATAACATTCGCGCCGGCACTTGCTCCTCTTCCAAATCTTATATCCCCAATCACATAGAGTCTCTGCCAAGGAAAATCTGCCGCACCAAGATACATCGGTCTAAATATCACGTAATAGACACTTTCCGAAATTCCCCATGTGGTTGAAATCGTTATCTGAGTGGCAGTGTTCGAGGATATCAAGTGTGTCTCAAGTGTTCCGGTAGTTAATCCTTTAATACTGATGTAGCAACCGGCCAATTCGTTGGTCTCAAAGGTTTGTTCTGGATCAGTAATCGTGCTATACCCACTACCTATACTTATTACTCCTGTTCTCGGCCCGGCGGCCAATGGTGGTCTCAAACCATAAAGGAACGAGAGAACACTGCCTTCCTGATGCTCCATAACCAGTTCCGAATTTTCTGTCTTGTACCCAAATCCGAGTTCTTTAGCCAATCCAGATGCAAGAATTATCCTATTGGCTTCGTTTGAAAGTCCTTCATTTATGTTGTGGTTACCATAGTATGTCTTTCCTATTTGGAAGAATTTATCTTTTTTTAATACAATATGTCCCTCGCCAATAACTTTTGTACCGTCAGACCCGCTGTGAGTATGAAATGTCACAATTCTTTCCAACTCCTTAATCCTTTTATTCAGATTGTCTATTTCTTTGTTTTCCATTATTTTAACTTATAAGTTTTAGGATTTTTTTCGTCGTCCTCTATCCACTGGTTCAACATATCCAAAACGTCTTTTTTATTCTTTGCTCCCCGGAAAATAACCTTTGGCTGGCCATCCTTTTCAATACACCTAACATCCTTTTCACAGTCTTCCTTTATCCCCTCTATTTTCATCTGATAAACTTTGACAGTAGATATATACTCTTCCCAAGTCAGATAATTCTTTTTGAAAACAAAATAACTGGCAATACCTGCAACCAGAGCAGTTCCTATACCGAGTTCTACCAATGCTTTTTTTAATCCTGATTCGGTCATTGTTTTTGAATCAAAGTAATCTCTCCGATTTTTACTTCTCCTGTTTGTTGAACCTGATTTACCACCGCTTGGAGTGCTGAGTTAAATCCTTCTTGCTGATATTTTATTTTAACTTTTATCCAACCGAACCAGTAAACATTTAACCCCACAGATCCTAAAATTGCCACACAAACGATGATAACTAAAATTGTTTTTGTTATTTTTTTCATTTTATTATGTTTATTAGTTTTTTAAACACGTTAATTATTGTTTGAAAAACGTTTATTTGCGTTTGAATGTTTTTTAACTCCTCAAAATAATCAAGGATGAATTTGTTGATAAAATGTTCTTTTAAGTCGACCGCTCCGTCATATCCGTTATTCCGGTCTTTTACATAATAGTTCCCGTAAGTGTCTTTGCCCATAGGTTTTAATCCTCTGTGTAAGTGTGCCCCTGTGCTTTGCCCTGTATTCCCGCCGATTCCCAAGAAATCAGCTGGTCCCACAATATCCCCTACTTTCAGTTTCGGATTTAAACTATCCAAATGGCAGAAAATATGTTTGAAAATCCCGTCTTTATCTTCGCTTATTATGCCATATCCCAAACCCGCCAATCGGTCATTACAAATAACTGCTATCTTGCCATAACAATCGCAATCCCAAAATATCGCCTCGCATAATCCCCCGTCTTTCTTTTGATTGTCTTGGCAACGGATCGCCCAATCTATCCCGTTATGGGCTAAAAGTCCTATGCTTTTATAGAATGCCAGCATACTTGGTTTCGTTCCTTCTATCCCGAAACCCTGTGTTTTGATGTTTGATTTTATGGCTCGGTAGATTCTCATAGAATCTTGGGGGTGGGATTTATTTCTCACCCCCTTTGGTTATTTAGCGGTAAGCTTGTCGCCGTCTTGGACGGCAATCTTCCGCCAGCCCAGATGGAGATGGCACCCTCGGAAGATATCCAGATAGCATCTTCCGAATTGTCCTCTCACGGGGCAATATTGGCGGTCGCACACCACCTTTCTCAAATCAACTCTCGGTATCTCTGACATTTCTTTTCTCCTTGAAAGAGCAATTCTCTTAAAATTGGGGTCAAAATCTTGGATGTTAATTGTTATCTATCTTGGTTATGCTCTTTATCATTATTTTTTTCATACCAATCCCTTTTTTCTATTAAGTGGTCGGTAAAAGTATCCCTGATAAAGCAATACCATTCCCAGATTATTGATTGAATAATATCTTTTGTCGCTTTTTCTTGTTTTTCTGGCAGTCCTAAACTATCTAAAAATGTTTTTAACTTTCCCTCAAGATAACTAATATCTTGATTGCTTACTAACTCACAATTTAATGACTTTATTTCTGACATATTTTTGACTTAACTAAACTTGACTTGACCCCAATTTTAAAAGAACTGTTCCGAATTTGGTGCTGGGCTTAAAACATTTTATAGCGAACTTGCGATTTAACGCTACCTGCCAGTAAGGAGTGCTAAAGGACTTTCTACCTCTGTTATTTCTCGGGCATAGAACTCTGGGCTTTTGCCCTCTGGGCGTGTCTATGCCCAAGCCGTATTCGTTGACGGCGTTCAGTTTAAACCCAGCGCAAAATTAAGAACCTACTTTAAAAGTGCTTTTATTTCGGCAATATCCACCTTTAATTTTACCACATTATCCCGATTTTCTTTAATCACTTTATTGTTTTCATCAACTACTTCGCCCATATGCGATATGTGGTTGTCCAGTTTCTGATTTATCAAAGCCAGTTCTGTTTGTATTCCCGCCACAAAAAAGGTAGCGGTGATTACCACTCCTAAAAGAGCAATAATTGAAGTCCATAAGCTGACTTTCTTATAAATAAAATCTTCCCAGTTTTTTTCCATTATTCTGTTATTTTTATTCCTAATTTTTCCGCTTCCAAGAGTAAAGCGTCAATTTCTTCTATCTTTTTCCCCGTGATATTTTTTTGCTCCAAAAGGATTTCCTTCTGTCTTTTAAGCTTCGGGATATTGTAAATAATTTCCTGCGACTTTACTTCTTTGAAATCTATGTCTGATATTTTTATGTATGTCATATTTTTTATTTTATTAACCTCCAATCATTACTAAATTTAATCCGACGCTGTTGATTATAAGGGTCTTTGAAGCCGCCCCGCTTGTCGTCCTCATAGCCCAAACCTCTATTGTGTCCCCTGCCGTCAGCGAAACCAAGCAACTATTGCTGGCTGTGATTTCTTTCGCTCCTGCTATTGATGTGAAATGAACATCGGCACAAGCGAATTGCGTCGCCCCGTTATTTTTAAAAGGGCTTATAACCCAATCTTCCGCCGTTGCCGAAGAAACCGAGCAGTTCATAAATAATTTATAAACTCCTGTTTTTACTATCGTGATATGGTCGTTTGTGTGGTCAAGCGTTGTAAGATTATTCAATCCGTTAGTGTCAAAAGATATACACTGATACCAAGTGTCTTGTGCCGCCATAACCAAATCTTCATCAACATCGTGTCCGTATATTTCCCCGTAAGGAAGCCCTGAACCAGCCCCAGCGAAAACCAAATCTCCCAACGCAGTTAAATTCCCTCCCGTAATCTGCGTAACCGAAACTGTGTCAATATAAAATCTTGAGTTTGCTTCATTCGGGGTAAATACAAGATTGTCGGTTGTAGTAGCCGTAATAACTTCTTTGTATTGTCCGCTGGCGGCAACCGTGTCCAATGTAACCCCCCCGATAGTGGGAGTCATAGAACCCACCGTCCAAGAGGATATCGTGAACTTTACGTAATAGGTATTTCCCGCCACTATCGTAATCGGAACGGTCGGGGCAAGCGTTCCCACGCCATCGGCATTCTTTCTTACAAGATTGGAAACATACTGCCAGCCCGCTCCAAGCGTCCACCCGGCGGCGCTCCCCGTGAAGTTTCCGTTTGTGACCAATTCCGCGCCGACAGAACTCTTATTCGCAACGAATAAATCCCCAAGAACCCTTGCGGAGTTGGCTCTCACTTCAAAATCTTTTGCCCCGAACCCTACGGCGAAATTGCTCGGAGTGTTATTGACGACATTGGTGTAACCGATTGTGTGAGTGGCTTCCTTTAATGACCTGACGCCAGAACCTATCCCAGAGGAAATGTTCCCGCTTACGACATTGGATTCTCCGAATCCGACTGAACTGCCTCCGCTTACAAGATTCATAGTCCCTTCCGCCATTGAGGTAACTCCAGTTACGAAATTGGTATCTCCAAACCCAAAAGAATTAGCCCCGCTTACGGTATTGGAGAATCCAAAACCGCCCGAGTTTAACGCGGCAACGGTATTCCCGTTCCCCATACTGATAAAACTGGTTAATGATACCAACGAAAGAGATGCCCCCCCTATATTGCCTGCGGTTAAAATGTTATACGCGCTTACTCCGAGAGCCCCTGACATCAGAGTCCCGTCGCTGTCCATTGTCCAAACCAATGCGGGCACAGAGTTTGTATTCGGAGTCGTGTAAAATTCCCACCTTGTTCCCCTCGCAGTTGCGGTGTGGTTTTCATCGCAAACCAAAGCGATACTCCCAGTATCAACATCTGTCCCTCCCGTTCCTGTCCAAGTTCTGCCTTGAAGTTCCACTATCTCCTGATTTAAACTTGGATAGTTGGTGCTGTTTCTTTTCAGCCCCCGCCAGATATTTATTGTAGCGGCGTTTGCCGTGCTGTCATACACCCCGATTGGCCCGCCCGCTGGAAATGTAACCCCAGTTGACGATATAACTAATTTCGTAGACCCCCCAGCAATAAAAGCAAGATAGTTCGCCACTCCTTGTGTCCCAAATCCAGTGTCAGGGTCGCCTGTGAAACTATAAGCGTAAGTCCCTGTTCCAGCGAGGAATTGCCCCGCTCCTGTCGCACTTATATTACCTGATGTTGTAATCGCCCCTGAACCTGCGTTAAGTGAAGTTACTGTGGCTGCTCCTGCTCCGAGAGTGCCTGTGGTGGTGAAATTGCCTGTTCCAGCACTAATATCAACATCTGTTCCTGTGATATTACCCATTCCTGTTATATTCCCCCCCGATAAAGTTGCTGTCCCATCTGTTAGAGACATTCCTGTTATAGTGCCTGTAGTATGTATTAGGTCTGAAGTATATAGTCCATACCATCTCCGAGAAGCACTTCCTAAATTATAGCTTCCAGTAGCTACAGGAATAATATGACCTGTAATTGTTGCTTGTCCTGCTTGTACTCCATCTAATATAGAAGTAGTGTTTAAATAAATCTTTCCTGTGTTTAATATGCCAGCCCCGAGAGTGCCTGTGGTGGTGAAATTGCCTCCATTAAGATTAACTACTCCTGCCCCCACTTCTTTCGGGTCTATTATTAAATCCGTTCCATTATAATAGACGGCGGCATCGTTTCCTGTTCCAAATATCGCTTTTACGTTATCTGGTAGATTTATTCCTCCAGGCCCGACTGTTCCTCCAAGAGTAAAAACCCCGGAAACGTCCAGATCAGTGAACCAACCTTTGGCTATTCTAATGGTGTTTGATCCTAACTGCCAATTAGAATCGGTAAAATAAACGTTAGCATCGTCTAAATACAAAATCCCTGGTTGTAATATCCCGTCATTACCTGGAGATAACAATGCCAGGACAGAAAATGGAACCAGGATTGATAATATTAAAATATGCAGTATCTTTCTCATTTATTCTTTTCTTCCCTTAATGTTTCTAAAAAAGCACCCAGCTTGACATTTCCGTCAGAAATCGCCGTTGCTATTATTTCGTCTCTCTCTTTTAACTTCTCGAGGATACTGGATGTTTCTTTAAGATATATCTCTATGCTATGGAAATATCCATCTATCATCCTTTTTTGGTTTTCCGTCAGATTTTTTACCTCTTCTGCAAACTTCTCGGAATTGTCCGCCAGTCGCTTTGTGTCCTGCGAGAACGCCTTTGAGATGATTTTTGATAAGTATCTTGGGTAAAATACGACTGTCCCTGAAAATATAATTATTAAAACTAAAATAATTATTGTCATGATACGAATGATCCTATTTTAGCCATTAAAATATAATCTATGTCCATGTTATCTGCGTTTCCGTTTGCAACCTTAAGGGGCAGAGGCAGACTGTGATCTCCCACCTTATGGGTGGCGACCAACAACTCGTCGGCATACGCCTTTACCCCCGACTCGTCCCAAACTATCTTGTACTTGATGAAGTTTCCATTCCATGTCTGGCTCGCCTGGTTCCACGGTATCGTCGTGCTAACCAGATTCCCGTCGTTGTCATAGCTCTTGAAGGAGAATATGTCATTGGTTATGTCGAAAAACATCGCCCCCCTTTCCGTGGCGGTGTTCCTCATTCCCCAATACTTTGATTGGGCGACCGTCGGCGCTACGGGAACATTAACTATAAACTCAAAATCCCCATAAGTATATTGGGAGTAACTCGATATTACGGCCGAGGTTAACCTTATATCTCCTGTGACCATGCTCGGAGTTCCGGAAACTTTCTTGAAGAAAAGGTTGTCAAATGCCTTTATCGTGGGATCATAAACGAACCTCTGCTTTATTCCGTTGAAAACGTCTGCTAATAACGACATTTTTTTATTGTTTAACGGTAAATCCAGCTATATTCGCCTTGCATGCGCTCGTGCCATCGACATCGACACTAACTGCCGCACCGGATGTTCCCTTTAATGGTTGGACGAAGTGAAGGTTTACGCTTCCATTGGCCCCCATCTGAACTTGCCATATGACCGTCGTTCCGTCCTTTATAAGTAGAATGGCTCCGGCCTTGTCCGAGGATGCCGAGGCGTCAGTGATATAATGAACCTTTCCTGTTGCGACCGCCTTCGATGCCGATGCCGCTGTTGCGTGGGTTGCCGTAACTTGAAAAGGTTCTCCGTGTAATTGTTTTGGTGTGGACATTTTATTATTACTTTATTAAAACCTTTCTATTTGACCTTTATCTCCGGAAGGGGAGGGGCAAATTGCCACCCCCCTTTTATTCCTTATTTTCCCTGCGCTTCGAGATCCATGAGATCCTGTAAAAGTTCCTTTAGTGATTTCTTCACATCGGCATCCACTCCACGCTTTTTCAGTTCTTCTATCACATCCTTTTTAGTGACCGGAGAAGTAGGAGATGGAGGAAACTCATGCTCAATCTTTTTTAAGTCCTCCTTTCTTTTTTCCTCCGCGGTCGGAGGTGAGGATGGCGCCTCGTTCCCCATAGGAGTTAGGATCCTGCCTCTGTATTCTTCCACCTGCTCTGGTGTCCAAAGTTTTACCGGCTCATTTCTGGAAACCTTTTTTTTGGCTTCCCTTGAAAGCATCTTCCTGGCCAGATGAGTGGCAAGATGATTACACTCAGGAAATCTTCCTATATAACTTTCTCCGGCGCGGATGGTGATAGACACTCCATGATAAGAGTGGGTGAAACTTTCGTTGTCTATATTTGTGAATCGGACTATCCTCCGTCCGATTTCTTCCGCTTCTCTTTCTGCTATATTCATATTCGTGTAAACTTTAATCTTTAATGATTAAAAGTAATACGACCTTTAGGGTTTAAAACCCTCTATCCAACGACCAGCCACAAGCAGGTCGCTGGGAGAAAGTTCTATATTATCTTTACGTCTATCAGACACGCCTTATCTGCTGTGTCTGAAACGGCTACAAGTCTTCCAAGTGGAGCAAACTCCTCTAACGTATCTCCAGCATCCATATTTACGGCATACCCTTCGGTGTCATCTCCAGGACAAGCGTTATAGTTGATTGTCCCAGCTCCGGTTCCCATAATCACTCCACCGATTCCTCGAACGAGAAACCATCCGTAATCGTATGCAGCGAATGACACTTGCGCTATCCCGTTGGGTTCGGTGTACTGATTGGTGACGGCGATTTTTTCCGCATCCGGTTGATGAAGAATGGTAATGTCCGAATCGGCCACCGCCAATACTGTCGTGAATGCATAGTCAGAATAGAGTTCCAATGTGTCAGCGGTATTATTTTTTATCTTTCCCAACTGACCGACTCCAGTCCCCGAATCAACTATAACCCAATGATCTTGGTAAGCTCCAACAGTCCATCCAGCAGCTGCTTCGGTAATATAGATGTAGTTGGTCGTGCTACCTGGTTCCAAAGACGATGAAACCGTGTCTACTCCAGTGACTGCTGGCCTACTGGTCACCATGTGTTTGGTTATGGCTTCTGTCGCATAAAGATAATGCCAGAGTCTGCCGTCTGGAGTCATCCCGATCTCATTAGAATTGGCCATCTTCACAGCCGGCGTATCGAAAACTGATTGAAATGTAATCTGTTTCATTTTAGTTTTTCTATTTAAATTACAGCATCCGACCTTTCACCTCCACTGGCTCGATCGCCATTGAGGAAACTCGATGTTGCGAACCTTATTAGCTCGTCCCAGGCCCCATAAAGGGCCTGGGCGAACCCACAAGGAAGGTTCTATTCTCCGCCCACCTCTTTCTTACTAACAATCTTTACCGATCCGTCTTTCATCTGAAGTTTGTAGTCCTGACCGTCGTGGCACTCTCCCAAAATCTTCTCAAATTCCAGTTTCTCTTTTGGAGCTTTAGTTTTCTCTATTTTTTTGGGTTTTGTCATATAAGTGAAGATTAGAGATTGTTAATCTCTCCAGTTTCTCCAGCAGTCGTTGATACTCCGTAGCAATTTGCTATTCCAACTCCTGTTGGGATAAATCCACCTGTTCCCGCAGTCCCCCAAGTAAGTTCGGTAGCTGTCACATTGCCAAGACAGTTAACAACGCTATTACTTATCAATCCATCTGAGCAACCAGTCAGTTTCAGGTATCTCGATGTGCCGGCATAAGCAGGAACAGTTCTTGAGGCAAATACACAACGATTGATAAGCAATCCATCTACTCCACTTCCACCCATCAGGTAAACATCGCAATCCACCAATGCAGTATCGTTTGTGTAGAAGATAGAATCTTCTATAACCACATCTGCAGGTCGTGATCCAGTTGTCCCCATCAAAACAACTCCACCCATACATCTAAAAAAGCTACAATTTTGAATACGAGATTGCCAAGCACCACCAGTCGCGGCCCACATTATCCCTCCACCAGTATCGGCGCTCGTAGCCCCTGCGCAGTTCTTGATATGACAACCTTCTATTGTCGTTCCAAAAGCAGTTTTAGTAGACCCATCATCGTCAAGCAAAATTCCCCCGCCAGTTGAACTTGCTCCGTTAAATCCAAGATTAGAGATATAACAACCGGGTGCTCTAACCGTTAACATTGCCGTTGATCCAGCTCCTATTTTAATTTGAGGAAGTCCTCCTTGAGTTCTCCCTGTGCCGACACCTATGAGAGATAATCTATCCTTATCTGGCGGAATAATAATAGTTTCGTCATAACTTACGGGATCTAGTGCTCCAGTAGACATCGCCAAAGTCTTAACGAATATTACGTCTCCGGCATCTGTTGCAGTTACGGCCGCCTGAATGGTCAATTTCGCTTTCTCTATAGATTGTCCACTATTGTCGTTATCGACACCATTATCTCCATCGACATACCAATATCTACCGAAAGTTAATGGAGTGGCCAAATCATCAGGATAAATCCTTGCTCCAAATCTAAGGGCTGGTATATAATCTCTTGCTCTCATGTTTATTTTAGTTGTTCTCTCTCGGGTCGGGGAGTTTTATCTCCCCGCCCGGTAAAGAGCAAACATGTTACTTTATTAACCTGTTATGCCGGTCAACTGACCGCATCTTCTCGGGTCGTCTGACATCCAGTTTCCGACCAGGTACATATGTCCGACTTCAGCCGGTTGGTTTGTTGATCTCAACATTCCTGACCAGTTGAATCCTTTCGGAATCGGCAATGCCTGTGGTCCCTCGATGTTTCTCGCCGAGGTATTAAACTTCTCGTAGTCTGGAAGATCCAATCCTGCCCAGAAGAAGTTCTTTTCGTTGATCATGAACAACTTTTGGGAGGTGCACTTCTCGTCCTTTACGAACGGAGTCCCTCTGTACCACAAGGCGTTGAATCCTATATCGCCTCCGCTTAATGCGTTGGTACTCGAAACTACACCCGTCCTGGTGACCTGTGGGAATCCCGAAGTTTGATATCCGGCGCGAACTGTCGGTTGCAATAGTGCCTCGTATGCCGACCATATTGTCGGAGTTGACACTATTAAACTTGGTCCCACTCCTCCGATCTCCACCGCGTCATAGCCAGTGGACAAATCGGAAAGGGCTAATGCTCCGATAGTCGCTGCATAATATCCCTTAATACTTGTGTAGGTCGCTCTTAACTGCCCGCCGTACGAGGCGAAGACAGTGGAGTCATCGGCCGCATTCAATATGCTGTCGAATGAAGCTCCGCTCGCTCCGGTGCCAGTGTAGAGATATCCTCCGCAGTCATCCATCAAATCCTGTGCGATAGAGTCCATCTCAACAGCCAGCAACTCAAGGACTCTCTCGTCTCCTTGGTTAACGGCCGCTTCGATGTCGTCTATAACCACCGGTTTGTGGATACGCTGTGGCTGGAACGTCATCTTTACCCGAGTTTCCTGCCTCGAGGTATCAAGCGTTCCGCCAAGGCCTACTATTCCTCCCTCGGTGGACTTTTTATACTTAATGGGAATATCGTACTGATAACCAGACCGCCAGCTTTTGGCGTTCCCGAGTGTCCTCAAAAGAAGTACATTCCCTTTGAGAACAGTGTCTGAAACCATCGGCACGATTGTTTCCCGTGTTACGGTTTTTACCGCATCTGAAAATGTCATTTTTGTAAAATCTACTTAAATTTTGATAATGCCTCCTTAGCCGCTTCGACTATACCCGTGCTCTTTGTACGAATCTCATTAGCGTCGTATGGGAGTTTGCCTCCTGCGGATCCTGGCTTTGAGACGGAATCTGATGCTCTTTTTACTTTACCGAGCAGTACCCTTCTCTCGGCCATTTTACCGTCCGCATTGGCTTCGGTGTAGGCAGAATATACTGACTTTAAATCTTCAATGGTATCTACCTTTATTCGGTGGCGTTCAATGTATTGGAAGAATTCTTTGTCGTCGAACTCCTTGTCCGACTTCTTGACCTCCGATACAAAACTATCCACCGCTTTCTGGGCCTCTTGGGATTGGAGGGTTTTTTCCTCTGTTGCCTTTTGAGACCTCTTCTCTCCCCATTCAACCGCCTCCTTGATCGCTTCCCCAAGTTCCGTGAAGTCTTTGGGTTTCCACCCTGGCTTCAGAAAAGAGGGTTGATCTTCTTGCGACTCATTGAGTTTTTTGTCACCGGTAAGTGCGGCTAATGCCTGTGACTTCTTGGTAAACTCGGGAAGTAAGGCATCGTAATCCGTCGCCTTTTTTACATACTCTGCCAACTGTTCGGCGGTATATTCTTTATCGCCGATTTTGACAGGCGTTGGGGCGCCTTCCCCGCCCTTGTCGTCGATTCCTAAATCGGAATCGTTAATCTCTTCATTCTCGTCTGACATGTTCTTTTGGTCGCCTCATTGCCGTTTCTCCGGATGATCCTCGCGGATTTCGGAGAACCGCTTGATGAAACAACTGTTACTTAATATTTGAAAATTATGCTTTCTTTCCCCGCTTTGCGATTTCTTTCCTTAATGGAATGTTCGCGCCTGCTTTTCTCGCCTGATTTAAAGCTATTGCAACTTTTTGTTTACGAGGTCTTTTCGTTCTTGATTGGTTAAGCTCGCTTATAATCTTTCCTACGTTTGTTGTGTGAGGTAATGGCATATTATTTTTGTTCGGCCGGTTTAGCTGTCGGGGTTCCCCCCTCCGGCTTAGCCGTGCTTAACTTATTAAACTGGCCTTTTAACTTCGATAACATTTGACGTTGTTTTTCTATTGGCTGATTTTTAAACTCGTCGCTTTGCACCAATTGCTGAGTTCTACCCCTCAAGTCCGCTATCGCCTTTGCCCTTGGATCAACCGGTTGTGTCGCTTGCGCTATCTCTTGGAGCAGGGATATTCCTTTTCTCAGCGATTCTATGTCTTCTGGGTCCATGTCCAGCACCGCGAACGGACTCACCTTGTACATCTCGACTTGCTTTGCTGTTTCCATCGGGTTTTCAAACTCCGCCTCCTCGAAATACTGGAGTGGGATCATGAACCCGCTTTTTACCCCTTCCAAAGCCCTCTCCGCCCGGTACACCCTGTCCTTGGGCAACATCTGACCCGGTATGACCTGGACGTCTATTCCATCAGAGAAGTCATCTCGCATAGTTTCGATGACTCTCAAAGCCCGGTCCTTGCCCAATATCTTCGTGTAATGCGTCTCGGTATATCTGACTTTAATGAACTGAAGTTCCCAGTTGTAAATCTCCGAGTGGACGTCGTCTACTATGTCTATTAACTCGGTCAGACGTTGGTAGCTCTGTTCCCTAAGCAACGCTCTTCCCGTTGCCGTTTCGCTTCCTTCCTTTTCTCCCCGGAACGTCGGTTGGGTACCAAAAATGGAATCTATCGCTTGGATTGAAAGTATCAGGTCTTCTTTCACCATCACCGGCAAATCCCGTCCGCTCTCTATACTAATGCCATCACGAACTCCGTCGCCGTAAATTATTCCTTCCGGGTCGGATTTCATCGCCTGGATTTCTCCCTTGCTTTTCCCTTCTACAAAACGCGTATCCACTTTCCACCTACCCTGGGCCATCGATGCGTTGTCCGCTATTTGCCTTTTCCTTTGATTAACATTCTTCTGCAATGGGCTCACCTGTTCCATCAATGATGTTTCCCCGATTGGTCTTTCCTCCACCTCCAACATTGAAGCGAAGATGTATGGATGCCTCGGCTTATCGAAATGATTTGACAGATAGTTCTGATACCTGTTTGCCTTTTTAGCCCGCGCTCCCCTTATCGGTCTCGCCAACCCGAGCATCTTTTTTCTTTCCCCTGGAGTCTCTATCGTCTCAAACTTCCTCAACTCATTGTTTGTAAAATATACTCCTTCCCAATCCCAGTAAGGGTTCTTTTCTTTTTTGAGTATCTTCTCGCGGAACTTATAGACCACCCATTCACCGCCGTTTATCCATGCTTCTTTGTATGTTGCCGGCGGGTTGTTAATCATGGCATCATCCTCTTTCATCCCAACCTGTTTTAAAATATCTTCTTTCTGTTCCGGGAATCTGTCGATCATGTCTGAAATACTGGTGTCTATCTCCTCGATGGCGAAGTCAGTCTCTGTAGAGTTTGTTGATTTTTTATGAAATCTTACCTTTCTCGGGTCCACCACTGCCACATTGTAGTTATCAATGTCGTTGTCCCAGATCATCTTAAGAACAATCATCTTCGACAGAAAAAGCCATCTTAATCCCCTGCGCATTTTTCTCTTCACCCGCAATGTCTTATATGTTTCTAAAAACAAATCCTGCAAATCGAGCGCCACTTGACGCGATTCATCTTTTCCGTTCGTGGGTATCACATTCGGCCTCGATGGTCTCCCGGTTAGGGCCGCTATTACACTCTCCATTGCCAGAAAAGACCTGTTATCCCGGACTTTTGATTTTCTCTTCGGGATTGAGGCGACGGTCGAATCATCGCTTTTCCAAATAGTTTTGTTCTTCTTGTATGATTTTTCTATTTCAGACCATAAAGAGGAAGAATCCGCCCATCTGTTGTCGATGAGTCTGCTTAACTTTTGATCGTCTAACTTTTCAACGTCTATTATCATAATGAAAAAAGCGAGCAAAGACAAAATAGCAATCTGCTATTCTCTCTTTGCCCGCCTGTAGTTGGAAGTTTTATCTTCGCTTTAGGTTAGGGCTTCTATTATTTTATTATAGTATTGCCAACGGGATTGTCAATGCCTTTCCCTCTTTTGTATAATGTGGTGATGAACTTTATGTCTTGTATCACTCCGTTGTTTTTATTTATTATAACTTGTCCGCTTTTTAAGTCGAAGAATCCTTTGTCCAGCAACATCTTAACTTCCACCTTTATTTTTTCTTCCCGATTAATATTCATCATCTTGTTGGCGGTTTTCTATTATTTCTTTTAAGGGTCTCATTTTGAACCCTTCTGGCGTCCTTTCGATTATTTCCTCTCTGCGTTCTTTCTCCTGAATGAACTCCATTTTTTCTTTTCCTCTTTGCGTGGCTATGTAGTAAAGCACTGTCGCATGGCACCAGTGGTCGTTTCCGGTTGATGAATCCCAGATGTATCTCTCCGTCTTGTCGGGTGTCTGCTCTATGATTCTCCGCATGCTTTCCCAATGTTTGATGTATTTTTCCAAATCCTCTCTGGACACAGAAAACTGGATGTTGCCTGATAGTATCTCGTAAAGTGTTTTGTCGATAATCCTTGTCCTGTCGGTCCAGATGTATCCCCAGTTCTTTTTGTCCTCCACTCCCTTGCTGTACCCTCCCCATTTTATTATTTCGGCTTTGGGTTTGTCCTTTCGATAGAAGTTCAGGAATCCTTTTGGGTATTTCTTTTTAAACTCTTCTGCCCATGTCCTTTCTGGCCCGGAGTCCATAACCCAAATGGGGTTGTATTTTTCTATAATCGCCTCTAGTTCTTCCCGGCTTCTACATAATCCTATATTGAAGATTCCCTCCCGAGACCCGATGACATAGTGTTTCTCGATTCCTATATCAATCCCCATAAAGAACGGTTTGTCATCAATCGGCTTTGGTGTCCACACATCGAGAATCGCCTGCCTTACATTGGCTTCCTCTCCTGCGCTGTATGGTTCTCCGAGTATGAAGTTCCTGAAGTATTCCTCTCCCCGGTCGCTCTTTTCCTTTATCAGTTCTAATGCCGAGAGCCATGGCGCCATCATCTGCGAGATATGGTATCCCGATATTTCCTTGCCGGGGTTCGTCGCTATCCACTTTCCCTTTCTCCTTTCGTTATTGGTCAGTTCCTTACCGCATTTCTTGCACACATAAATCTTTTTTATCTCATCAACATTTTCATCCCACTTCAAGGTTTGGATTTCCCCGCATTTATTGCAAGCGATAAACCATTCTTTCATGTCCGATTTCTGCCAGATCTCGTCCACGCCGATTCCCGTCAGACTTGGGTTAGACACATACCATATACCCTTATATAGAGATGCCGAAAGTCTCGATCTGTATGTTTCTATTATCCCGAGGTCGCTTCTGTCTATCTCGTCATGTATCAATAAATCGGCGCTGGTCGATATAGGCGCCGTCTTCGACCGTGTCCCTTTATAGTAGATAAACCTGTCGCCGATCTGCTTCAGCCCGATAGTGTCGCTGCTGAACTGGCTTCTCATCAACTCGTTTGACTGGAATATCATGTCCGCCTTGGTTCTGACAAACTCACTAACGTCAGAGTCAGACGGCATTGTATATATGACATTCATTCTCCCCTTCTGAGCCACAAAGTATGCCTTCAAGGTTTCCATCACCGAAACCCCGACCTGAGAACATTTCTTTACCACTTGGATTTGAGATGTGTCCGCCAGTATGTCGTACAGAAAAAGACGATCCCTGAACTCAAGGATTTCTCCCCGCTCGTTTATGAACTCGTTATCTATCACCCAGTGCGGGATTGACAAATCCTTGATATCATTTTCCATTTATTTTCCCCATTCCTTAACGCGGTAAAGCTCCTCTAACTTCCTTTTAGCTTTTAATGATTGGCCTTTCAGCCCGGTGCCCAACTCTACCTTGAATATCCTTTCCTCCTCCCTCATTATTGTTTTATTCAGTGCATCGTCCGGGTCTCCATAGTGCGTCTTGAATCCGTACTCCCCGCCCTGAAGCATATCTATCCTATACTGGTTTCTCTGCCGCCTAACTTTTGTTGACCTTTGATAGTATGGGTCCTGATCCCGATGCGTGGCGTGCCTTATGGCCATCTCCCCGCAGTCCGGGCACTCCCCGCGCAATGTCGCGATGATGTCCCCTTCTAAACGGTATCTTGTCTTTCTGGCCGAAGATGTAAAATCTTCTTGACACGTATTACACCAGAAGTCGTACGATTTTATAAATTCCGGGATATCCTTATCCATATTCTCGTTCGGCCCCGGCTTCCTCATCTCCCTATCTCTTCTTAAATCCTCTTGGATTTCTTCTGCTCGCTGTTTAAGACGTTGTATTTCGTTCATATCTCTTCTTCCTCCGCTTCCTTTTTAGCGGGTTTTTTAAATCTTCCGAAAAATGTCCGGAGGGGAATCTCCCTTTCTATATCCTCAAGTTCCTTTTGGCTTGCTTCCCCGACAAACTCCATCTTCCGCTTCGGTTTGTCTGCCGGGACTATTCTGCCCTCGCCCGTTTCCTTGTTTATCTCCACCTTGAATTTCTTGCCTGCATGCTTGAAATCGCACAACACATAGCCGATAACAAAGGCGATTATTATTAGGATTATTGTTTGTTCAGTCATTTTCTTTTATCTCTCCTTCAAGTACTTTTCGCAGTTCCTCTTGGGACTGCTGAACGACCTTTATGACTTTCTCGTTTTTGGTTAAGAATATGTTTATCGCTGGGGCGCGAACGGAAATCGCATCTTGCCCGATTGACTTCCCCAGTTCTATCCTCGCCACCTCCCACATCTTTTTGAAATCTGAAGCGCTGGGGATTATTGTTCCATCCAGTATTGCCCGGTTGAATTGAATCATTGTATTCTTCACGGCTTTTAAGATGTCTGACTTTTTGGCGGTCGCTTCTTTAATAGCTATCTGTTCTGCTTTTCCCGAAACTTCCTCATCCATTGCCTGAACCCGTTCCACCCACTGATATTTTTTACACCAACTTTTAAGAGTGGAAAGTGAAATAACTCTTTTCGGCACAGCGTTAGCATATGTTTGGGCAACTCTTTCTAAACTTCTTTCTCCTCCCAGATTAAAGTAAACCAAGAATGCATCTCGTTGAGTGGAGTTCTCTTTTCTCGTTTTTTTTTGTTCTTCTGACATAGCCGTAGTTATACTCCTCTTTTATATTCAAATCGCAAGGGAGCCCCAAAGAATCGAGAGAATTATGCTTTATTCTCCAGTTTTACTGCCTTTATGCCCGAAAACTTCTCAAACCTGTTTAAGATGACTTCTGCATATGTTTCCGATAATTCGATGGCATAGCATTTTCGTTTCATTATTTCACTGGCTATTATACAACTTCCACTTCCTCCGAATGGTTCCATCACCAATCCTCCTCGTGGACTTAATGTTTTTATATAAGGAATTAATATTGGAACTGGCTTTACTCCGAATACTACATTCTGTCCCGATTCTGTTTCGCTTGATGCCGTCCATGTCACATGATCTGACATGGTCCACATTTTCCCGCCTTTCTTTTTAGACCATTCTGCTTTACCATGGGTGCCAAACATTAAAATGTCGTATGTGTCTATTAACTTTTGTCCTTTCTCTTGTAGATATTTATCAAACTCTATTTCGTATTTTTCGTTCACTGGTCCGTCCCCAGCCAGTGGTGCTATATCATACTTCCCGAAGAATTGGTTTCGAGGTGCGAATCCTTGATGTCTGTTAGGCAAATGCCAAATTATCATGTTACGGATTTTCCAGTATTTTGATATCGCTTGCCATAGCTCTACCATGTTCTTCCAGTATTCAAATATCATTACATTCGCGCCTTTTGGGTTTTGAAATTCGTTTGCTATTGAAAGCCATGTGTCGTATTTCAGTGTCCGGTTCGGAATCCTGACGTCCACGCTATCTATTTTCTTTTCCGTTAGAAGTCTGAGTCGGAAGTTCCCGCCAATCACCGTCCCGTCGGTGT
>Ga0307380_10002627_pt1 | contig 25357 bp, 40 predicted proteins | sample UN3MG_FD_202239 | JGI IMG/M metagenome (GOLD analysis project Ga0307380, IMG submission 202239) | Soil microbial communities from Risofladan, Vaasa, Finland - UN-3 | ecosystem: Environmental > Terrestrial > Soil > Coastal area > Acid sulfate soil | place: Finland: Risofladan, Vaasa | collected... | reverse complement strand
CAAAATAGCAAAAGGAAAGATATTTTATTTATAAGTGCAGGGTGAGTAATTATCCTGCACTTTATTTTTTAAAAAATGTTAATTTTAGTGTAATTATTAATACTATATTGTAGAAATATTATCCTGAATTGCTTTGCCAGCGAATCTATATTATCACCGAGGTAAAAGTTGCTACACTCTCCTGTCTATCAAATCATGACATTCCTAGCCCTTTGGTATTTGCTAGAGGGTTTTTTTCTTTATAAATATTTTACAAATTTTAATCTTGAAATATTGCTTCAATATTGAAGAATCAACTGATTCAATCTAATATTTTCTATAGCTATATTCCCCTTAAAAGTTCTGAACGCGTCCAATAGGGCAAGTAGAACGAGAAGGGCTATTGGCAAGTAAGTCGAAGGGTTTTCTATAAGTAGGATAAAGCTTTTCTTCATTTAAGGTGCAGTTCGATAGCAGGATATTTAAAAGATTCCTTTTTCCGGTGTTGTCTTGCTTAAGGTAAGAAGAATAAGCCTTTTGCGAAAGTTCTAAAATTTTAATTCCTTGTTCGAAATAATTGGTATTGGCATCTTTATGTTTTTGAAGATTAATGAGTATATTATTCTGTTCGTCTTTCCATTCATTAGTCTTTTCTTGATAAAATGAAGTTGTGACTACTTCATCTAACTTATCAATATATATTTTATCTAAACGATGTTGTAGTTTATTGTATTGTTCTTGTAACGATTTTATCTGACTATCATGGTATTCTTTCTCATCTTGGTGGCTCATTAATAGAGCTTCCTTCAGCCAATTGATAATCTTAGGTTCAATTTTTATATTTTTTACTAACTCACCCAGTTTTTCGGCTAAATATTCTTCTCTTATGAATTTTTTCCTACATTTACCTTTATAGTTGGTACAATGGTAGTAAACATATTTATTTTTTTTAATTTCTGCAGTGATGGCACAACCACATTTGGCACAGGTTAAGAGTCCGGAGAAAGCGAAATTATGTTTTTGGATCTTTTCAGACCTATTCGGTTTCGAGAAGGATTTTTGTACCTGATCAAAAAGTTCTTTACTGATTATGGCGGTGTGTTTTCCTTTATAAATCTTATCGTTCCATTTAAAATCTCCGTAGTAGATAGGGTCTTTCAGTATATTATAGATAGTGCTTTTGCTTAATTTATAACCCTTTCTGCTTCTTAATCCTTCTTCATTAGCAAAATGTTTAATCTTCTCAACGGAGTATTCCCCAGTACTGTAGAGCTTGAATATTTTCTTAATGATCTGGGATTTGGATGGATCGATTTCGATGGCTTTTATTTTTCTACCATTTAGTTCCTTTTCTACATTTATATAACCTAAAGGGGCATAGGAAGGATAGTAACCTTCTTGGGCTTTCTGCAGCAATCCTTTTTTGGCCTCTTCGGATAGGTTATCGATATAATTTTTAGCCATTAACACTTTAATACCATGAATAAACTTTTGGTGGGATTTGGATTCTTTGGTTAACACTTCATTTTCTTTTACCAAATGAATTTTTAAATCAAGATCTTCAATAGTAATATAATCTTTGAAGTTTCGGTAAAGCCGGTCAGTTTTTTCGCAAAGAATATTTTTAACTTCTGAATTATTCTTAAGAAAATCTATCATCTCATTGAAGTTATATCTCCCAGCTCGTTTGGCAGTTTCTATATCAATAAATTCCTTAATAATTCTAAGTTTATTTTTCTTGGCGTAATCTTTAAGCAATTTTAATTGTGCAGGAATAGAAAAACCTTCCTCTTGTTCTTTACTGGAAACCCGGGCATATAAAACAGCTTTCATTAATATCCTCCATTGAATACGGTTTTATTATTAATTGAGTTCACCCAGCATTTTTTTAATATGATAGCGCTGAATCTTATTTGGTTTGGTCTTACCGTTAAACCAGCGGTTCACTGTTGAGAAGGTAACACTTAATCTATCGGCTAATTGTTTTTGGGTAATTCGATTTTCTAAACGGTAAATTTCTAATTTTTTTATTAGATCTTCCATATTTGCATTATAACGCATTATATATAATATGTAAAATAATTAGTGAAAAAGCAATAATTTTAAATATATTGGTCCTTAAAATGATAAAGGCAAATAAAATAGTTTAATATATACCATTTATTAATTGCTTATTATTAGTTAGTTAAATATAATTATTAGGCTTCTTTTATTTCTAGTATCTACAATATTAATTATTGTAACTAGAGAAGATAGAAGAATATTTTAATCCTATTTAATATTAATTCTATAATACATTCCACTATTAACTACCACTACGCCTATATGGGTAGAATTTACACCCTAGGGTAGGGTAGAAAAACTACCTTTTGTCTTTTATTATTTTCTAAAGGGGTTTGGTTTTACGAAAATGACTTTTTCCTCTTTATCTATCGTAATCTTGTTATCTTTTATTAGTTTATCTTTGGCGGTATCCCACCTTTGCAAGACAATCATTCTTTTTCTGTTTGTACGACTTCCCCCTGGTACATTAAAACGTTTGATAAAATGATAATATTCTAATTCCCTCATAGAATTTTTAATAGTACAAATATTAACCCCAGCCCACTTAGAAATTGTTTGGTTACTAGCCATGGTATTACGGTACTTCTTTTTGGTTAAGCTGGCAATAGCCATTAATACTTTACCGGCACTACCAGATAACTGAGTAAATATCCCAGAATTAACAAATCACCAGGCAATAGCACTAAATTGTTCCTTCTTTCTATAAATACCTTCTTCCTCCGGGTTGAGACCTTGATTTAATTCCGGGTATTGTCGGATTAATTTTTCAGTTTCAGCCTGTGCTTGGGCAAGAGGATTATAAATTGTAATGTTATCTCCTTTAATATTTTCTTAATAAAAAACTCTTAAATTTATTTATATCCGTGAGCTTATTCTGATATCTTAAATTTCCGCTTATGATTCCCTTTGGATTTGCTTTCAGGGTCAGGACAATCCTTAGCAAGTACCTTATTTTTACGCAATAACCTTGGCGGATTGCCGTTTTTTTCGTGCCTCATTAAGTACTTTTAGCTGTTTTTTGTCCTTGCTTTTTTAGCAATCTTCCTTCGCCTTCTGATCCAGTCAAGGACGGTTTTTTTTCGACAGATCTCTTCATCGGGGTACCAGATACCAATCTTTAAGTGTTTGGGATTTAAAGGGCATAAGGCAGCACTACAGTAATCAAAGTGTCTACATTGGTCGGATCTATAATTATCTATATTTATCAACTCCTTTCTTGGTTTGAATCAAGAAATATTTTTATTAATGCTTTTACTGTTGCATTTATTCTCTTCTGTAATTAAGAAGTTAAATAAAGCAATCATGTTTTCGGTTATTTTAATGGCATCCTTTGATGATAAAGGAACCTCACTATAGGGTTGCCAGACTTGAATAGTCTTTTGTAAGAATTTTAATGAATATTTAGAAGATTGATTTTTCACCAACTTTATCTCTTTTCTTAACTGTCCTTTTTTATAAATTCTTGCCTTAGATATTTCATTAATAATTATTTTCCGGCTAATATCTGGCAATAAGGCTAGGTCAAAACGAAGACTACTTAAAAACTTATTTCGCTCTTCTAGGCTAGAATTCTGCCAATTTCTAATCTTTTTTTCTATATCATTTATAGTTTCTTTTTGTTTTTCTTCTAATTCAATTGTTTCCTTTAAACTTTCTTCCAATAGATTACCCCTGTCTAATAGAATTGTTTTAATCTATCTTTCATTCAGATAAAATCATCTAAATCCTCCAAATCGAAATTTACCTCTTAATGAATAGATTGCGTTATTTGTCTTTGTCTGCTTTTAGTGAAAACGATTTTTTCAGAATATTATAAAATAAAAAAGCGACTTAAACTTTTTAGATTATAATCTCTAAAAAGCTTAAGTCGCTTTTGCGAACTTAACTTTTAGAAGCATTACCTATGTTATATTGTTTATTTTCAATAAACAACATAGTCTATATTAAATTTTTTTATCGATTTTATTATATAAAAAATAGCAAGTATTGTCAAATAAATGTTGTTCTGCGTTGTCCAGGACATACTATACAATTTTTAAATTATGTTTATTCTCAGTATATCAAAAAAGTATTAGAATTAGTAGAAATAAATCCTGATAAGATAGAATGGAGGTTATATGAAGACTGGACACCGTACCACTCTGAAAGCAGGAAAGATAAATTACCAAGTTTTAAGAAGGATCAATCCGGAAGCGGCTAGATTAGCTGTAATAGAATATCTTTCCACCAATAAAGGTAATATCTCTAAGGCAGCTAGAGTCTTTGGGATACAAAGAACAGTAGTGTATGACATCCTTAAAAAGAAGGAAGAGGGGGATCTAAGAGACCGGTCTCGCACCCCTTTACACTCCCCTTATAAAACTCCAGCCGAAATAGAAGACCAAATAGTAGAAGCTAAAAACCAGACCCATTTAGGGGCTAAGAGATTATCGGTCTATTTTAAGAAATACGAAAAGATTGAGGTCCCTTATGGCGCTATCTGGCATATCTTAAGGAGAAATAAATCTAAACTTAGTTATCAGTTTGAAGGCCGCAGAAAGTCCGAAAAGAGAGAGTTTGTAGACTGGTATTCGGCTAAACCTTTTCCAGGTAGTTCAGGTCGACTTTAAGTTTACTAGAAACCGTAAGGCCTTGGCCGCAGAACAGATCATCCACCTTGATTACTATGGGATCCCTTGGCAAATTTTTTTCGCTATAATGTCTGCAGACAAATTTAAAGATATGACTAGTTCTCAAATTGTGGCAATTTTCGATAAATACTTAGAAGAACACCCGGAAGAATGGCATTATAGAGTCAGTAGCATCTTTATAGGTTAAAATCAGAGAACTTATAGAGAAAAAAATAATTAAATGAAACAAAGAAAATAAAGGAGTTAGAAAAGAGTTAGAAAAGGGAGATTTTACTTAGACCGAAGACCCGTCTATCATCGGTGTAAGGGAGAATGATTTAGAATAAGATGAAAATAAGTAAAAAGGAAAAAGAGAAATTACGTATTAAACTTGATAAAAGAGATGGAAGGGAATGTCACTATTGCAGGATAAAAGAAGAGGATTTTATTTGGATATGGGAAAATTCTACGGTGGCAAAACCAGAGGGGGAAAATTAGAGGTGGACCGCAAAGATAATAAAAAGGGTTATAACGAAGAAAATTGTGTTTTATCCTGTGCCATCTATAATAATGATAAAAGCGATAAATTTACCTATAAGGAGTTTAAGAAGGTAGGCGAGGCAATAAAAGAGGTATGGCTTTTAAGAAAGAAGGATTAGCTTTTATTTAAAAAAGTGATATACTAAAGGGGACTCTAAAATTATGCAAATTTGAGGGGTATTTGGAGGCCTATTTAGCTTAAATTACAGAAATTGGTTGTCTTTGGTTCTAGATCAGGTTTTAATGGGGTAAAAGCTAAAAATATACACATTGAAAGGAATCAAGGCAAAAGAAGGGACGAGCAAATGCAACCTGTTCATTCCCAGAGGGCTCGAGAACTCGATGAATCTTTTTTATTTTTTATTTTGTTTAACGGAAGGCCAAAAATATTCTCAAACATATGTCTTGACAAATTTCCAGACATATGTTATATATAGGATAGCCCAGACTTTCTATTTCTTTATACGAGGAGGGTAAAGAAATATAGTGGTGAAGGTCATATAGGCCAGCGAATTGGTTCCTATTTCTTTCTGCGAGGAGGTAAAGAAATATGGCGTTGAAGGCTTTTACTAAAGAAAATGAAAAAAATAATATTTTAACTTTAAGAAAAAAATTAAGTTGTTCTCAAGAAAAACTAGCTAGAATAATCGGAATAGCAGGAATAACAGTTTCGCGGTGGGAGACTAATAAAAGTGTCCCAAGTGCTTTGGCGAATAGGAAGATCCGCGAATTACAAAAGATTCTTTATAAAATGGATGGGGTTATAAAAAAGGGCAAAGAAGCTGAGTGGTTAAATACACCTAATGAAGAGTTAAATAATGATACTCCTTTAGAAGTAATATCGAAGGGTTCTGAAGGAGTGAAAGAGATTCTAGAGCTTTTATGTAGAATCGAATGGGGGATACCCGTTTAATTTCGTCCTAAAGGAAGAAAATTTATATGGTTAATTTATCGTTAGAAGACCTGTCCAAAATTAAACTTGTTTCTTTATCTAAGGTTTTTTTCCGTTTAGTGGCGCTAAAACATGCCGATGAAATTTTAAGCCCCCAAGGCAGCCTTAAATGTGGGGGCAGATACAACCCAGCAAAAAAGTTTGGGGCATTGTACTTAGGAGAATCTGAGAATGTTTGTAAGGCAGAAAAATATGTAGGAGCAAAGCCTGATCTTTTAGATTCCCAAGTTTTAGGCGAGGTAAGAGTTTCCCTTAAGAAAGTTTTAGCCTTAACCAATATCAATAATTTAAAAAAATTAGGGATAAAGAAAGAGGATTTAATGTACAAAAAAAGCGAAGGTGGATGGAATTTAACCTGTCAGATTGCTCGTTTAGCCTACCGAATGGGGATTGAAGCGATTTTAGCTCCTTCATCCACTGGAGAAGGCGATAACTTAGTCGTTTTTGATAAGTATGTAAAAGAAGACAAAATTAAACTAATATCAAAGAAGGAAGTATAATTAATTTTAGGAAAGTTTATAAAATAAAGTTCTAAAAAGCCTATTAAAGAGATTTGGATTTTCTTATTTCTCTAGATGTTTAATATTGATTCCAAGGAGGTAATTTAAGGGGAATTTCTAATTTTTGACAGAAACGATTTAGGTTATTAAAATATAATAGACAATTAAATAAATAATGCTTGAAAAAAGTTAAATTGTGATCAAGCGATTTAAGCTTTTTTTCTCGATTATTAGATAAATTGAATAAATAATGCTTTAAAAAGTTAGGTTAATGGCCTAAGCTCTTTAGGATTATTAAAAAATAATTTGATGAGAGCTTGGGCTATTTTTATTTTTGGATTAAAAATCCACGAAAATTGGAAAAAGGAGAAAAGAGAAATGAATAAAGAAAGAGTGCTTGAATTAGCTGATTTTTTCTACTCTTCTGATGACAGTAATGTAGTTCCTTTGCGTATAGCAATAATAACCGGAAGATATACTGGTTCAGATTTAACTAAAGAAAATTTTGTGAAACTTCTATTCATCCTTAATAATTCTGATCATCTGAAAAAAGATTTAATTAAATTCTTGGAGGATCTGGATGATGAAAAATAAGGGTTGGGTAAAATTGTGGAGAGATCAATTTAACAGTTGGATATCGGAAAAGCCTTTTTGTGATGGCTATGCCTGGAGTTATTTATACAGCCAAGCCAATCACAAAAAAGGAATGGTTAATTTCAGAAATGAGTATATTCCGATAGAAAGAGGACAGTTTCTAACTTCTAAACTTCAACTTCAAAAGAAGTTTGGTTGGACGTACCGGCATGTAGAAAACTTTTTAAAAGCTCTGGAAAATGATGAAATGGTTAGGAACAGAACGACGAACAGATATATCCTCATAACCATTATAAACTATGAGAAATATCAAGGAAAGGATGACAAAAATGATGAACAGAACGAGGAACAGATTGGGAACAGATTAGGAACAGGTTTAGAACGAGGCAACACAAACAAGAATGTATTAAAGAATATAGAGAATGGAAAGAAAGTTACTAGTATATATAATCACTGGAATAAGCAAAATATCATTATTCATAAATCAATAGAGCCTTTTATATCATCTATTCAGATTGCTCTAAAAAAATATTCGGAAGAAGATATAAAAACTGCTATAGAAAATTATTCTTATATACTTAGTAACGATGACTATTTCTATAAGTATAGATTTACCTTAAATAAATTTTTAACTATATTGGCTAAAACTAACCACATCGAGGAATTCTTAGACTTGGAAATAGCAAAAAATAATTATAAAGGAGGAAATATAAATGGAAAAAGTAAGCGGGATAATCAAAAATCTGATAGTGCAAGAGAAGACAAATACAAACACCTGGAAGAAACCTACGAAGTATAAAGCAACCTGCATAATATGCAGTAAGGAATTTGAATTTGAAGCTATTCCAAAACATAGAGGGTTTTATCCTGATAATGCTCCCCATTTTTGCTCTGATAAATGCAGAATGATCTATAAAGAAAAATTATATCAGAAACGGCTTGTTATTATACCCAAAAAATTTAGAGATATAGAATGTGATAAACCGGATATAGTAAAACAGGGCATTGAGCAGTCTATGTTTATTACAGGGGCAGCTGGCGTGGGTAAAACAGTTTTAATGGCCGGTATTGCAAAAGAAATATTGAAAGTCAAAGAAAGAGAAGTTGAATGGATCAGCTACCCGGGCTTTATAATGGAATTACAAAGTTTATTTAGAAAAGATGATGACATAACTCCATTTGAAAGAGCAGAAGAAATTGCCTCTTTCCCCGGGACTCTTGCTATTGATGATATCGGAGCAGAAAAGATGACCGCATTCGTTCAGCAAATAACCTACTATATTATAAACTACCGAGAGCAGGAAATGCTTCATACTTTAATAACGTCTAACTTTTCGCTACAGCAGATAGATGAGCAGATAGATACAAGAGTAAGTTCAAGGATTGGGGGTATGTGTAAAATAGTAAAATTGACTGGGAAGGATAGGAGATTAGAGAAAAGGGGGAAAAATTAAAGAATTTGGGAAGAGATTTTGAAAAAATAATAAGTTATAAAGAGATAGAAAAATATAGCAAATTAATACCAAATTGGGAATAAAAGGAATAAAATGAATTGATACCCATTTTGTTTAGAGATTGGAGGGTGATATGAATGGCAGGAAAAAGAATTGATGAGGTAGAAAAACAAAAAAGAATTTATCAAGTTAGCCTACTTTTAAGGAGGAGACCTACTGGTTTTATAGTAGATTTTATTAGACAAGAATGGGGCATTGAAAGAGCTCAAGCTTTTAATTACATTAAGTTAGCGAAAGAAGAGTGGGCGCGATATTTTGCCAATATGAAATCTTCAGGCATTGGCTACCACATCTCTCAAATGCGGGAAATAAAAGATAAAGCACATGGCAATGATGATTTAAGATTAGTGTTTGACATCGCCAAAGAGGAGGCAAAACTGATGGGCATGGAAATTGAGAGAAAAGAGATTGGAGGACCTGGCAGCTTCGCAGAGTGGATGAAGGCAACGATGGCCAAAGAGAAAGAGCTCAGGGCACATGATAGAGATAAATGAAGAGTGCATCATTTTAAGGAAGAAATACCAGAGTGACTGGAATAAATTTGCCAGGGATATCTTAGGGGTTCGATTGGACCGAAGGCAGAGACGGATACTCGAGGCAATACAAGTATCCAGGAGAACATCAGTCAGGTCAGGCCACGCGGCAGGAAAGGACTACGTAGCTGCTGTAGGTTCTCTATGTTTTTTGTATTTGAATATTCCCTCCAAGGTTATTAACACGGCTCCCACCGATAGGCAAGTTATCAGCATTATGATGTCAGAGATAGCCAGGATATACAAGAGTGCTAAAGTAAATCTTGGTGGAGACCTCTGGACCCACAAAATAACTTTTGAAGATCCGAGTTGGTTTTTATTGGGCTTTAAAACGAAAGATAAGAAGCCAGAAGACTGGACCGGTTTCCATTCTCCTAATCTTATGGTAGTAATCACCGAGGCCTCCGGGATAGACCAGGCAACCTTTGATGCCATAGAAGGAATACTTACCGGTAATAGCCGATTAGTTTTGATATTTAATCCAAACAGGACCTCGGGAGAGGCCTATCAGAGCACTAAGAGTCATTTATATACAAGATTTAAGATGAATTGCCTGAATGCCGTAAACGTCAGAGCCAAGAAAATCCTAATACCTGGCCAGGTAGATTATGAATGGATCGACGAAAAAATTAGAAAACCAGGCTGGGTGGTACAGATCGGTGAAAGTGAAGCAAACAAAGAAACCCACGATTTTAAATGGAACGGAAAATGGTACCGACCCAACGATTTATTTTTAGTCAAGGTTATGGGAGAGTTTCCGAGGGCCACAGAGGATACCTTAATTCCCTTAAGCTGGATAGAGATGGCTAACGATAGATGGCAGGATTTACAGGGTAGAGGAGAAGGTACGTTAAAGCTAGGGGTCGATGTAGCCGGCATGGGAAGGGATCTCACCATATTCGCCTTCAGAAGAAGCAATGTTGTTGAGAAATTTAAGACGTATAGTAAACAAGATCACATGATCACCGTGGGAAAGATCAAAAATGCCTTAATAAAAGATGAAGATATCGCTTTTGTTGATTCCCTAGGAGAAGGTGCCGGAGTCTATTCCAGATTAGCGGAACAGAAGGTTAATGTGATCGGGGTTAAGGCTTCAGAATCAGCGAGAGACTTAACCGACATAACTGAGCAGAGGACCTTTGCCAATATGAGAGCCTATTTATATTGGGCTATAAGAGATGCCTTGGATCCCGCATTAGATGGGGAGTTAGCCTTGCCTCCTATTGATGAACTGACCCAGGACTTAACTGAAGTTCATTGGAGTACCAGAAGCAACGGGGATATCATCATCGAAGAGAAGGATAAGATAAAAAAGAGGTTAGGCCGGTCCCCGGACTACGGGGATGCAGTAGCCAACACTTTTTCTAGGAAGAAGAAGCGAAAACAGTCTTTCGTATATTGTGGAGATGACTACGAGTAAGGTGGGAATGATAGCATTTATAATATAGGTAAATGGAGCGAATTACTTATCAGCTGATCTATCACTTAAAATAATTTTTTTAAAAAGAAGGATTTTTTGAATAGATGTCGTATAGTATATAAAAGTAGCACTTTCAACAATTTTGTTAAAAAATAAAAGGAGGTCTCCTAAAGTGAACAAAGGAGAATTAATCAATAAGGTGGCAGAGGAAATAGACTGCACCAAAGTGGAAACTAAAAGAATCGTAAAATGTATATTTAAAAATATTACTGATTGTTTAGCTAAAGGTGATGCGGTTAGATTAATAGGTTTCGGTACTTTCGGCATTAGAAAAAGAGCGGCTCGAGAGGCCAGAAATCCGCGCACCAGTGAAAAAATATCTGTGCCGGCCATGAGTGTCCCCTTTTTTAAAGCCGGTAAAGAATTAAAAGAGAGAGTAAAATAATAAATTGATGGTCACCCCAAGCTAATCAAAAATTAAAAAATAAAAAAGCACTTATCAAACCCTTGCCCTAAAAGAGCAGGGGTTTTTTTATTTAAAAGAGGGGAGATCGCTATTAATTTTATGCTGAATAAAGCGAATTATAATTTTTAAAAGAAGGGCTATTTTAAGACTTTGCGAGGTAAAGCGTCAAAACACAAAAAGGGTAATTTTAAAAAGTCCTTTGTTTATAAGGCTTTCAAAAATTTAGAATCAAAATAATATAGACTTCTGGCGTATAATGGATTATTCTGCGTCAAAATACTTGACAAAATATATTCTATCCTTTATAATAATGGTAGAAATTATGAAGGAGGATATAGAAATGAAAAGGCAAAAGACCCCGGTAGTTTTGACCAGGGAAGAGGTCGAAAAATTAATAGAGATAGGAGCAGGGATGGAAGGGCTTTATAAGAAGGAGCTAAAAGAAGAGAAGCTAAAAGGCTCCAAGTATCTCAGCTATTTGAAGAACAGTATCTTTATGGCAATACGCAACCAAGCGATTATCAGGCTTCTATTTAGCACCGGGATCAGGAATAGCGAGGCCTGCAACCTAAATGATGAGGATATCTACTTTGAAGAGAATCGAATCAAGATAAGGGCTGGGAAGAGAGGGAACGACGAATATCAGCCTTTGACTAAAGAGGAGACCTGGAAGGAACTAAGAAGATATCTAAGAGCCAGGAAAGCCTTTAAATACAACAAAGGCAATGCTTTCTTTATCGGTAAGAATGGGGAGAGGGTCAGGTCCCGGGAGCTACAAAGATTTATCAAGCAGTATGGGAAGGAAGCAGGGATCAAGAAGCAAGTTTACCCACATATCTTGAGGCACAGCTTTGCCACCGAATATTTAAGAACCACCAGGGACTTGAGGTTAACCCAGAATGCCTTAAGGCACAAGAACCTGATGAGCACCATTATTTATACTTATGTGTCAAAGGATGATGTGGCCAACGGCCTGGAGAAAGCGAATTTATAAGTCAAATAGAAAATAGAAGTATCGTCCATTTGGACAATACTTCTATTCCTGAAGGGTAACATTTAGCTAAAACAAGGATTGAAACTCTATAACTGGGCAATACCCCCCACCCTTTTGCCCAAGTTGGAGAGTAACATTTAGCTAAAGAGGGATTGAAAGATAGTTCTTTGCAAGGTCTTGCAAAGAACTTGGAGGTTGTGATGTAACATTTAGCTGAAGAAGGATTGAAACTTAAAAGTTATCATCAGGAACGTAACAATAAGGATAAATGATTAAAAAATGACTGGCCAGTGGAGTAAATTATATAAATAGTAGCCACAAAAAATAGGCAAAGTGGAGAATTAATTTTGTGATCATAACGAAAAGTGGAGAGGAATTAATTAATAAAGGGGTTTTTAATATGATAATTTTATATCTTTTAGGATTTATGAGCTTAATAGCCGGGATATTTGCAGTTATTGCTATTTGCACTCACGATTATACTAAAGACGAAAAGGGTAAAGATATCAAAGAGAAAATAGACGATTATTTATTAAAACCTTAGAGTGATATTGATTTTCGGCGATCCGACTTTCTCTCTCCAGGGTTCCCGGGTTGCCGAGATCCCACTCTCCGGTCTTAGTATTTCTATCCGGAGAGTGGGTTACCTTAAAAAATTAGAGGAGATTAATTATGACAGAAAAGAAAAAATATATCGATCAAAAGAAAAAAAAGGAATTACGTCTTAAACTTTATAAGAGGGATGGAGAGGAATGCCACTATTGCGCTATAAAAGAAAAAGATTTTTTTCGGATATGGGGAAAATTCTACGGTGGCAAAAGAAGAAAATTGGAAGTGGAGCGGAAAGATAATAAAAAAGGTTATGACGAAGAAAATTGTGTTTTAGCCTGTCCCATCTGTAATAATGCTAAAAGCGATAGATTTACCTATCAAGAATTTAAGAGGGCCGGCAAGGCAATAAAAGAAATATGGCTTTTGAGGAAAGAAGTTATTAAAAAAGAGAAAAGTAGAAGGGGAGTATCTAAGCGAAGGTCTGAAAGAACGCTACCAGTGCAAAATTTGAAGGGTTTTTGAGGGAATTGCGAAAGTCATAGGGTTCCTAAGCCTTTGCCATAATTTTTAATTCCTAAGGTCTAAATAACGCACCAGAAGCGATTTTAGGGGGATGAAAAAAGTCATAGGTAAAATTTAGCGGGCCTCTAAAATTTCGCCACTAGCGCAAAAGGTGAAGGTTTTTCGGAGAATTTGGAAGAATCAAAGGATATCTGAGTGAAGGTTTAAAATTATGCAAAAAATGGGGCTTTTTAAACGATATTTGAGAAGGAGATGAATTAAAAAGGAAACTAGAAGATAAAAGGAATTGTATAATATTATTGTATTTTTAGTAAAAAAAAGGCCATCCTAAAAGTGCCGGAAGCTACTAAGAACACTTAAATGTTCTTGGTAGCTTTTTTTTTACTTTTGAGTAAATATAGGGATTTCTTAATCCCTTAAAGGAGAATACCAAAAGATATTGCGAAAATACTCGGAGAAGTTGAAAAATATGGAAGTTTCTTTAGAAAAAGACTTGATAAATGGTTGACAAATGTCATATAATATGAACAGAAAAGAGAGAGATAAAAAAGGAGAAACAATATGACAAACACCGAAAGAAGGATAGAAGAGCTAAAAAGAGAGATGGAAAAACTAAGAAGGATGCTCAGGGATGGTAGAGAGAAGAGAAGCACCTTACATAATGTCAAGTTTAATGCTCAAGAACAAGCAAGAAGATATAATATGACCCTTGAGTTATCCAATAAAGAAGATGAGCTTGAGGAATTAGAAAGTTTAAAAATAAAGGAGGGATTAAAGAATGCGAGTAAAAATTAATCACTTAAATAAACAACTAGAAAAAAAGGACTTAGAAAAATTTACTCAAAAATTGTATATCTACCGGCAGAAAGATAGACCAAAAGATGAAGGAGGAAACGGGATGAGAAACCAGGTAACCAAGATAACCAAAGAGGATTTTGAAGCTTATGTTCGAGTACAAAGAAGTGGAGTTACCAACATGTTCGCTGTAGATTTGGTGTCCAAACTTTCAGGACTGACCAGAGACAAGATCCTTTATATCATGGAGAACTACAGGGAACTGAGCAAAAGATTTAAGATTATAAGAGACTGAATCGAAACCCGGATAAGCCCCGGGTCTACGGATGTTAGCCGAGCCCTACTGATGAGAATGGCTAATAAAGGAGGATTTAAAATGACAAAAGTAATATGTCAAAGATGGGCGATAGTAGATTTGAGAACTAAGAAGGAGATTGGGAACTTGGGCTGGTTTACAAATTCCAGTAAGGATGATGTCCTAAGATATTGTAGTGAAAAGCACATTCAGATTAACAAAGGTGAGGATGTAAAAGTAGTAGAGGAGTATTAATGCTCCTCAAGGAGGATTTAAAGATGTATTTAATAACTGCCAAGGTAGAGGACATTAACACGGTAGAAGGACGCTACAAAAATGTCCTAATCGCTGAAAGGCACAAAAGGAGACTCGAGAAAAAATATCCAGGTACAGATTTTGAGATTAAACAAGCTAACAAAAAAGATAAAGGATTCAATGATTACTATACAATAGTAGATCATCTTAAAAGGAAAGGAGAAAAAAAATGAGAGAGCACAGAATATATTATGGAAGGTTTTTAAATGACCATTACTTTGTAGAAGTAAAAAAGAATCTTTTTGATGAATGGGATATACGAAGGGTGAGAAATATTGCTCATCGAGATATCGTAAAATGGCGACTTCGGGAAAGAGATAGGGGAGCCAGAGTCATGCTTATGACCCTATCTTATATAAAGCAGGCTTGTAAGGAAACCACTAAATTGCTAAAGACGATAGGAAGGAATGGAGTGAAGAATGAATAAAGTCTATAAGATCGTAACTCAAAAGATTATAGATAAACTAAATGAGAGAGTAATCCCCTGGAAAAAGCCCTGGATAGACCTGCGGAAATATGTGACCAAAAGTGGATTATATCTTAAATAAAAAGGAGGCAAATACCAAATGAAGTTTTTAGGAGTACTTGATAAACCGGTAATGAATAAAGAAAATAGTAAACCAAAGCCTGGCGATATTGTTTATGCCAAAAATAGCGATAACTGCTTAATTAAAGATGGCACTTATGGAGTCATTGAAAGCGTATACGACAAAATCGCTAGGGCTGGCTGGAACATTACTCCTCCATATTTTGATAAAGGAACTTGCACTGTATCGGGTGGTCCGGTGATCGGGCTCAAAATTGAAAAAGTGAAGCCGACCTTTAATAAAAGGATCATAACCTTTTGGCGATTTAAAGATGGCCTTGCGATGGCACACAATGGAGAAGATTTTGCCGGACAGGTTAATGTTTTTGAGTATGATTTTAAGTCTTAAGCAGTCAGATCCTAGGGGATTTTAAAAGTCCCCTGGTTTGTGGCTACTTACTATAAATTATAAAAAAAGGAGAATAAGATGAAAAAGATTACAGTCATAGTAAAAAGGGAGATGTTTCCTGACGAAGAATCTTACCAGGCCTTCATAAATCTTGAGGACGACCAGTTCTGGTATTATAATCAAACTCGGAATATATTCGGTAGGGGGAGATGCTGCCCGAGGCTGGCACAACAGAAAGGATGAATATCTTGCAGCTTCAGAGATTAGGGATATCCTTAAAACCGGTAAGCCGGATAAATATGATATATTTTACGAGCTCCATCCTTTGTAGGGACCGAAAATAAATGAAGGTGATGAAATTGAAATGGATCAAGAAATGGAACATTGAAAGCGAGAGTGGCAACGGTAGCTATATGGTATCGCTGTCAGATAAAAATACCTGGGGCTGCTCATGCCCAGTCTGGAAGTTCAGAAGGCAGGAGTGTAAACATATCAAAAGAGTTAAGGCTGAAGAGGATATTGAAAAATAAATAGAAAGGAGAGGAATCTAAAATGTCTACAAGATGTCAAATAGAATTTATGAACATTTCGAATAGAGAAGAAAAAGAGGGACCCGAAAAAGGGAAATTAGTTAAGGCAGTCAAGAGGAGAACGATATACCGGCACAGCGATGGATACCCGGATGGGGTAATACCAGATCTAAAAGAATTTCTGGCATGGAATAGAGAGAGAAATTTTGATCTAGAATGCCAGGCTGCCAATTTTATTTACTGGAGCAAGAAAAAGATGGAAGAACAGATAGAGAAAGATTTGGCCATAGCATGGGGAACTACCAAAGTTCCAGAAATGAAGAAGCGTATGTTACTCTCAGGACACGGGATTTGTAATAATGATGAGTTTCACCCGGATATAGTCTATTACTATGAAGTGATATCCGACAGTGAAACTAAGGAGATAACCATAAAATGCTATTCGGTAGATTATCCGGTTCCGGAGAAGAAGGAATATTTTAAACTAATAAGTAGGGAAAAAGTCAGAATTTGATATTAAAAGAAAGGAGCGTGGAGACATGAAAACTTATCGAGGAAGAAGATTGGGAAGTGCCGAAGATTTATCGGGAGTCGAAATCACCGTGGACAATAGACCTTTGAGACACCAGGTCCGCCATAGCCCTACGGGATTTGAATGGGGTTATTTGGGGAGTGGACCTGCCGACCTGGCATTGAGTATTTTGTGGAATTTCTTGGGCAAAGAACCGTCTCGTATTTTATATATGGACTTTAAAACCCAATTTGTAGCAAGATGGAAAGACAAGTGGGAAATCACTGGACAACAGATTAAGGATTGGATAATAAAATCATATGGGGAAGAGCATTTTTTATACCTAACGGGAATTTCTGATCCTAGAGATTAGTAAAGATTCAATCTGTATGGAAGATTTGTAGGATGATATAAAACAAATATTAACCGGGGATAATTTAATGGAATACATGATTAGAAACCGAGAAATAAAAAATATTAAAAAAATCAAATATTTGGAAGGGATAAGCTGGGGAGAAATAATACGTGAATTGCTAAAGAAGGAAATTAGAGCCGAAATAAAGGCTAATAGGTTACGGTGGAGATATTTAACCCCCGAACAAATAGATAAGCCATCAAGATAACTAATATTTTATATCATAAAGGAGGAATTTTAAATGAGCCACTTTAATTGTTTAGTTATTCATAAAGAGGAGCAAGATATAGCGGAATTAATGGCTCCTTATAGCGATGAACTAAAGGTTGAACCCTATATTAGAGAAACTAAGGAGAGTTGTTATAAAGAATACTTGCGGGCAAAAAGCGATGCTAGAAATAAACCAAATAGTTTTTTTGCTAAAAAACAGAAAGAAGAGGCCAATATTATTGGTATGAGTCTTGAGAAATTTAAAAAATGGTTCTGGGGCGAGGACAGATTATGGGATAAAGAAGGGAATTTGCTAACGACCTATAACCCTAACAGTCGATGGGGCTATTTTAAGATAGGCAGGGTATGGGAAGATTTTTTATTAAAGGAAGATGGTACTGGATGTAATAACTGTCTCATTACCGAAGTTGACTGGAAAAAGCCGATCATAACCTATGCAGTAGTAACACCGGATGGAAAATGGCATAGTAGAGGAAAAATGTTCTGGTGGGGAATAAGCGATGAGACTGAGGAACAAGGACGGAATTGGGATCTAAATTTTTATGACCATATTATTAAACCATATTTAAGCAATGAATTTTTTGTAACTATACTTGATTGTCATATTTAAAAATAAAAAATAATTTGACTATTGTAATACGAAAGTGTAAAATAAATGACAGAATATCAGAATCTTGTTAGACTAGAAAGGAAAGATGTTCAAATGATAGATCTAAAAAATTTAAGAAAATTGAGAGAAAAGGCTGGACTTACCCAAACTGAGCTCGGAGCCAGAGTTGGGGTAGCAACAAAAACTATTTGGTGTTGGGAGCAAGGGAAAAACTTACCGCACCGGGAACGACTTAAAAAGCTTGACCGAATATTAGGTCAGTTATTAGATTAAATATTATTAATGGAAGCAAATCGTTTAATCTACCCTCTGTGAAGAGAATACCATAATTTTACAGAGGGATTTTTTATATAATGGAGAAGTCTAAAGCTTCAAGAGATAAATGAATAATCTATAAAAGATAAAAAAGGAGGAGAGGATGAAAAACAAGAAGAGAAGAATATTCGATGCCCTGCTGACCAAGGCCCTGGAGATAGATTATATCAAATTTGTGATCTCGCTTTCTGAGGGCTCTAAGATTCCTAAGGGTTTCCCCAAGGAATATGGAATAAAATTGTATAATGAGGGGATCCCGGCAAAGGTTTTTAAAGAGGCGCCTCCCGGACTATTTTCTCCAGAAGAATTAAAACAACTCGAAGTAGACTTTGAATCCTGTCTGTCTGTCTTTAGAGGGATGACCGATAGGGCTATCGCGGGGCAGAGACCGACCAAAGAGGATATCAAGATTCTGGAGAAGATTCTATTAGAGAATAGAAGGCTGAAAATAGAGCGTTATTCCAAAGGGAAGAGTCTATATTTTTATCCCTCTTTATATGTGAGCATACCTACGGGTGGAGCACTGGCTTTTTCCTGGGTTTACTGGATATGGATCAAAGATATTACGATAAGGAGGTGTAAAGCCAAGGATTGTAATAAAATTTTTATTCCCATAAGATCAGATCAGGAATATTGCTCAAAGCGTTGTCTCAAAAGAATATGGGCACAAAAAAATATTTTAGAGCGATAAAGACTTGACATTTATCTAAATATAGGTATAATAAGTATATGAAGGAACGAGCCCGCTATCATCCTTTGAACGAGATAAGCGGGCCCGAAACAGAGCCGAAGACCTCATTTTTCCTCGAGCTCTTAATTTATTATATCACATAAAAGGAAAAAAACAATAGAGGGCTTGGCTTCCTGTTAGAAGTCAGGCCTTTTTTATTAGGAGGTAAAGAGGAAAAATGATAGTCAATCCGATTAAAAAGAGGAGAAAAGAGAAGGGGTTAACCCAGGTAGACTTGGCTCTCTTGGTGGGAGTTTCTCAGATATATATTTCTCACTTTGAGACTGGAGGACTTGTCCCTTCTGATATTCACGTTAAAAAGATTACCGAAATTCTGGGCATTGGTCCGGAAACTTTAAACAAAGAACTGCATCAATTTTACGAGGACAGAAGAAAAGAGTTAAAGAAGAGGATGGAGGAGAGACAAGATAATGCCTAAATATAAATATAAAGATTGTAGAGCAGTTTGGTATGGCTGGGGCATTAGGAAGGGTTTGCCGAAAATGTGGAGGCGAATTAAAGCTTGTCCTTACAAATATTACTATTAAAAAATAGTCCAGGCCTCCGCAAGGTTGAGCTGAGGGCTTTTTTGGGACTTTGACTTTGGCTCTCAGTTACAAGGACCTAAACGGAGGGCCCGGTAAATTAAGGGGGTTTTACTAATGATAGCGGTTAAGATCTTTAAAGACAATGCCTGGTATCTTGCCGGCAAAACTACCTCTATAAATTTCGAGAATTGCAAAAAACAGTTGAGTTATTACTTTTGCGAATATCATAAAAGTTAAGGAAAGGATAATTGCCGGAGAGATTATCGATCTTCCCTACCTGACTTTGCTGAGGGATAGGAGAGTCAACAAAGAAAAGAGGATCGAGAATGAGCGGAGAAGGTATTTTAAATATATTTAAATAGAAAAAGTAAATTCCGAACACTTAAACATTAAATAACAGGGGGGGAAGTCGAATTCAAATAGTTTTTTTATCAGAGAAAGGCCAAAAAAGGAAGAACTAAAGAAACAAATAAAGGAGAGGTAAAATGAAACATTTTCCGGATTTTTTTAAGAATGAAAAAAACAAAGTTCCAAATGCTCCTAAAGGGATGGAGGGTTATGTATTTGAAAGTGCCGATGGTTGTCAGGTGATTTTTTGGGAAAACGTTAGTGAAAGTTCTGTTTCTTTACATACCCATGACTTCTGGGAGTACTGTTATGTAGTTGAAGGTTGGTATGAAGGTATTATTGATGGAAAGGTTATTCGCTTAGAACCTGGAGATGAATGCTTAGTGCCTCCTGGGGCTCCTCATAAAGGAAAACATAGCTCCAATTATAGGGCTATTGATGTTTTTGGAGGCCCCCGAGTAATTCATCGTTAAAAAGTAATTCAGCTAGGAATGGTGTGATAAATGGAATTTAATTTATTATACGATCAATCGAATCTCAATTTTGAAATTAGTGAGAAAAATTTTTTATTTTATTCGCCTATTGGCAAGCTTCCTAAAATAAATAAAGTTGATGAATCGATTATAGATTCAATTTTAAATCCCATAGATTGTGAACCTTTAGAGAAAATAGTTAATGGTAAAAAAAATATTGTGCTTATCGCTGATGATCTTACTCGGCCAACTCCTCAACATCAAATTATACCAATACTGTTAAAAGAGCTGAATAAACACGGTATTTCAGATGATATGATTACCTTGGTAATCGCATTAGGCACCCATCGTCCTATGACTAAAAATGAAATTATTAAACGTTTCGGAAAAGAAGTTACTCAGCGAATTAAGATTGTTAATCATGATTATAGAGTGGAAAATTGTATAGATTTAGGTTTTACAAAAAAAGGAACGCCCATTCAAATTAATCCCATTGTATACAATGCAGATATTAAGATCAGTATCGGTACAGTCATTCCCCATCCATTAGCAGGCTGGGGTGGGGGTGGAAAAATGATTCAACCCGGTGTTTGTAGTGAGTTAACTACTGATTATACTCATTTTATGGGAGGGGTATATGAAAATATTTTAGAATTAATAGGAAATGAAAATAATTTTGTTCGTAGAGAAATGGAGTCCATTGCAGAGCTGGTAGGATTAGATTTTATTATTAATACAGTTCAAGATTTAAACGAAAATTTTGTGGGAATATTTGCTGGACATTTTATTTCGGCTCATAGAGAAGCAATAAAATATGCAGAAAAAATGTTTAGACCAACTATTCCTGAGAGGGCTGATATTATAATAATTAATGCTTATCCGATGAATCAAGATTTTTGGCAAGGATCTAAAGCTCATGAATATTCGCTATTAGCGGTTAAAGAAGGCGGAATTGTCATTTTTGTTATAGATGCTCCCGAAGGGGTATCTGGTGGAGCACCTGGACATAGAAATACCCTTCTTAATTGGTGTAACAAAGAACCAGAAATTATTTTAAAAAATTTAGATTTGGGGAGAATTAAAGATAGAAACTGTGGTGCTGCGTGTGTTTCCCAAGCAAGGCTTTTGAAACGGGCCAAAGTATATTGCGTTTCAAGAGGTATGACAGATGAAGAAATTATTAATTTAGGATTTTTTCCTTTTAGTGATATTCAAAGTGCCATAAAAGAAGCGTTATTAGAATTTGGAGAAAATGCAAAGATTGGTGTAATACCCTTCGGAGGAGTAACGGCTGTAAGGGTAAAAGAATAGTGAATTTATTTTAGTCAAAATTTACTACATTATATAATTCTTATTGGAAGATGAGGGGTGAAAGGGAGTGATGCCTAGAAAAAAAGAATAAAGTGGTTGTAAATATTTGAGAGGCGATTCAGTCAAGTTAACCCGAGGGGGTGGTTTTAGGTACCAATTTTAAGTAAATGTAGCTTAAAAGTTTAATAAAAAGATTTTGTAAAGGAGAAATCAAAAATGAAAAAATTTATCATTTTCTTACTGATGTTTTTGTTTTTAGTTTCAGCGGTATTTGTTGATGCTGAAACAAATGTTAAGTCAACAGAACCAATTCAACTGGTGATGTGGAGCCATTATGGGGAGTCTCCGGAATTTGTTCAAGATTTTGCCGATACAGGTACTAGGCTACTTCGAGAGAATGGATACCCAAATGCTACTGTAAAAGCGGAAATCATTCCATATGAAGGATACCTAGAGAAGTTTCTTAGCGCTTTTGTTGGTGGCAAGGGTCCGGATATATTTCATGCAATGGCAGCTGGCTGGGCTGAAGATGGTGGATTAAATCCGGTAGCCGTTACTTTACCTCCAGATATTACCGAGCTTTTAGAAAAAAAATTAGCTCCCTATTTAGAGTCTTGGGGAACTTATAAAGGAAAACGTTACGGCATTCCTTCTGACGGAATGTTACAATTATTGTATATCAATACTGACCACTTTCGTGAAGTCGGTCTTGACCCTGAAAAGCCCCCACGTAATGTTGATGAATTTATCACTGCTGCTAAAAAGCTTACTAAATACGACGCTGACGGCAAAGTCATTCGGGCCGGTTATATGCCCAGGTATTTAGGGCATGGCCTTGGTATAGCTGATAAATTCCTACCGATTGTACATATTTTTGGGGGCCGGATGCTTTCGCCGGACATGAAAAAGGCTGATGGTTACATTAATGGTCCGCAATCTGTAGCTGCATTTCAATTCTATTATGATCTTGTCTACAAGTATAAAGTGGTTAACCTGGACTTTGGTAAGCCGGAACCAGCTTTTCAACAGGGATTGGCTTCAATGATTTTCCGGGAAGGTTATATGGCTTATGAAATTATTAACAAGGCACCCAATATTCATTTTGAAGTATACCCTTATATTTCAGGAGCTCTTGACCTTGCTCCCAGTAATCTGCTTACCTGGGCTTGGATGATTAATAAGGATTCCAAGCATAAAGAGGTTTGTTTCGATTTGTTCAGGTTAATGACCACCCGAAGTGCGGATATTTCATTGCATGCTCCGACTATGTACGTTCCGGTAATAATTGACACCTATACAATAAGCGATGATAAGTATTCTATTAGTTCGTTGATCTTTGGTGATGCTATGTTAGAGTCTTTAAAGAAAGAAATTGGGCCACAATATGTCCATCCCAAGATCGATGTCATCTCTGCCATTCTTGGAGAAGAAGTGGCTTCCTGTTTAAATGGTACCGAACCTAAAGTGGCCGCTGACCGGGCTGCCAAACGGATTGATGAGATGTTGGCCAGTTTTTAAAGTAATTACAAAAGAAGGCCGGGGAACTATATGTCTTCCGGCCTTCTTGTTTTTCATAAAAACAAAATTTTTGGAAAGAATAATGAACAATGTTTAAAATAAATAGGTATTCGAAATATGGGTTCTTTTTTGTTTTACCTTCATTTGTTTATATTTGTTTTACACTTTATTATCCCTTTGCCACGGCTTTTCGGGATTCATTTCACAGCGCAAACATTATACTTCATTCCAGCGAGTGGGTAGGATTTGATAACTTTTTAATGTTATTTCGCCATAGTGGTTTCCAAAATAGTGTAATTATCACATTTAAATATGTCATTATGTTAGTACCGTCCCTTTTGTTTTTTTCCGTGTTGTTGGCTATTATTATTCTGAGGTTGAAAAAGAAACACACAGTTGATACAATTTCGACAATTTTCTTTTTACCAGTAATAACCTCTTTGGTGAGTGCTGGTATAATTTGGCAATGGATTTTTGACCCGGCGCTAGGGGTCGTAAATAACGTTTTAAACTTTTGTGGTTTTCCTTATCACTTAAGGTGGTTGCAGGATCCATCGATGGCCTTACTGACTCTTGTAATTATTGGAATCTGGGCCCGTTTAGGCTTTGATATGGTTATCTTCATTACTGGAATACTTAGTATCCCTCAACAATATTATGAAGCAGCTGAAATTGATGGCGCCACCGAGTTTCAAAAAATAACTAAGATCACTCTTCCGCTATTGAATCCCCAAATTATTATGGTCTCAATTCTTGAATTTATTTTTGCTTTTAAAGTATTTGACCAGATTTTTGTTACTACACAAGGCGGTCCTTCAGGAGCTACCAAAACAATTATGGTTTATTTACTAAAGGATGTGTTTACTAGTAATTATAGCGTAGCATGTGCTTTAAGTTTGATTATTGTATTGTTCTTATTTTTTATTAGTTTTATCCAATGGAAAGTTATTAAAAAAGTCGAATATTAGCTATAGTTAGTCAGTGTTGAATTTGAGAGGAGAGTTTGTTGTGAGTAAACTTGTGGAAAATATTTCTAAGCTACTTGAAAGGATTTTTTTAATGATAATGATTGGCTTTATGATCTTGCCGTTTTTTATGATGGCTGTAACTGCCTTTAAAACCCATGCTGAAATAAATGATGTTATCAACCGTGGGATACTGCAACGAATTTTACCGGATAATTGGTCTAATTTTACCAATTTCATTTCGATAATCGATGGGACTTCTCCCTTATTAAATGGCATATCATTTCTGGTTTTTATAAAAAATTCTTTAATCATAACTATTGTCAGTCTGTTTCCGGCGCTTTTTTTTGCTGTTACTGCCGGTTATGGATTTGCTAAATTTAAATTTCCTTTTAAGAATATTATGTTTTTTATGGTTTTGGGTTCTCTGATGGTCCCAATGGAATCTATTGGTATCCCTTTCTACTCGATAGTAGCCAGAGCAGGGTTGGTTGATACTTACCTCGGGGTTATGTTGCCGTTTATGATTTCAGCCTTTGGAATATTCATGATTAAACAAGCCATAGAATCGATACCCGACGATTATATTGAAGCAGCCCGGATAGATGGTTGTAATGAGTTTTGGATTCTTTTTAACATTATTTTACCAATGATTAAACCTACAATAACTACCGTAATTGTAATCAAGTTTTTATGGACTTGGAATGAATATTTCTGGCCATATTTGGTCGTAAATACTAAAGAGTTTCAACCTATAACAATGGGTCTGGCTAGATTCTCCAATAATTTGTTTCAGGATTATGGACCTTTAACGGCCGCGGTAATCCTTACCATCATACCAACTTTTATAATCTTTGTCTTTACTAGGAGATTCATAGTTAAAGGTGTATCTGCTTCCGGCATCAAGGGTTAGCCACAAAAAATTATTAGGAGAAGAATATGGTGCGCTATAATTCTTCCGGCGGTCCGGCCTTTCTTCGGGACGAGAGGTCTCCGGGTTGCCGATCCCTGCTCCCCTGACCATATTTCAAGGGAGCAGGGTAAAAAAATTTAAGGGAATTTAAAAATCGTGCATTATAATCAAAAATACGAAGGCCTCTTTTGGCCTAAAAAGAGAAGAAGGAGGTGATGCCTATTTATTGTCTCGAAATGATTTGAACTTGCATTTCAATTTCATTAAAAAAAGAAAAAGGAGAAATAAGATGGTTAATTTCCGGGAAGATGAAGAAGATGAAAGAGAAGATGACAGAAACGAATATGAAGAACGAGCAGG